>Ga0209585_10000732_pt1 | contig 12767 bp, 10 predicted proteins | sample NGEPerone_FD_185491 | JGI IMG/M metagenome (GOLD analysis project Ga0209585, IMG submission 185491) | Arctic peat soil microbial communities from the Barrow Environmental Observatory site, Barrow, Alaska, USA - NGEE Permafrost154B-one... | ecosystem: Environmental > Terrestrial > Soil >... | reverse complement strand
GCAAAAACCAAGAAACAGCCCCGGGCCAAACACAAATAATAATAGAAACAGGCCGCCCAAAAAGGATTCCTGATATTGGGTAGTAGAAACTTTGATCATATGCAGGGTTTTTCTTAGAAAAAATGGCATTTATTCGAAATTTTTCATTTTTTATTTTCCCTTTTAGGGGTTAAATGTAATTGTTTTACTTTTGCCAACCATGTCAATTATCGTTTCCAATCTTACAAAAATTTATGGCAAACAAAAGGCCATTGATAATATTTCATTTGAAGCGAATGATAGGGAAATAGTTGGATTTTTAGGACCTAATGGCGCAGGAAAATCAACTACAATGAAAATTGTAACAGGCTATTTGGAGGCTAACTCCGGCAAAGCAACTGTAAATGGTATTGATGTAAATACTCATTCCCTGGAAGCAAAAAAGCAAATTGGCTATTTACCCGAAGGAAATCCTCTTTATTATGAAATGTATGTAAGAGAATACCTTTCATTCATATCGGGCCTGCACAAAATGAAATCAGGAGTAAAAAAAAGAATTGAAGAAGTGATAGATTTAACAGGGTTGCGTTTAGAAAGTAATAAAAAAACCGGCCAGTTAAGTAAAGGTTATAAACAAAGAGTCGGATTAGCGGCTGCGCTCATTCATGATCCCAAAGTGCTTATTTTAGATGAACCTACCAGCGGTTTGGATCCTAATCAAATTGTAGAAATAAGACAGGTGATAAAGGACCTTGGAAAAAATAAAACGGTTCTATTTTCATCTCATATTTTACAGGAAGTCGAAAGCATTTGCGACCGTGTAATCATTATCAACAAAGGAACTATTGTAGCTGATGATACTTTAGTAAATCTGCAATCAGCTAATAAAACTTCACACATTGTAGTAGTCCAATTTGGAACCAATATCGACATCAACTTATTAAAAACTTTAGATGGAGTAGATAAGGTAGAAATAATATCTGATCAATACCATATACAGACAAAAGACCCCGAGAAAGTAAAAAAACTTTTATTGGAATTTAGTTTACAAAACCATCTCGACATACTTTCTTTGCAAAGCAAAAGTAAAAGCCTGGAAGAGGTATTTAGAAATTTAACCGGAAATATTCAAAACAATTAATAAAAAATACAAATGAGTTACATCGCAAACATTCATGCCCGCCAAATTTTAGACAGTCGCGGCAATCCTACAATAGAAGTAGATATTCTAACAGAAAATGAATTTCTTGGAAGAGCCGCAGTGCCTTCTGGAGCCAGCACAGGAATACATGAAGCCGTAGAACTTCGTGATAATGATAAAAAAACCTATGACGGTAAATGGGTACTTCAGGCTGTTAACAACGTAAATACTTTAATTGCTGATCAACTGATTGGCTGGGATGTAGCAGACCAAACCGGCATTGACAGTAAAATGATTGCAATAGATGGCACTGAAAACAAAAGTAAACTTGGCGCAAACGCAATACTGGCTGTAAGTCTTGCTGTTGCCAAGGCAGCGGCCCTTGAAGCCAATCTTCCATTGTACAGGTATATAGGAGGAACCAATGCAAAAATTCTTCCCATACCAATGATGAATATATTGAATGGTGGCGCCCATGCTGATAATAAAATAGATTTCCAGGAATTTATGGTAATGCCTGTTGGCGCTTCTTCTTTTAGCGAAGCTTTGCAATGGGGAGTTGAAATATTTCATACATTAAAGTCAGTTCTAAAAAAGAAAGGATACAGTACTAATGTGGGTGATGAAGGAGGTTTTGCTCCTAATATACAAAGTAATGAAGAAGCCATAGAAACCGTACTGATAGCTATTGAGAAAGCAGGATTCAAAGCTGGATCACAGATAGCCATAGCAATGGATCCGGCAGTTAGTGAAATGTTTGTTGCTGATAAAAAAGTATATCACTTTCATAAATCAGATGGTAAAGAATTAAGTATAGAAAAAATGGTTGATTATTGGGAAAGTTGGGTGAAACAATATCCAATAGTTTCAATAGAAGATGGAATGGCAGAAGATGATTGGGAAGGATGGAAATTAATGACAGAAAAATTGGGCAAAAAAATTCAATTGGTTGGTGATGATCTTTTCGTTACCAATGTAAATAGATTACAACGGGGTATCGATGAAAAAATCGCGAATGCATTATTGGTAAAAGTAAACCAGATAGGTACACTAACAGAAACCATAAACGCAGTTTCTATGGCACAAAACAATGGTTTTAATACCATTATGAGCCATCGCAGTGGGGAAACAGAAGATACAACAATTGCCGATCTGGCTGTAGCATTAAATTGCGGACAAATCAAAACCGGTTCAGCAAGCCGCACAGATCGTATTGCAAAATACAATCAATTGATCCGTATTGAAGAAATTTTAGGAGAAAGCGCTGTTTTTCCAAAAGGAAAAATTAAATTTGGTAAAAGTTAGGACATTAGGCTGAGATGATGAATCGATAAAGTTTCTGTATTTTGGATTGTTGAGATAGTTTAGAAAAATATAGAGTCTAGAGGAATTTCATTCATAATTCATAATTGAATATTCTTAATTGAAAAAGATCGGTTATATATTCACGAACAAATACTTGGTAACAGGCATAGCTTTTGCAATATGGATGTTGTTCTTTGACAGAAATGATGTAACACTCCAAATGAAAAGAATTCAGGAAGTGAATAAATTGCAGGAAAGTGAAAAGATAATGGCAAATCAGATAGCAGATACTAAACACGAATTGGAATTATTAAAGACCAATCCTGAAACTCTTGAAAAATATGCGAGGGAAAAGTATCTGATGAAAAAAGATAATGAAGATCTTTTTATAATTACTATTGATTCTTCATTGGTTAGATAGATTGAGTATAATACAATATTTCTGATCAGAGTGCGTTTTATTTTCGGATAGGATATTAATTTTTTATTAAAGCCACACATTTTTATGATTAAAATTACTCCGGAAGAACTGGTGAGATACCTGTATAATGAAACTTCCGAACAAAAAACTGCTACTATCAAAGCTGCATTGCAAACGGATTGGAACCTGCGTGAAACATTTGAAAAGTTGCAAACTGCTCAACAAAGCCTTAAAGGAGTCAAACTTTCCCCGAGGCCACAAGCTGTGAATAAAATATTGGAATATGCTTCAAAAAAGTACGAAGAAGTACATTCACATTAAAATTTAATTAAATAATTCTTAATTTCATCCTGCTCAAGAATGAGCAGGATTTTTTATGACAAAAAAAGAAAGATATCAATTTGTATTAAATTATTTTTTATTGCATAGCCCTGATGCTAAAACTGAATTAATATATGATAGTCCCTATCAATTGTTAGTTTCAGTTATCCTTTCAGCACAATGCACCGACAAACGTGTAAATGAAACCACCCCAATCATTTTTGATCATTTTCCTGATGTAGCCACTTTAAGTAAAGCAACGCATAAAGAACTCTTTCCTTTAATAAAAAGCATTTCTTACCCCAATAATAAAACCAATCACTTAATTGGAATGGCAAAAATGGTAATGAACGATTTTGATGGAAAAATACCTATGACAGTAGATGAATTAATGAAATTACCTGGGGTAGGAAGAAAAACAGCCAATGTAATTACTTCAGTAGTTGATGGGCAGCCCAATATGGCAGTAGATACACACGTGTTTAGAGTGGCCAATCGAATTGGACTGGTAACCAATGCGAAAACTCCTTTTGAAGTTGAAAAACAATTAGTAAAAAATTTACCGGAAGATGTTATTCACACTGCCCATCATTGGTTGATATTACACGGCCGTTATACCTGCATAGCAAGAAATCCAAAATGTAACACCTGTGGATTAAGGCCGGTTTGTAAATATTATAAGAATGTTGTAGAGCCAGTTATCAAACGAAAAACCAAATGAAATATTAAAGCATTTTCTTTATTTCATCTATCAATTCATGTTTTGTAAATGGAACGCCCATTATTTTATTGTAGCCCTTTGCATCCACAAAATATTGATCACGGATAATTTTTATTAGCTGACCATTATTTAATTCAGGAATTAAAACATGCTCAAAATTTTTGATTAAATCGCCGAGATTTTTTGGAAAAGGACGAATATAACGCAGATGCACATGCGAAACTAAATGACCCTCTGCGAGAATATCCACTACTGCACTTTTAATAGCTCCATAAGTACTTCCCCACCCGATAACTAATACTTTTCCTTTCTCAGGGCCATTATCAATTTCCTGTTCAGGAATATCTTCTGCGATTTTATCAATTTTTTCCTGCCGGATCTTTACCATCAACTGATGGTTTTCCGGGTCATAACTTACATTCCCTGTAATGTTTTGCTTTTCCAATCCTCCTACTCTATGTTCTAATCCCGCAAATCCGGGCACTGCCCAGGCGCGCACTAATTTTTCATCTCTTAAATAAGGTTGAAAAACTTCTTCATTATGGCCAAGTTCTTTTTTAAAATTCACCTTTATTTCAGGAAGATCTTTACTTTCCGGATATTTCCAGGGCTCTGCTCCATTGGCAATGTATCCATCACTTAGAAAAATTACGGGAGTCATATGTTGCACTGCAATGCGCACTGCTTCATAAACAGCACCGAAACAATCGCTGGGCGTAGATGCCGAAATAACAGGCATGGGGCTTTCACCATTTCTTCCATAATATGCCTGTAGCAAATCACTCTGTTCTGTTTTAGTTGGCAATCCTGTAGATGGGCCACCTCTTTGTACATCGCAAATCAATAAAGGAATTTCCAGCATTACTGCCAATCCCATTGCTTCTGCTTTTAACGCCATGCCGGGGCCGCTGGTTGTAGTAACACCAAGGCTGCCTCCGTAAGCAGCGCCGATTGCAGAACTGATAGCGGCAATTTCATCTTCAGCCTGGAATGTTTTTACACCAAATGCTTTATGACGGCTAAGTTCATGCAAAATATCGCTGGCGGGTGTTATAGGATAAGAGCCTAAAAATAATTGTAAACCGCTTTTTTGCGAAGCAGCTATTAACCCGTAAGCAACACCCTGGTTTCCCATAATGCTGCGATAATTACCGGAAGGCATTTTTGCTTTCTTAACTGAATATCGTGTAGTAAAGGTTTCAGTGGTATCTCCATAATTATACCCAGCCTGAAGCACTTTAATGTTGCTCTCCAAAATATCAGGTTTTTTAGAAAATTTTTCCTTTAAAAAACGAATGGTATTATCCATACTACGGTTATACATCCAGTATAAAAAACCAAGCACAAACATATTTTTTGCACGGTCTTTTTCTTTGGTACCCATAGTAAAATCCTTCAAAGCCTCCCTGGTTATTTTAGTAACGTCTATCTTAATTACCTCATACCCTTCAAGGCTTCCATCTTCCAAAGGATTTACTCCTTCAGGATAATTAGCCAGTCTCAAATTTTTTATATCAAATCCCGCCTCATTTACTATTATTTTCCCGCCCTTTTTTAATGCCTTTAAGTTGGTTTTAAGCGCTGCTGCATTCATAGCTACCAATACATCAGAGGTATCACCGGGGGTAAAAATTCTATCCCCCGAAAACCTTAGCTGAAAACCACTTACACCCGGCAAAGTTCCTATCGGGGCCCTTATCTCTGCAGGGAAGTCGGGGAAGGTAGCAAGATCAAGCCCCATTAATGCTGTGTTATTGGTAAATTGAGTTCCGGTTAGTTGCATTCCATCACCACTATCTCCGGCAAACTTTATCACTACTTCCTGTAAAATTTCTTCTTTCTTTTCCATAGTAAAAATTGAGTATGCAAATTTAAAAGATCCGATTGGGTTTTAATTTTTTAATTATTTATTTTCAAAAGAAAAAACTTAATTTTTCCTTTCCAAAAAGTTAAATTTCTAAATAGCGAACAGTTCATTTTAAAGGTTTTCATTTGTATAAATACTTATTTTAACGAAATTGATTTTATCAGTTTTTTAAATTCCTTTTCAAAATCTTTAATCCCTTTTTTATTCAACGTATAAATGCTACTGGTTCCTTGTAATGTCGCATCAATGAGGCCACAATTTTTTAATTCTTTTAAATGTTGTGATACGGTGGATTGAGTAAGCGGTAATGCTTCGACCAGATCATTGCAATTACAACTTTCTTTTTTAGAAAGGATTTTCAAAATAGAAATACGTGCAGGGTGCGAAAGGGCTTTAGCTAATAATGCAAGGTGTTGTTTTTTCTTGCCAAATTCTTCTTTTTTATGAAATGTCATTGCCAATTGTATTTGCCAAGTTAACAATTTAATGGAATAAAAAGACAGAAACTGTAGGCAAATTATCAGGTTATAATTATCTAAATCACCAGCAATGCCTTTCATCATAATTATCTGTTTAAAAATTTAGATACACCTTATATTGTGAATAAATTAAAACTTATGAAGAAAATTGCATTATCCTTAATTATCTTTTTTTCAGTTTCCTCAATAGTTTTTTCACAAGCCAAACTTGTAGAAAAAGTGGTAAAAAAAGGAAATGATATTGTAATCCCTTTTGAAAAATATATTTTGCCAAATGGGCTAACCGTTATTATTTCAGAAGATCATAGTGATCCTATAGTACATGTAGATGTTACCTATCATGTAGGTTCTGCAAGAGAAGAAATTGGCAAAAGCGGCTTTGCGCATTTCTTTGAACATATGATGTTTGAAGGAAGTGATCACGTGGCAGATAAACAACATTTTAAAATTGTTACTGAATCGGGCGGTACCTTAAATGGCAGCACCAATACTGACCGTACCAATTATTATGAAACTGTTCCAAGCAATCAATTAGAAAAAATGCTTTGGCTGGAAAGTGATAGAATGGGCTTTTTAATGAATGCGGTTACTCAACAAAAATTTGAAATACAAAGATCAACCGTTAAAAATGAAAGAGGGCAAAATTATGATAACAGGCCTTATGGACTTGCAAGAGAAGTAACTGCAAAAGCATTATATCCCTACGGACATCCTTACTCATGGCTCACCATCGGATATGTAGAAGACCTTAACCGGGTAAATGTAAATGACCTCAAAAATTTCTTTCTTCGCTGGTATGGGCCAAACAATGCGACTTTAACTATCGGCGGCGATGTAAATACAAAAGATGTTATTAATAAGGTTGAAAAATATTTTGGTTCTATACCACGCGGGCCTGAAGTAAAACCAGTACAATTGCCCCCGGTAAAACTTACCAAAAAAGAATATGTAAGCTATGTAGATAATTATGCTAAACTTCCTCTTCTTGCTATTACCTATCCCACTGTTCCTGATTATAATTCGGATATGGCCCCTCTGGCTTGCCTGGCGCAGGCTTTAGGGCAAGGACGCACTTCTGCACTTTACCAAAATTTAGTAAAACCTCAGAAAGCATTACAAGCAAATGCTTACAGCAGCCTTGATGAACTTGCAGGCACTTTTAATATAAATGTGATTCCATTACCCGGCAGCAATCTTGCGGATATGGAAAAATTAGTAAATGAATCCCTTGAAGATTTTGAAAAGAAAGGGGTAACAGACAATGATATTGAAAAATTTAAAAATGGTTTTGAAAGTAATACTATTAACCGTTTGGCAAGCGTGGCCGGTAAAGCTGCACAATTAGCCGCATTTGAAACTTTTACCGGCGATCCTAATATGATCGGCAAATTGCTGGACATGTATAAAAAGGTTACCAAAGAAGATGTTATGAGAGTTTACAACAAATACATTAAGAATAAACCCTCAGTTGTATTAAGCGTATTGCCAAAAGGAAAAGAAAATCTTATTGCCGCTTCCGATAATTTTACTGTTGACAGTTCACATTATGTACGCCCGCATTATGGGTATGAAGGTTTGAAATACAATAAGCCAAAAGACAATTTTGATAGAAACATAATCCCCCCTTCCGGGCCAAACCCTGTCGTAAAAGTTCCTGATTTCTGGAAAAAAACTTTGACAGATGGTATTACAGCAATAGGAGTTGAAAGCAACGAAATTCCAGTTGTAAACCTTAATATTTATTTAAAAGGTGGAAATATTCTTGAGCAGAATGATCTCTCAAAAGCCGGGTTAGTAAATTTATTTACCTCAATGATGACTGAAGACACAAAAGACAGATCCAGTGAAGATATTAACCTTGCATTAGAAAAATTAGGAAGCTCAATTAATGTTTATAATTCTACAGATGCCATTATTTTTTCTGTTCAATCTTTATCAAAAAATTTATCAAAAACATTATCTATTCTTCAGGAAAGAATGTTGCGCCCAAAATTTACAGAAGAGACTTTTAATCGTATAAAAAGGCAAACAATTGAAAGCATTAAAAATGCCAAAAGCCAGGCATCATCGGTTGCCAATATAGTTTTTGATAAAATTAATTATGGTAATAATGTTTTTGGTGTTGCCGAAAGAGGGACAGAAGAAACTGTAAAAAATATAAGTTTAAACGATATACAGAATTATTATGACCATTTCATTTCATCCGAAGGCGCCCAGGTTGTAGTAGTGGGTAGTGTAAAAGAAAATGATATCTTGCCTCAACTTAATTTTTTAAATCAATTACCTAATAAATCAATTACAATTCCTTCTGTACCTGCTGCCCCTGCTGTGGAAAAAGCAAAAATTTATGTAGTTAATATCCCACATGCTGCACAAACAGAATTTCGTGTAGGTTATGTAACTGATATGAAATACGATGCTACAGGAAATTATTACAAAGCAGGGCTTACTAATTATAATCTTGGCGGTGGTTTCAATAGCCGGTTAAATATTAAATTAAGAGAAGATAAAGGCTGGACGTACGGCGCCAGATCTGGTTTTACCGGAAATAAATATACCGGTACTTTTTATTTCAGCAGTGGCATCAGAGCCAATGCAACTGATAGCGCTCTTTCGGCATTTTTAACTGATTTAAAAAATTACAATCAGCATGGGCCCGATAATGACGAAGTAACTTTTATGAAAAATTCAATAGGCCAGAGTGATGCCAGAAATTATGAAACCGGTTCTCAAAAAGCGTCATTTCTAAGCAGAATTTTGATTTATAATTTACCTGCAAATTTTGTAGATCAACAAACAAAAATTCTAAATAATATTTCGACTGCTGAAATTGATTCCTTAGCAAAAAAATATTTTAACATCAACAAAATGAATATTTTATTGGTAGGCGATAAAGATATATTTATGCCCGCATTAAAACAATTTGGTTATGATATTGTTGAACTTGATGCTAATGGAAATCAGCTTTAATTAAATTTTGTTTTTGGTTAAAAGGAGGTCTGTGGCAACACAGCCTCTTTTTTATTTTGACAAATCCATAAACATTAATCCATCAGTATTTAAAAAAGAATATTTTAAAAAAGGGTAAAAAAATATTTTATGATTAGTTTTTAAATAATTTTTGTTCGTATGAGATAATGTAAAAGGGCCGGATTTTATCATTTCTTTGCATAATATAAAATTCATGGAAAGAACGCAAAAAATACGATATTTTTTATTCAGCCAATACCTCGCTGATGGTATTCGTGTTACTCTTGAGATCATTATTCCAGCTGTAGTTTTTTCATATTTAGGCAACCTTGAAACCGGAATAACGCTTTCATTAGGCGCATTGTGCGTAAGCATAAGCGACGGGCCAGGTCCTGTTGTTCACAAAAGAAACGGAATGTTGTATTGCAATATTTTCGTTTTTATAATGGCATTGATAACAGGATTGGTAAACAATAATATCTTTTTATTAGGCACCCTGATTTTACTTTCCACTTTTTTATTTACCATGTTTTCTGTTTATGGAAACCGTGCATCTTCCATAGGAACAGCATCATTGCTGATCATGATTTTAACCATGTCATCATTGCATCCACCGGCAAAAGTAATAATAGAAAGCCTTGAAGTATTAGCCGGTGGCGTTTGGTATATGATCATTGCTTTACTATTTTACCGGATTACGCCATACCGCCCTGCGCAAAGATCATTAGGCGATTGTATTCATGAAACAGCAAAATATTTATTGATCAAATCTGAAATGTACAATCCTGGCTCTGATCCCGAAGAGCAATATAAAAAGCTTCTTGATCAACAGGTAATCGTAAATGAAAAACAAGATACAGTAAGAGAATTATTATTTAAAAACCGTGAATTAATCAAGGAATCTACCCATACAGGACGTGTACTTGTATTAACTTTCGTGGATGTTGTAGATCTTTTTGAACACATAATGGCTACCTGGTACGATTATGCTTCATTAAGAAAAAAATATGCTTCAACAGGAATATTAGAAGACGTTTCTGTTATTATAAAACAAATTGCCCGTGAAATGGATAATATTGGCGAAGCCATACAGTCCAACAGTTCTTATAAAAAACAATTTGAATTAATTCCTTCACTTGAAAAATTAAAAGAAAAAATAGATTCATTAAAGGATAAGGGCAGTACCATCATGCTCAAAAAAATATTGGTGAATCTGCGCAATCTTGGTGAAAAAGTTGATGAAATATTAAAATATTTCAATGAAGGGAGAAAGGAAAAAGGAACCCTGCGCAGCAGAAAAGAATATTCAAGATTTGTAACTCATCAGAAAATTAACGGATCTGTTTTAAGAAATAATCTGACTTTTAGTTCATCTATATTCAGGCATTCGCTACGCATGATGATCACCTGCGGTGTTGGATTTGCCATTGCCAAATTAATTTCGCCCGGGCATCACAGTTACTGGATTTTAATGACGATCATTATTATTTTAAAACCAGGCTTCAGTCTTACTAAACAAAAAAATTTCGATAGGTTAATTGGTACTATTGGCGGGGGCTTGGTAGGTTTATTAATTCTTGCTTTTATTCACAACCAAAATATATTATTTGCGCTAATTGTATTTTTTATGATAGGCACTTATACTTTTGTTCTGTTGAATTATATTGTAATGGTTTTCTTTCTTACACCTTATATACTAATCCTTTTTCATTTCCTTGGGCTGGGTGCGGCAAATATTGCAGGTGAACGATTGGCAGACACAGCCATAGCTTCTCTATTAGCCTTTCTGGCCAGTTATTTTTTGTTCCCACATTGGGAATCAGAACAATTACAGGGTTATATGGCAAGTGTGCTAAAATCGAATATTCATTATCTGAAAAAACTGAAAGAACAATTATTTGGAAATAAAATTTCTTCACTCGATTATAAATTAGTAAGAAAAGAATTATTTGTAAGTACAGCCAATCTTTCCTCGGCATTGCAACGTATGCTTAGCGAGCCAAAAAGTAAACAAAAACATAGAAAAGAAATTTATGAATTCGTAGTATTAAATCATGTTCTCTCTTCCAATATTGCAAGCCTTACATCAACAATGGCCAATAATAACAAGCCTTGTTCTAAGGAAGTTTTGCAGCCGGTAAAACGCACCATTTCCAACTTAGAAAAAAATCTACTGTTATTAGATAATTCATACCGGGTCGATCCTAACGAAAAAGATAATGGACTTTTAATTAATGAAAAATCGCCAGTTGATTTGCATTTAAATGATCAACTCAATTTTATTTATAAAGTTTCAGAAGATATTGGTAAAGTAACAAACGTGATTGCCGGATAAAATTTTTTTCTCCTTTAACTTAACAAATAATTTTTACTTGCTAAACGAGCAGGTGACAAATGCTAATGGACAAAATATGATCTTTGCATCCTTTACACGCAATCTTTTTAAAAGATTAGCGTCATATCAATTATGGAAGACAAGAACGAAAAATCTCAACACGTTTTAAATGCTTCATCCAATTTATTAGGGCTTTGTTTTATAGTACTAACCTCTCTCAGAGTTCTTAATTTAAATGGCAAAACAATTATCGACGAATGTACTGCCGCAGCCTTAATTATGTTTATGACCAGCAGTGTGCTTTCTTTTCTTTCTATCCGAAGCAAAAAAATAAAAAGTGAGAAATATGAAACTATAGCTGATATTATATTTTTATTAGGTCTTTTTTTTCTGTTTGGAACCACTATGCTGGTTACATTTAACATCATAAAATAGGATGCAAAGCAGGAAAGTTTTAGAAGATTGATACTAAAAAATATGATGCCTGTTGCTATGTAATTTGGATTCTGATATCAACAGATCATTCCCTAATTAAGAATACAATCTTATTGAAAATTTATATAAATTTTTAATTTAATGAAATATCCAAATTATTTTCATCAGTTGGCATTACATCTTCCGGCCTTTCTTCATTATATTCAATTATAAAATTATTGAAACCTTCACCGGTAATTATGGTCATATATTTTGCCTGAACTAATTCAAGCATGTTTAAGAAAAGAAACAGGGCATGAATACGGTCTTCACACACATCAAATATCTTTTCAAAAGAAAGTGTACGTTCAGTTTTAATAAGGTCAAGCATGTATTTGCGGGTACCTTCCATGGTGTAATTGTAACTAATTACAGTATGCACCGGCTGATGCCTTTTTTCATGTAATCGTTGTGCCACTTTTTCAAAAGCTTTCATCAATTTGAATAAAGTAACCGTTTGTATTTCTGTTCCTTCTACCGCCTCTTCTCCAATTTTAGAAAGTTCTTCCTGGATATTTCCGCGTTTCACCATCAGCATTCTTAACGCTTCCATTTCACTCATTTGCGCGGAAGCTTCTTTAAACCTTTTGTATTCCAGAATTTTATCGATCAATTCCTGCCGTGGATCAATTTCATTTCCATGCAGATCAATTTCTTTTCTCGGCAAAAGCATTTTGGCTTTTATGCGCATCAGCGTACTGATGAATAAAATAAATTCACTGCTAAGCTCAATATTCAGCGCTTCACTTTTATG
>Ga0209585_10000731_pt1 | contig 12770 bp, 14 predicted proteins | sample NGEPerone_FD_185491 | JGI IMG/M metagenome (GOLD analysis project Ga0209585, IMG submission 185491) | Arctic peat soil microbial communities from the Barrow Environmental Observatory site, Barrow, Alaska, USA - NGEE Permafrost154B-one... | ecosystem: Environmental > Terrestrial > Soil >... | reverse complement strand
GGTCAGGTCCGCCGCGACGTCCTTGCGGGAGATCGCACTCCGGGCTGCTGCTTCCAGGACGTCCAGCGTCAGGATCTCCTCGCGTACCTGGTTGACGACGACGCCGCCGATCGGCATACCGACGGCTCTGAGCTCGGCGATGGTGTCGACCGTTTCCTGGACAGGCATCTCCTCGAGCAGGGTCACCAGGTGGACCACGGTCTGCGGAGACTTCAGCATTGCCGTGATCGACTTGGCCTGGGATCGGATCGGTCCGACCCTGGCCAGGTCTGCGACCTCGTGGTTGACGTTGAGGAAGCGCACCACCCGGCCAGTCGGTGGGGCGTCCAGGACGACGGCGTCGTACGCGGGTGCGGCGCCGGGCCCCTTTGCCCGGTGGTCCCTGCGCCGCCGGACCGCCTCATAGACCTTGCCGGTGAGCAGGACGTCGCGCACGCCGGGCGCGATTGTGGTGGCGAAGTCGATGGCGCCGAACCTCTCCAGCACCCCGCCCGCGCGACCGAGCTTGTAGTACATCTGGAGGTACTCCAGCAGGGCTGCCTTGGCATCCACCGAGAGCCCGAAGACCTCTCCGCCGTGGACGGCATGCGCGATGCGGACCTCCGCCGAGGCCAGCGGGGTGACGTCGAAGGTCTGGCTGATGCCCTGGCGTCCCTCGACCTCGGCCAGCAGCACCCGCCTGCCCTCCCCGGCCAGGGCCAGGGCCAGGGCGGCTGCCACGGTTGTCTTGCCGGTGCCGCCCTTGCCGGTGACGATGTGCAGTCGCACGCCGTCCCAGTCGGTGTCTCGGACTGACCCCGCGTCTGGTGCCATACCCAAGAGACTAGGCGGCCGGATGCCGGGGGAGCGGTGGAGACCCGGCGTGGATGGCCATGTGAGCACCGCGCCAGCCCGGTCTAGGCTGCGCTCATGGCTATTTGGGAGTACGCAACGGTTCCACTGATCTCGCACGCCACCAAGCAGATCCTCGATCAGTGGGGCGAGGACGGCTATGAGCTCGTGCAGGTCGTGACGGGTCCAGACGGCAATGGTCTGGTGGCTTACCTCAAGCGAGAGAAGGAATAAGAGAATGTCTGCTGTCGAAGACCGCCTGGCCGAGCTCGGCGTCACCGTCCCGGACGTCGCCATGCCGGTGGCGGCCTATCTGCCTGCCGTGCGTGACGGCGACCACATCTTCACCTCCGGCCAGCTGCCGATGGTGTCGGGTGCGCTGGCGGCGACGGGCAAGGTGGGCGATGGACCGGGACTTGTTCCTGCCGAGGATGCCAAGAAGCTGGCGCAGATCTGCGCCCTGAACGCGATCGCTGCCGTCAAGGCCCTGATCGGCGACCTCGACGAGGTGACCCGTGTCGTCAAGGTCGTCGGCTTCGTGGCCAGCGACCCGGCCTTCACCGGACAGCCCGGCGTCATCAACGGTGCCTCCGAGCTGCTCGGCACGGCGTTTGGCGACGCCGGCGTCCACGCGCGTTCGGCAGTGGGGGTTGCGGTCCTTCCGCTGGATGCACCGGTCGAGGTCGAGATCACGGTCTCGGTCCGCTGAGCATTCCCAGTCAGATTCGCGATTTCCCCGTAGGGGCGTTGGCCGGCCGGGCCAAGGACTGGTTGCAGGGCCGGCGCCCCGAGGTGGCTCTCGCCAGGTCCGCCGCCACGGTGATGATTCTGCGGGAGCGCCACAGCGCGAACGGCAGTGGCACGCAAGGCAATGGTGTGGACGTCTTCATGCTGCGCCGTTCGTCCACCATGGACTTCGCGCCGCGGATGATGGTCTTTCCGGGCGGCGGCGTGGACCCGCGCGATGCGGACCCGAGCCTTCCCTGGGCCGGGCCCTCGCCGGCGGAGTGGGGGAGGGTGCTCATCGCCGATGAGGCCACCGCGCGCGAGCTCGTGGTCGCCGCCGTACGCGAGGTGTTCGAGGAGTGCGGAGTATTGCTGGCCGGGCCCGACGTCGACTCCGTGGTCGGGGACGTGAGCGGTCCGGCGTGGCAGGCTGAGCGTGAGTCGCTGTTGTCGCACGAGTTTTCGTTGGCTCAGATGCTGATCGGCCGTGGCTTGGTGTTGCGCTCGGATCTCCTACGGGTCCGGGCTCACTGGATCACTCCGGAGTTCGAGCCGAAGCGCTATGACACAAGGGTCTTCGCCGCGCTGCTGCCCTCAGGACAGATCGCCGACGACAAGACCAGCGAGGCGGACCACGCCGACTGGACCGATCCGGCCCGTCTGCTCGAGGACTATGCAAGCGGTGCAGCCCAGATGTTGCCGCCGACGGTGGTGTGCGTCGAGCAGGTTGCTGCGGTCGCCTCCGTTGCCGAGTTCTTGGCCGCCGAGGTCCGCATGGAGCCGATCACGCCGGTGCTCACCCAGGCTGATGGCGCAGTGGTGATCCGCTGCACCCTGCCGTGGTCGGGGCACCTCCCACTGGTGGGGCAATGACTATCGCCTGGGTCGGTGGCATCGTCACCGACCGCTCAACCTGCGTGCTCGCGCCGAATCCGGGCGCGATGACATTGGAGGGCACCAACACCTGGGTTCTGATGGAGCCAGGGTCGGCGCGGTGCGTCGTCGTCGATCCCGGACCGCTCGATGAGCAGCATCTGCAAAGGGTGCTGGACGTCGTGGCCCTTCGCGGGGCCCGGGTGGGCCTGACACTGCTCACCCATGGCCATCTGGATCACGCCGAGTCGGCGGGTCGTTTTGGCGAGCTCACCGGGGCTCCGGTGAGGGCAGTCGGCTCCGGGCACGACGGTCTCAGCGACGGAGACCGTCTGACGGTCGACGGCCTGGATCTGGTGGTCGTGGCCACGCCCGGGCACACAGGCGACTCGCTGTCGTTCCTGCTGGCCGCCGAGAACGCACTGCTCACCGGAGACACCATCCTGGGCCACGGCACCGCGATGGTGGCGTGGCCCGATGGTGAGCTCGCGGCATACCTGCATTCCTTGCAGCGCATCGAGGCGATGACCGGTTCGCGCCAGGTGACCCGGATCCTGCCGGGTCATGGTCCGACCGTGCCGGATGCGGCGGGTGTCGTGCGGTACTACCTCGACCACCGGTCGGAACGGCTGGAGCAGGTGCGCGCTGCCGTTGCGGTCAGGGGCGCAGATGTCGAGGGTGTGGTCGAGATGGTTTATGCCGACGTTCCCCGTGAGCTCTGGCCTGCGGCCCGGCTCAGCGTCCTGGCCCAGCTGGAGTACCTGCGTGTCCACCCGCAACCATGGCTCCCGGGCCGCGGGCAACGAAGGGATAGCGACCGCTAGCCGGGCTCGCAGGCTCCCTTGATGGGCTGCGCGGCCCCCATCCCTGCCTTGCCGATGGAGACGTTCGTGGGCGAGTCAGACGCCGGGGACCTGGATCGGGTCAGCGGGCTCGGCGCTGGATGCGTTCGACGTCGATCAGCACGACCGCGCGGGCCTCAAGCTTGATCCAGCCTCGCGTCGCGAAGTCGGCCAGCGCCTTGTTGACCGTCTCGCGTGAGGCGCCGACGAGCTGGGCGAGCTCCTCCTGGGTCAGGTCGTGCGCGACCAGGATGCCGTCCTCGGACGAGCGGCCGAAACGGTTGGACAGATCCAGTAGAGCCTTGGCCACCCGGCCGGGCACGTCGGTGAAGACGAGATCGGACAGGGCCTCGTTGGTGTGACGAAGACGCCGCGCGAGCGCCGCCAGCATGGTGGACGCGACGGCTGGGCGACTCGAGACGAATGATGTGAGGTCCTCGTGGCCGAGCGCGATCAGCTGCGTCTCTGCGACGGCAGTGGCAGTCGCGGTTCGGGGACCGGGGTCGAACAGGCTCAGCTCACCGAACATCTCGCCAGGGCCCAGGACGGCCAGGAGATTCTCGCGGCCGTCGATACTGGTGAGCCCCAGCTTGATCTTGCCCTCTCCGATCACGTAGAGCCGATCACCGCGGTCACCCTCGCGAAAGAGGACGTCGCCACGCTCAAGACGCGACGCCGTCATCGACTCCATCAGGGCTTTTGCGGCGTCGTCATCCAGTGCGGCGAAGAGGGGTGCTTGTCTCACGACATCAATGTCCACGTCGCACAGTCTGCCAGAGCCTGTGTGGGTGGTTGGGACCCTCCACCGTGCCCTCTACTCTTGCAGGGTGTCTGCCCCCTCAAGCCCCGAGACTCCGGTCGCGTTGACCCGTCGTGCCCGAAGGATCTACCGAACGCTGGTCGAGCGTTATCCCAACGCACGGTGTGAGCTCGACTTCGAGACCCCGCTGCAGCTTCTGGTGGCCACGGTGATGTCCGCTCAGACCACCGATATCAGGGTGAACATGGTGACCCCTGCGGTCTTCTCCCGATACGGGACGGCGGCGGACTACGCCTCTGCAGATCGCACCGAGCTCGAGACGATGATCCGGTCCACGGGCTTCTACCGTGCCAAGACCGACTCGTTGATCAAGCTCGGAACGGTGCTGGTCGAGCGATTCGGGGGCGAGGTCCCTCCTCGGCTCAAGGACCTGGTCGCCCTGCCCGGGGTCGGACGCAAGACCGCCAACGTGGTGCTGGGCAACGCTTTCGGAATTCCGGGGATCGCCGTGGACACGCATGTCGGACGGCTGGCGAGGCGCTTCGGCTGGACGAAGGAGCAGGACCCCGTGAAGGTTGAACATGCCGTGGGTGCTCTGATCCCGAAGAAGGACTGGACCATGCTCTCCCACGTGCTGATCTTCCACGGACGACGCACCTGCCACGCGCGCAGGCCTGCGTGCGGCGCCTGCCCGGTTGCCGGCTGGTGTCCGTCCTACGGCGAAGGCGAGACCGACCCGGCCGCGGCGGCGCAGCTGCTGAGGTACGAGCTCACGCCGGTCCACTCGTGACCGCCGATATATCGTCCGGGGCGCAGCAGCCGCAATGGATGACGCATCTTGTGGCGCAGCTGGGTCAGCAGGATCCGGGCTTCTTCAGCCGGTTTCTGCCCCCCGAGGAGGGTGGTCGGCCGTCTGCAGTGCTGATCTTGTTCGGGCCCAGCCCCGAGGGCGGTGAGGACGTGGTGCTGACCGAGCGGTCGCACGGCATGCGTTCACATGCGGGTCAGGTCTCCTTTCCGGGTGGTGCGATCGATCCCATTGACTCCGGGCCGGTCTCTGCTGCTCTGCGTGAGGCGCAGGAAGAGGTGGGCCTGGATCCGGCGGGTGTCCAGGTCGTGGCCGAGCTGCCGGCCCTGTACCTGCCACCCAGCAACTTCGTGGTCACGCCCGTCTTGGCCTGGTGGGCGCAGCCGAGCCCCATCAGCGTCGTCGACCATCTCGAGGTCGCCCGGGTGATACGGGCGCCACTGTCCGAGCTCACCGACCCTGCACGGCGATTCACGGTCTCGCACCCCAGCGGTTTTGTCGGTCCGGCGTTCGACGTCGACGGTTTGCTGGTGTGGGGCTTCACGGCCGGGTTGCTTTCCAAGGTCCTCGAGCTGGCCGGTCTCGAGCGGTCATGGGACAGAAGTGACCACAGACCGCTGCCCCCACAGCTCGTCGAAGTCCGCGACCGTTTTGTGTCGCCGCCGGCCGGGACCCATGGAGTCATGCCATGATTGCGAACGGGCTCGACGTGGTGCTGGCCCTCGTGCTGGTGAGCTACGCATTCATCGGCTACCGGCACGGTTTCGTGGTCAGCGTGATGTCCCTGGTCGGTTTCCTGGCTGGCGGGGCAATGGGCATGTGGCTGTTACCTGAGCTGTTGCGGCGTTGGGACGCCGTTGACAACAACTCCGTCTGGCGCACGCTGGTGCTGGTCTTCGGGGTGTTTGTCCTCGCTGCTCTGGGCCAGTCGATCGCCGTCAGCGTTGGTTCTCGCATGCGCAGCAGGCTGAAGGACAAGCCGGAGCGGTTGGCCGACTCCGCGCTGGGTGCCGTCGCCACGGTGCTTGCGGTGTCCGTGCTCGTATGGTTCCTGGCCGGCGCCGTCCGAGGTGGCGCTCAGACTCCGTTGACCAGGGCGATCGGCACCTCGCGGATCATCTCGACGATTGACCGTTTTGTACCGCCACAGACCGCGCGACTGTTTGCTGGGTTCCAGTCGGTTCTTGACCGTGAGGGCTTCCCCCGTGTCTTCGAGGGCGTCCGGGCTGAGCCGATCACGCCCATCGCGCCACCGGACAATCAGCTGGCGCTCGGCCCGGGTGTGGCCCGGGCTGCCTCGTCCATCGTCAAGATCACGGGCGTGGCCTCATCGTGCAACCGGGAGCAGGAGGGCAGCGGTTGGGTCGTTGCACCCGAGCGGGTCGTGACCAACGCCCATGTTGTGGCCGGGACGACGTCCGAACACGTGCGAATCCAGGGCGCTGGCCGCTTGTTCGACGCCCGCGTGGTCGTCTTTGACCCCAGACGTGACCTTGCCGTGCTGTCGGTGCCGGGGCTCCCGGCACCCGCCTCGACGCAGGGCCCGAATCTCAAGCGTGCCGGGGGCGCTATCGTCGCCGGCTTCCCGTTGAACGGGCCCTACCGTCTCGACCCCGCCCGGGTGCGCGACGTGCTCACGGCCACAGGCGCTGACATCTATGGCAACCCGGGCGTTGTGCGTGAGGTCTATTCTCTCTATGCCCGGGTCCAGCCGGGGAACTCCGGTGGGCCTCTGCTATCGCCCAGCGGCGCAGTCGTCGGGATCGTGTTCGCCAGGTCTCTCGATGACGACAGGACCGGATACGCTCTCACGCTCGATGAGGCCCGCCCCGTTCTCGACGCCGCGAACAGCTCATTCTCGCCGGTGAATACCGGGGGGTGCGTCGCAGGATAGGTCAGGGAAGACTGTTCAGCCAGCGCACGAGGTGTGCGTTGACCTCCGCAGGTGCTTCCTCAGGCAGGAAATGCCCGGCACCCGCAATGGAGTGCTGATCGAACGAGCTCTCGACGTACGCCGATGACATCTCGGCAAGAGCGGGCACGACAGCTCGGTCCTCTTGTCCCTGCAGCTGGAGAACCGGCACCGTGATCGGGGACCTCAGACAATGGGCGAACCGCCGACCGTCGAGTCGCCACTGACTGCGGACCACCCAGCGGTAGTACTCCGCGGCGGAGTGGGCAACGAACGGCAGAGCCATCGCCTCGGCATAGCGCAACGCCAGGTCGTGCGGAGGCCACAGCCCATGGGGGGCCGACCAGGCAACCAGCAGGTGTTCGACATACGAGGGGCTGTTGCCCATCTGATGCTCCGGCACGAAGGGGCGTTGCAGCCCAGCCAGATAGGCGTTGGCCCTGATCTGGGCTGGGTCGCGGACTGAGGCGTGGCGCAGAACCAGCGGATGTGGCATGCCGAGGGCAGCGACGGCTCTGGTGACGGCGGGCTGCATGGTCGGCATCGACCAGGCGATCCAGCCGCCCCACCCGTGCCCGATGATCGCCGCGTCGGCCTCTCCCAGCGATCGCACGATGCTCGCGACATCGGCTGCCAAGGTGAACGTGTCGTAGCCCCGGGGGGGTTTGTCGGAGGCTCCGTAGCCGCGCAGGTCGATGGCGGCCACGTGGTAGCCGGCCGCGGCGAGCGCAATCAGCTGATCCCGCCAGGCCCACCAGAACTGCGGAAAGCCATGGAGCAGAACGACAAGCGGGCCCTGGCCGATCTCGGCCACATGAAAGCGGGCGCCATTGGCGGCGACGAACCGGTGTTCCCACGGTCCCTCGATGAGCACGGATGACGCATCCTTGCTCATGTGAGGAGATCCCGCTTCGACACTGTTGGATGAGGTCACGATGTGGTGCGTGCGGTCATCTGCTGCTGGGCCTGACGGCAGCGATGGTGTCCTGGGCGCTCTTGATGGCGCGTTCGGGCTTGCCGTGGAGCTTGTCGATACTGCTCTTGCCCACGAGCACCAGGATCGCACCGAGGATCAGCAGAACGCCGGCCACGATGAGGAAGGCGAGCCAGGGGGCCAGCCCCGCTGCGACCAGACCGTACGCCGCCGAGATCAGCAGCAGGATCAGCGCCAGGAATGCGAAGATCCCAGACGCAGCGAACATGCCCGCACCGAGGCCGGCTTTCTTCGCGTCGGCGCTCATCTCGGCCTTGGCCAGCGCTATCTCGCTGCGCACGATGGACGAGATGTCGTTGGTCGCGTCGGCCACTAGCTGGCCGAGGGTGCGCTCCAAGGCGTCGTCGTTCTGGCTGGTCATCGAACCTCACCTCCGGTGATGTGTTCCCACGACCCTACCCAGTGCCGGCTTGAAAAGCGTCCGGGATGCCGTCACCATCGTCGTCACGCTCCTCGTCCAGGTGGATCTGGCGATGGACCCGGTTGGTTTGACGCAGGACGCCGGCGGCCACCGTTGGCGCGATCAGGGAGCCGACGAGCACGGCCAGCTTGACGTGCTCGAGCTGCTCCTGGCTACCCCTCTGCGGAACCGGACGTGAGACCGGCCTTGATCAGGGCCATGACGTTCGAGTCGGCCAGGGTGGTGACGTCGCCGACCTCGCGGTGCTCGGCCACGTCCTTGAGCAGACGGCGCATGATCTTGCCTGAGCGAGTCTTGGGCAGCTCGTCGACGATCATGATCTGGCGCGGCTTGGCGATCGGGCCGATCTCCTTGGCTACGTGATCACGCAGCTCGGCGACGATGTCAGCACCCTCGCCGGCGTTGCCACGCAAGATGACGAACGCATACACGGCCTGACCGGTCGTCTCGTCCTTGGCACCGACCACGGCGGCTTCTGCCACCTTGGGGTGGGACACCAGTGCGGACTCGATCTCGGTGGTGGACAGGTTGTGACCGGCGACGATCATGACGTCGTCGACCCGACCGAGCAGCCAGATGTTGCCGTCCTCGTCCTTCTTGGCGCCGTCACCGGCGAAGTACAGGCCGGGGAAGCGTGACCAGTACGTCTCCCGGAAGCGCTCTGGGTCGCCCCAGATGCCCCGCAACATGGCCGGCCACGGCTTGGTGAGAACGAGATAGCCGCCGGAGCCGTTGGGGACCGACTTGCCAAGGTCGTCGACGACATCCACCGTCATGCCGGGCACCGCGATCGTCGCCGAGCCGGGCTTTGTGTGGGTCACCCCCGGCAGGGGGCTGATCATGATGGCGCCGGTCTCGGTCTGCCACCAGGTGTCCACGATGGGGCACCGGCTGCCGCCGATCACTCGGCGGTACCACATCCAGGCCTCGGGGTTGATCGGCTCACCGACCGAGCCCAGGACCCGCAGGGAGGATAGGTCGAACTTGCCGGGGACCTCGTCGCCCCACTTCATGAAGGTGCGGATCGCGGTGGGCGCGGTGTAGAAGATCGTGACGCCGTACTTCTCGACGATCTCCCACCAGCGGCCCTGGTGCGGGCTGTCGGGGGTGCCTTCGTACATCACCTGAGTTGCACCAAGGGCCAGCGGTCCGTAGACGATGTAGCTGTGCCCGGTCACCCAGCCCACGTCGGCGGTGCACCAGAACACATCGCTCTCGGGGTGGACGTCATGCACCACCGAGTTCGTGTAGGCGCTCTGCGTCAGATAGCCGCCGGTGCTGTGGTAGATGCCCTTGGGCCTACCCGTGGTGCCCGAGGTGTAGAGGATGAACAGCGGGTGCTCGGAGTCGTGCCCTACCACCGGATGGGTCTCGTCAGCGGCCGCGAGTGCCTCGTGCCACCAGACGTCGCGGCTGTCGTCCCACGACACCTCGCCGCCGGTGCGTTTGACGACCAGGACCTTCTCCACGCTGGTTTCGCCACTGACGGCTTCGTCGACCGCTGGTTTGAGCGTCACCGAGGTGCCACGGCGATAGCCGCCATCGGCGGTCACCACGACTTTGGCCTGGGCATCGCTGATCCGTGTGCGAAGCGCGTCCGCGGAGAAGCCACCGAAGACGACCGAGTGCGGGGCGCCGATCCGGGCGCACGCGAGCATCGAGATAACGGCCTCGGGGATCATCGGCAGGTAGATCGCGACCCGGTCGCCTTTGCGGACACCGAGGTTCTGTAACGCATTTGCCGCCCGCTGCACCTCGGAGAGAAGGTCGGAGTAGGTGATGTCCCGGGTGTCCCCCGGCTCGCCCACGAAGTGGATTGCGACCTTGTCGCCGCGTCCCGCCTCGACGTGGCGGTCGACACAGTTGTATGAGGCGTTCAGCTCACCACCGACGAACCACTTGGCGAAGGGGGCATCGCTCCAGTCGAGGGTCTTGTCGAAGTCCTTGGTCCACGTCAGGTACGACCGCGCCTGCTCGGCCCAGAAGCCCTCGTGGTCGGCTGCTGCCGCGCCATACAGCCCCGTCTTGCCATTGGCCTGAGCGGTGAACTCGGCGCTGGGCGGGAACGTGCGGTTCTCCTGCGACAGGTTCTCAAGGGTCTCGTGGGTCACAACGGCCTCCAGATCACAAGCGGGGTTATGGCCACACTCAATCCGGTATTCGCCCGCACATCAAGGCCTTTGAGGTCCCTGGGCGTCGGGCGGGCAGTTGTCGCGATGAACGGTCGGATCGGTCAGGCGAGTGACTTGCCGAGGTGTACCACGTCGGGCTCGCCGACGTAGTGGCCGTATGGCGTGCCGTCGACCTCGGTGTAGCCGGATGATCGGTACAGCTCAAGCGCGCTCGTCTGCGGCCGCCCGGTCTCCAGGACCAGCCAGTCGACCCCGGCCACACGGGCACTGGTTTCGAGCTCCGCAAGGACTACGCGGGACAGACCACGCATGCGGGCGGAAGGTGCGACATACATCCGCTTGATCTCTGCCGCATTCGCGGAGGGGAGGCCAGGTCGGGCTCCCAGACGTCGCCACCCGCCCATCGCGACGGGGACGCCATCGACGTAGCCCACCACGAAGTGCCCGGCGGGTGCCTCGAAGTCGGCGACCTTCACAAAGCTCTCGTCGCCCGGCCCGCCGTAGAGCTCGCTGTAGTGCGACTGGACCTCAAGGGTCAGCGCGACGACGTCCGGGTGGCTGTAGGGGCGCGGGATCAGTTCCACGTCAGGACTGTATGCCGCCCGGCTTGACGCGTGTTCTGGGTCAGCAGGGACGTCTCCTGACCGGCCGCTGATCAGTCACCGCAGCCGATCACCAGTGGTGAGCGACGTCGATGACGACGCGACTGCCGGTGCCGGGGCCGTTGAGGATGAAGACGCGCATCGGCAGACGGGCACGGACGCCCAAGCCGATGGTGGTGTAACCCTCGAAGGTGCCGCCCCAGGCAATCTGACGGAAGGTCGAGAACCCGGCCACGTTGACCAGCTCACGGGGTTTGGCGGGGTGGTAGGTCATCCGGCCGGTGTTGATGTCATAGGCAGGGGCCTTGATGACGACCGACAGTCGGGCGCCGCCACGCAGAGGTACGACCGCTCCCTGGCCTTCACTCAGCACCTGGGAGACGTACCGCACGTTGTACCCGGCGCCTCTACCCCTGAGGTCGACGACCATCCGGTCGAAGCAGGCCTGGCGCCCGGCGCGGACGTTGGTGATCGGCGCAGCCGTCATTCGGTTGAGGGACTTGCCCAGCGAGCCCCAGCCTGCGGTGGTTGTGGCGCAGGTGGTGGCAGAGGCGGTGGAGGCGGAAGCCAAGGCCGCCGCCGGGACACCGGCGAAGGCAAGTGCGAGGACGAGCGCGCGGATTCCGGCACCTGAGATGCGGCCTGTGGTGCGATGCCTGATGTTCATGATGTCCCCTTCTGGATGCCGAAGGACTTCCCGGTAGAGCAGAGACGATTGGTGAGTCCAACCGGTTGGCACCATGGTCTTGCCGTTGCGGCTGCCAGCGCAAGACCTCATGCCGTCAGGTGATGACCCCGATAGGCAACTGCGCCAACTCAGGCCGCCAGCCGTCGCTCTCTGTTAGTTGGGCCAGGGTCAGAAGGACATGGTCAGCGCGGCCAGGTCGGCATGATGATGCGTCTGGCGGTGCCGTTGAGGACGCCGGCGAAGGACGCGTACCACGCCACCATGGCGGTGATCAGGCCTAGGTAGCCACCGATCGTGGTCATGGTGGGGGCGCCGGCGAGCTCGCCGACGGTCAGGAACCCGAAGGTGACCAACAGAACGGCGAACAGGGTGAACAGCAAGCCGGATATCCGCGCGGTGACCACCGTCATGTAGAGCGTGAAGATGGTCCAGGCCAGCAGGAACACGCCGATGCCCGTTGCCGCGTCGGTCCCGGTCGTGGGCAGGTCCTTGCCGTGTGAGACGAGGTACCAGAACGACATCCAGAACGCGCCGTACGAGCTGAACGCCAGTGCGCCGAACGTGTTGCCCTTGGCGAACTCCCACATCCCGGCCAACAGCTGCGCGATGCCGCCGTAGAACAGCGCCACGCCGAGGACGACGAGCTCGGCGGACTTGGGCGCCAGCCCAGAGTTGAACAAGCTGAGCATGAAGGTCGTGAGGGCGAACCCTGCCAAGCCAAGCGGTGCCGGGTCAGCGAACTGGGCGCCGAACGAGGGTGCCGGCGCGATCGTTGGGGATGTGGAGTGGGTCGTAACCTGCTGTGCCATGACGGTCCTTTCGCGAGGGCGGAAGGCCGCCCGGAGAATCACAGGCTAGGAGCGCAAGAGGTCGGCTGTTAGGCCTCGCGCGCCGTGATGCGACCACCGGGCGACCGGTCGCGATGTGCGGGCGTGGAGGTCGCGCCCAACGGTCAGTTTGCGGTGCCAAGCGGTAGAGGTCGTCGGTGACTCAGGTCGGTGACTCAGGTCGGTGACTCAGGCCGGTGACTCAACGTCGATGAATCAAGGATGCTGATCGCCGAGGTTGGCGCTGAGGACCTCGGGGGCATGGAGACGCACCATCGTCCGGGCCGTCCCTCGTGGGATGCGCTTGGGAGTCGCGAGAGATACCACTGTCATGACGACGAGGGTGGTGGGCAG
>Ga0209585_10000730_pt1 | contig 12782 bp, 13 predicted proteins | sample NGEPerone_FD_185491 | JGI IMG/M metagenome (GOLD analysis project Ga0209585, IMG submission 185491) | Arctic peat soil microbial communities from the Barrow Environmental Observatory site, Barrow, Alaska, USA - NGEE Permafrost154B-one... | ecosystem: Environmental > Terrestrial > Soil >... | reverse complement strand
CCCCCTGCGCTCGGCGGTCCTGGCCATCGGCGACCACACCACCACCGCCCTCCCCCACATCCCACCCGACGTGCGAGAACTCCTCACCCACCTCCAGGGTGGTCACTAGAGCGAGCGAAGTCAGGTCTGACGATTGCGTCGAGTAGGGCTTGCTGCTCGGTCGGGATGGTGGGTGGGAAGGTCTGGGTCGCGCCGTTGACGGCACGAGACAGAAAGGACGTACAGCCACTCGTACCCTTCATGGGCTTTGGGATCCGGCTCGGACTTGGTTGTGGGGATGATGATCTTCCAAGCCTGCATGCCGCCTGGCTGCCGTGTCAGCGGAACGACCGTCCGTCCGTTCGCGCGCCGCGGCTTCAGACGAACCCGAGGGTCGCCGACCTCAGGAGCCCCGACTCGTTCGCTGGCCGTTCGGCGACGACCGAACGCCTCCCGGTGGCCGTCGTGAAACGCCGACCAGCCGGTCACCTCGAATGACGGTTCTACGATCGCGGCGGGACGCCAGCTCGCCGCAGAGCTCACTCAGCCGGACACACCGACGGCGCTGAAATGGGTGCTCACCGACCAGGCGTCGGCTGACGCGGGCCTCATCGACGGCACATACGACGCCGTCGTGACCATCCCGGACGGCTTTTCTGCGGACGTCGCGAGCCTGGGCGGAGACGACCCACGCTCCGCGCAGGTGGTGGTCGAGTCCAACGACGCAACGAGCCCGCTCGCCGGCGCCGTCAGCGCTCAGGTGGTCACCGCAACCGCCGAGGCCTTCGGCTCCGGCGTCACCATCCAATACCTCGACACCACCTACCAGGCGATCGACCAGATCGGTTCCGGCCTCGCCGACTCCGCCTCCGGCGCCTCCGAGCTCGCCTCCGCAGCCGATCAGCTGGCCTCGGCAGCAGGCGACCTCGCCGATGGGGCGGCCTCGCTCGCAACGAGCGCCGATCAGCTCGCCGACGGCACCGCCGGCCTCGCGAGTGCCACCACGGATCTGGCCGGCGGCGCTGCAACCGTGTCCGGCGGCGCCGACGACCTCGCGGCCGGCGCCCAGGACCTCGCGAGCGGCGCATCGATCGTCGCCGCGAGCACCGCCCAGCTCGCTGACGGCGCTGAGGACCTGGCCGACGCCACGCAGCAGTCGGCCTCCGGCACTGCGGCAGCCGCGACCGGAGCGGCTGGGCTCGCAGCGGAGAGCTCTGGCGCCGCGTCAGGGGCAGCGGCGCTCGCGTCCACCTGCCCTCCCGCCGCCGGCGTCACCTACTGCTCACAGGTTCAGGCCCTGGCGGCCGCGTCTGCGTCCGCCGCCCAGGACGCCGGCGCCCTGTCAGCCGGGCTCGCCACCGCGACGAGCTGCAGCCAGCAGGTCGCCGACGTCGCCTCCGGGGCGGCGGAGCTCGCCGCCGCCGCGGGCCGCACGAGCGACGGCGCCACGAGTCTCGCCTCGGGTGCCAAGAACGTCTCGGCCGGGACGTACCAGGTCGCGTCCGCGGCCGACCAGACGGACCAGGGAGCGGCCGCGCTCGCCTCCGGCGCCGGTGAACTCTCCGACGGCTCCGGCCAGGTCGCGTCCGGCACATCGGACCTGGCGACGTCGACCGGCACGCTGGCAACCGGGCTCACGGATGCCGCCGGCGCCATGCCGAACTACGCCGACGTCGCTGCGCGCTCTTCGCTCGCGAGCGCAGTCGCCGCGCCGGTCCAGGTCACGTCGAGCGTGACCAACCCCGTCACGACCAGCCGCCCGGCGGCCGCGAGCCTCGCGCTCGGCCTCGCGCTGTGGCTGGGCGCCACAGCCCTCACCTTCCTGCGGCCGGTGGTGCCCGGGTGGGCGGTCGCTGCGCAGGCCGGCCCGCTGCGCACCGCGCTCCTCGGGTTGGCGCCGCTCGCAGTCCTCGCCACCGTGGAAGCCGTCGCATTTGCGGGCCTCGCTCCGCTCACCGGAGTCGATGCGGCATCTTCGGCGGGCCTGGCAGGCTTCGTGCTCGTCGGCGCGCTCGCAATTGGCGCCCTGCAGCAGGCGATCCTGGCCCTCGCTCCGCGTCGGGGCCAGGTGCTCGTCCTTCTTGTCGGCGTGCTCCAGCTCGCCTCGCTCGCAGCGCCACTGCCTCCCCAGACGGCACCGACCGTCATCCAATGGCTCGCAGAGGTCTTGCCGCTCCCGGCGCTCACTGGCGGGCTGAACCAGGCGATCGTCGGGGGCGCTGTCACCTCGGTCGGCACAACCGTCGCGCTGCTGCTCGCCTGGACCATCGCCGGGGTCGCGGTGACCGCCGTAGCGGTACGCCGACGGGTGGCGCTGACGTCGCCCAGCCTGGTGCATCCGGCGTTGCAGGCTGCCTGACACGTGCGAGATGGCCGCCGGGACCGGTGCCGCCGAGCGCGTGTGGGTCGAGGACGAGGCGGCGCTCGTCCTCGACGCTTCGCGCAACACTGCGTCAGCCTGGGAATTCGTAGTCCTACCCATCGCCGACGTACGCCTGCGGCACGAGGCGGACTGTCAGGCACTCCCTGCTCTGCCGGGCCGAGGCGCCTCACATCGCCGCAGGTACGCGGCTTGTCGGACGTTCTGCATTGCTCTACTGAAGCGGGTGTCGGCGGTTCTGCCCAGACGCGCGTTTGTGCAGGGCAGAGCGATGTTGATCGTGGTCGTCAAGATCGAAGGGCGCCGCGCTGGTGGGGCGGGCAGCAGCGCGAAAGCGAACCCACTGCCCAGGCCAAAGATGTCTGCCTGGTCTGCGGCCTCGAGGCGCTTCTTCCCGGGAACTCGGGGCACATCGCCGCTAAGGTGGGGAACGACCGTGTGCCGCCCATTGGCGAGGCACGCACGGCACGACGCGAACGGAGGCCCCGGAACAGTGGATGGGCGCACCGGGCAGACGGAAACGGCCGCGACCCAGGCCCCTGGCGCAGCGGCTCAGAGTGGCCGCCGTGGGCCGTACCGCAACGGGCTGCGGACCCGCGAGCAGATCATCGCCCAGGCCACCGCGGCGTTCTCCCAGCGGGGCTACAACGGCTCGTCCGCGCGACAGATCGCCGCCGCCGTCGGGATCACGCCAGCGGCGATCCTGCGCCACTTCGATTCGAAGGACGAGCTGCTCGCCGCGGTCCTGAAGTCCTGGGCCGAGCAGACCACCGCCGCCCAGGGCGACGCGGCGATCGACGGCCTCGGTTTCTGGATTGCGCAGCACCGGGCGATGAGTTACCACATGGAGCACCCCGGGCTGCTGCAACTCTTCATCGTGCTCGCCGTCGAGGCGAGCAACGTCGACCACCCCGCCCGAGCCTTCATGGTGCCGCGCTACCGCCACACCACGGATGAGTTAGCGGATCACCTCCTGTCAGCGGCTGCCAGGGGCGACATCGACCCGATCCACCGGGAGGACGCTCAGTGGGAGGCGCGAGCGCTCATCGCCTACATGGACGGCATCGAACTCCAGTGGTTGTTCGACCCCAGGATCGACCTTGTCGCCGAGATCGACCGCTACCTCTCGACGACCTTCGCCCGGCTCGGACGCCGCAGCCGGCCCACCGACGACGTGCCGACGACGCGCGGCTGACGACTCCGGGTGGGGTCGATCGACGTCAGACCCTCGCGGGGTCGGCGCCCCACGGCACGAGATCCGGCCGGTCGGCCCCAGTGGTCATCCGCACCGGACCGTCACCCGACCGTGCGCCGTTGATCGCGAGGAGCACCTCGGTCACGTGCAACGCCAGCGCACCCGACGCCCGCGGCCGGCGGCCGAGCGCGACCGACCGTGCCATCTCCACGGCGCCGACGCCACGACCGGCCCCGACGAACCCTCCACCGTCGACGAGCTCGACGAACCGCCCGAGACTGTCGGCGTTGAACACCGAGCCACGCAGCGAGAAGTGGTTCGGGTCAGGGAGCTGGAGAGTCCCGCCCGTGCCGTAGATCTCCAGCAGCTGGTTGCCGCTCGCCCACGTCTCGAAGCTCAGCGTCACCGTCGAGAGTGCCCCGGAGGCGTGCTCGAGGAGCGCGGACGCGTGGGTCGCGGTCTCGACTCGCAGCACGGAGCCGGCGCGGGGTCCGCTGCCGACCACGCGCGGCCGGTCGCCGGTCATCGTGCGGGCCGTGACGGTCGTCACCGGTCCGAGGTGGGTCACGAGCGCGGTGACGTAGTACGGGCCCATGTCGAGCACAGGCCCGCCGCCGGGCAGGTAGAAGAACTGCGGGTCAGGGTGCCATAGCTCGGGCCCGGGCCCACCCCACGCGGCCATGGCCGCAACCGGCGTGCCGATCATGCCCACGCGCAGCGCACGAGCCGTGGTCTGCAGCCCCGTGCCCAGGAACGTGTCCGGCGCGCAGCCGACCTCGACCCCCGCACGCTCCGCACGGGCGAGCAGCGCGCGACCCTCATCGAGTGACAGCGCGAGCGGCTTCTCGCTGTACACGTGCTTGCCCGCAGCGATCGCAGCCTGGCTCACCGCCACGTGAGCTGCGGGCGGCGTCAGGTTGACGACCATGTCGACACCGACGGCGTCCAGCAGCTCAGCGACCGAGCAGGCACGCAGCCCACGGGCGGCTGCCGTCGCCAGGGCACGGTCGACATCCGCGTCCGCGAGCGCCACGACCCTGACCGAGGGCTGCCCCGCGAAGAAGTCGAGGTACTGACCGCTGATGGCCCCGGCGCCGATGATCCCGACACCCACGATCTCCGTCATGATCTCCCCATTCTTGTCGTCCCGCCCGCGCGCGTCGACACGGGACGCAGGGGTCGGTGGGTCGTCACACATGGCAGGCACTCAGCCCTTGACGGCACCGGCTGCCATCCCTCGGATCATCCATTTCTGGAGTAGGACGAACAGGATGATCGGCGGCAGCGCAGCCATCGTCGACGCAGCCAACATCTGCCCCCACTCCGTGCGGTTCTGCATGATGAACGCGCGCAGACCGACGGGGATCGTCCGGGTAGCGGTCTCTGTCAAGAACGCCGACGCCACCATGAACTCGTTGTACGACTGCAAGAACGCAAAGATCGCCACCGCCGCAGCCCCCGGTGCTGCAAGAGGCATCACGATCGCGGTCATGGCTCGCAGAGACGAGCAGCCGTCGATGCGCGCGGCTTCCTCCAGTTCCCGGGGGATTGAGTCGAAGAAGCCCTTGAACATCCATGTGCAGAAGGGCAACGACATGACGACGTACAAGATCGTCGCGGGCACCGGAGTGTTGATGAGCCCGATGGTGCGGAAGATGACGAACAGTGCGATGACGCTCAGGACGATCGGGAACAGTTGGAAGAGCATCAATGCGGACGAGTAGACCGTGTTGACGCGGGTCCGGTACCGCGACATCGAGTACCCAGCACAGCCTGCGGCGATGAGGACCAGCACCGTGGTCGTCAGCGCGATGGTCATCGAGTTGCGGAACCAGGTCCAGTAGTCGGTGCCCTTGCTGACCGCCACGTAGTTGTCGAAGGAGACGTTCGCCGGAACCAGTGTTGTGCCGCCGAGGATGTCGCTGGTCGGCCGGAATGAGTTGATCGCGGTGAGGATCAGCGGCACGTTCACCAGTAGCATCGCCAGCAGCAGGGCGACGGCCAGTGCCCAGCGGCCGATCGAGTCACGAGTTCCCCGGTTCATAGTGCGTCAACCGCCTTCCGTTGCAGCCGGAGCATGACGAAGGCAAGGACCGCCAGGACCATCAGGGTGAGGACAGCCGAGGCCGACCCCGTGCCGAGGTTGCGGTAGATGGCCTCGTCGAACGAGAAGATGATGAGATTTCGCGCATTCACTGAGTTGTTCGTCAGCAGGTATGGCGTCTCGTAGTCGTTGACCGACCAGATGGTCATGAGCACCCACAGGATCGCGCTCATCGGCAGGATCTGGGGGAAGGTGATATGCCAGAACCGCTGCCACCGGTTTGCTCCATCGATGAGCGCCGCCTCGTCAAGCGCCACGTCGAGCGACTGCAGGGTGGCCATCAAGGACACGAGCATGAACGGGAAGGACCGCCACGCCTTGACGGCGATGGTGGCCACGACCGTCCACTTGGGGTCGTTGAAGAAGTAGATCGTGTCGGCGCCGAAGAAGTTCAGTACCTGGTTCACGGCACCCTTGTCGTCCTGGAGCATCCAGCGCCACGCCGTCATCCCGACGATCGGCGGGACGACCCACGGGACGATGAAGCCAGCCCTGAGCAGCCCGCGCATCGGCAGCTCTCGCACCAGGAGCTGCGCCAGGCCAAGGCCGAGGAGGTAGGACAGCACCACGCCGCCCAGGGCGAAGATGGCGGAGAACCTCACCGCATGCCAGAACGCCTCGTCGCCGAGCACCAAGGAGAAGTTCTCCAGACCCACCCACGCTTGCGACGGGTTGGCCGTCTTGCCCTTCTGGAAGCTGTAGATGACACCTTGGATCATGGGGTACAGCTGCGCGAGCCCGAGCAGCAGGATCGAGGGCAGCGCCAGGTAGAACGACAGCGACCGGTCGCGCCGGGTCTGTGCGTCCAGTCGGGGCGCCCTCCGCCGTGCAGGTCTGCTGCGCGGCGGTGCCTGGACCCCGACGCTCATGAGTTCCCCTTCAACACTCGGCGACAACGGGGTGGGGCGGCACGCACAGGCCGGGGAGTCGGCCGGCCTGTGCGTGCCGCCCGCCTACGGTCGTGAGCGGGACCGTAGGGAACGGTGGCGACTACCGACCCTCGTCCACGAAGCCCTGCACCTTCTCCTGAGCCGCGGCGGCAGCCTGCTCGACGTCTTCGCCCGAGAAGAGGGCGCGCTCCAGGTCAAGCATGGTGCTGTCACCGTCGATCGTGTTGAGTGCCGCGAAGCCGTACGGCGCCTTGGCGAACAGCGGCTGACCGACCGGGGCACCCCACATGCTGGCCGCCTCACGGTAGAGCGGGGCTGCGTCGAAGGCCGGATCGGTGTCGATCGAGATCCGCGGCGACACCCCAGAGGCACCGCCGAGGAACAGGTCCTTGCCGTGCTCGGACCAGAAGTCGATGAACGTCATGACCTCCTCCGGGTGCTCGGTCTGCTCGTAGCCCATGATTCCGTTGACGAAGTACAGCCCGAACTTCCCACCCTCCGCGTTGGCGAGCGGCGGCAGCACCTTGACGACCCCGAGGCTCTCCTCGCTCAGGCGCGGCGCGATCGACGGCGAGTCCATGACGAACGCCGCCTCACCCTGGTTGAACATCTCGATCGCCTCGTCCTGGGAGAAGGTCGTGGCGGTGGGGTTGATGCAGCCGGATCCCCCCTGGCCCATGGACGCTATGTACTTGAGCGCCGCGAGTTCCTTCGGGCTGGTCAGCGCCGCGTCGCCGTTCTCGTCGAACATGCCGGCCCCCATCGCGATCCCCTGGTCGAAGGTCCAGTGCGGGGTTCCGCCGTCGGCAACGCCGTACACGTCGGGCAGCGCGGTGTGGACTGCGTCGCACGCTGCGGCGAACTCATCCCAGGTGGTCGGCACGGACACGCCCGCGGCGTCCAGGACGTCGGTCCGGTAGAACCACACCCGGATGTCGGTCGCCCACGGGATCGCCAGATAGTTGCCGTTGTCGTCCTTGTAGAAGTCGAGGATGCCCGGGGTGAAGTCGGCGGCGGTGCCGTCGGCCTCCCACGTGGCGACGAGGTCGTTGAGCGGCAAGATCGCGTTGGCGTCCTGCTGCAGGCCGAACGGCTGGAATCCGCCACCCGTCGACACGTCGGGGGCTGCATTGGCTCCGATCGCCTGCGTGAAGGTCTGGTACCAGTTGTCCCAGCTCTTGCCCGTGTAGTTGACCTTGATCCCAGGGTTCTCCGACTCGAACTGGTCCACCAGGGCCTGTGCTGCGGCCGGGTAGGTGTCCGCCGGCCCCCACTGCATATCCCAGAACTCGATCGTGACCTGGTCAGAGGCGCCCCCCGAGTCCGGACCGGCGGCGCCGGAACAGGCGGTCAGGCCGAGGACACCGAGGGCGACCACAGTGGTCAGTCCAAAGGTCCGGCGTAACACATGACGTGTGCCCATCAATCGTGCTCCTTCTCGTTGGCGTTGCAGGGTTCGCTGTGCACTAGAAGATGGCTTCGTGGGTGACCTGGAGCGCCAGGCGTGCGGAGCGCGCGTACTCCGACAGGGACGGGGTGGGACGCGACCCTCGCAGCACGGCTTCGCGGGCGTCGCCCAGGGCGATCCGGCGTGGCGTCCGGTAGTTGGACGGGAGGAGGCGCGCGCCTTCGGCGGTCACGGTGACCACCTCGCCCGGAGCGGCGACGAGGGGGTCCGCAGCGGTTGCCATCAGGCTCCCGAACGAGCCGAAGGCCGCGATCCTCAGGCGAGGCGTCGCACGGGGGTTCCTGACGCAGGTCAGATGCACCGTCGTGTCGCCCGCGCCAGCCTCGGCCGTCAGGGCCGTCGGGCGCACCACGCCTTGGTCGACCCTATCCACGCCCAGACCAGCGGCGGCCAGGGTGAACAGCGCGCCGCCGAGGATGGCAGCCGGCGCGCGCTCGGCACTGCCCACCAGGAGCACCTCGACCAAGGTGACCAGCTCGCGCACCGGAGCCACGAGGCCGGCCAGCGCGCGCACCTGAGGAGCATGCGACCACCCAGAGGTGACGACGACCCGGTGGTCTGCCGCCTCCAGCGCGGCCAGCCCCTCTGGGTCGGCGGGCCATGGCTCGTCGACCACCACGGCCGCCGCCCCGGCAGCCAGCGCCCGGGCGGCGTAGGACGGCCACTCCGGTTCGTCGCCGAAGACCCACGCCACATGCGGTCCGTTCGGGTCGTCCGTCGGCCGGAACCAGTGCGGTACGGCGCCGACCTCAGCGAGCACGGCTTCACGGTGACCCGCACGACCGGCACCGACGAGCACCAACCCCAGCACCGGCTCGTGCCCGCTCATCGCGCTGCTCCGGCCGTCTCGTCCTCCAGCGCGGCGACGGCGTGGTCGGCCAGGTCGATCGCATAGGCGACGTCGTCGACCAGGTACTGCACGTCGTACCGCGGAGGTTGTCCGCCCAGGACGGCGAGCAGCTCACGCCACTCCCCCACGTACCCGTTGGTCGGATACGGGCCGAAGACGTGGTCGCGGCCGTCCGGGCCGCGCAGCCGTGCGCTCCCCGAGCCCGCGTGCACGTAGGACGGAGGGAAGTCCAGACTGAGCTCGAGGTCGCGACCCCAGATGTCCACCGCCCAGTCGGGTCGCCACGTGCCTCCTGTGCGGGCGAGGAGCTCGAGTGTGCCGCCCGCCCCGGTCGCGGTGATGACGTAGCCCCACGGTTCGAGCCGCTTCGCCGAGACGACCTCGTCGATCCGGGGCAGCACCGTGCGGGCGAGCGGCAGGTCGTGGATGGCCAGGCCCATGACCCCGCCACGAAGCTGCGCCTGGGCCGACGGTGCCGGCCTGGCCTCGCGCACCGGCCTGGTCATGGTCGTCGCCATGTCCTCGAAGCGCTCGTTGCCCGGGATATGGACCGCGGAACGGACGTGGAAGGGACCCTGGTCGGCCAGCGGACCGAAGCCCTCGAGTGCCTCCCGGGCAGCGAGCCACGCGGGGTCATAGGTGTGCATGGCGCCAACGACGAGGGCGACGCCGGCGGCGGTGACCGCGGCGGCCATGCGCTGCGCCTCGGCGCGGGTGAGGACGACGGGCTTCTCCGCCATGATCCCGGACACCCCGGCCGCGCACACCGCTTCGATCTGCGCCAGGTGGAAGGCGTCCGGCGAGCCGATCACCGCCACATCGATGCCGTCTCCCGCGAGCATCTCCTCGAGGGTCGAGGTCGCCCGCGCCCCGTGCGGTCCAGCGACGACGCGAGCCAGCTCCGGGTCGACGTCCATGACCTCGGTGACGCAGACGTCACCGCCCAGCCGGGCCACGGTCGGGATGTGGATCGCCTGAGCGACCGAGCCGGCACCCACCAGCCCCAGGCGTATCACGGCCACAACCGCCCCTTACTCGATCTCGTCATTGAGATCTCCAAGTGTTGCCAAGTTTTAACAATTCGGATGTTACCAGCGTCAGCCGAGGGGTACAAGGAGCTTCCCCCGCCTGCACCCACGTTCGCCCGCCGTGGGTGCAGGCGGGCGAAGCAGAGGAGGAGACACGGGCCGAGGCAGGAACCTGCCCACCCAGGACGAGAGCTCGACGGCGCCATGGACGGAGTCGGCGAAGGTGTTCGGGGCAGCTCGTTCCTCGTCACCGCTGTCACCTCATGCTACTGCCTTCCGGCGCGTCCGGGGCTCATAGGTGCTCGACCCAGAGGTTGCGCCATCGCACGGCAGCTCCGGGCGCCCACCGTTCGTCACCCATGACCTCGTCGTTGTCGTGCACCTCGAGGGCGATGGGCCCCGCCCGACCGAGCAACGCCGCCACGGCCTCACGGTCGTAGCCGGGGTGGCTGATCGCCCCCGTGTCGAGCTCGCAGAGGCGGACCCCGTTGACCCAGCTGGTGAGCACCGGGTGTGCGCCGACGCACTGCACGGACATCTCGTTCCAGTCTCCCCAGCGCCACGCCGCCAGAAACTCGGCGGCGGGCGCCGCGTACGAGAGCATTGCCCGCTTCGCCTCGGTCACGGGCTCCAGGCTGGTCGCCGGGTTGTCCTCGACGAGCCCGACGGGCGTCCCGGCGGCGTCCCGTTCGACATCGAGTCCGTAGGCGAGAGCGTGGAAGCCCCCGATGGCGTTTCCGTAGAACCCGCCGATGCCGCCCGAGCGTCGGTGGTCGATGAGGAGCTGGAAGCCCTGGGACCCGACGCCGGTGGCCCGCAGGAGCATCCCCGTGTCGGCCGGCCAGTCAGGTCGCACCTCGAACGTCAGCCGGACATCGGAGTACACGTCGTCGAACAGCAGGTAGCCGCCGAGGCCGGAGCCGGGCGGGTCTTGCCTGCCCACGATCGCTCCGTCCTCGGCCGACCAGCTGCCCGAGCTTGCCGCAGCCGCGAGGTAGCGCTGCGACTGTGTGTCGGGGCACGGCGCTCCCGGACGGTCGGGCACGGGCAGACGCGGCACCGCGTGCCAGCCTCGCAGTGTCGACCGTCGAAGAGCTCGACAACCTTGCCGCCTCCGCGGGCCTGCGACACCTTCGCACTTCCTTTCGGCCAGATCAGATCGACGCGTCGAGCATGGTCACCCGTGGCCAGACCGGGTCACGCCCACCTGGTCCAACACCTGCTCCATGACCTCCGCCAGGCCGAGCGAGAACTGCCACCTGACCATCGGCGACTCGAGGCGCCCCCGAACGAGGCACTCGTGGACGTGGTCGAGCATGAACCGATGCCCGTGCTCCGCCGGGTGCTCGTGCACCGTCTCGACCGGCATCCCGTCCGGATACGTGCGGACCGCGAAGCGGTGCATGTCGAAGATCGGGGCGTCGATCTCGACCGAGCCACAGGAGCCCTGGACCCAGGCTCCGGAGCGGCCGAACGCCACCATGCTGGTCGACAGGGCGGCTACGGCGTCCCTGTCGCACCGCACCGCGAGGGCGACCTGCCGATCCGACGCCGGCTGGGGTCAGGGAGCCTACAGAGCGGACCTCCTGAGGCCGGCCCAACAGGGTCAGCGCCAGCCTGATCGGGTACGGGCCCAGGTCCAGCAACGACCCCCGCCCAGAGCGGGGTTGTGGAACCGGTGGGCATCCGCTGGGGCCGGGAACCCGAGGTCGGCGTGCACGGCCTGTACGTCCCCGATGGCACCGGAGCCGATCACCTCCAGGAGCACTGTGGTGCCGGGCAGCAGCTGCGTCCAGTACGCCTCCACGAGGAACACCGACCGCTTCCGTGCGGTCTCGACCAGGTCCCGGGCCGCCGCCAGCGAGACGGTCATCGGCTTCTCGACGAGCACCGGCGTGCCGGCCAGCAGAGCGGCCTGTGCAGCGACGTGGTGTACCGGGTGGACCGTCGCGACGTAGACGGCGTCGACCTCCGGGTCGGCCAGCATCCGCTGCACCGCGTCCGGTCCGCCGCACGCACGCTCGGCACCGTGCTCGTCGGCGAACGCCTGGGCGCGCGCCGCGTCGCGGGAGGCTACCGCGGCCAGGTGCCCGCCCGGAGAACGCTCCAGGGATGCGACCACGATGCGCGCGATCCCGCCCGTGCCGACAAAGCCCCTACCGACGCTTACAGCTGGATCCCCCGGACGGTCCCGACGCCGGCGACGTGTGTGCCGACGCCGGATCCAAGGGTCGGACGGTTGCTCACGAGGGGACTCCTCTCGTCGGTGCTTCTTGTCACGGTCGGGAAGATCTGCACAGTCATGGACGGGGAAGGCGCGGCTCCACCTCAGCCTGGATCCACTGATCGGGGTTCTTCGTGTGATTGATCGCCCGTGAGTGGGAGTTCTTGTTGTTTGGGCATGCGGGAGTTGCCGGTCTGCCCGGGTTTTCCACTCTTGGTCGCGCGCCGCGCCGTGGGGGCTGGGTGGTCAGGTCGCTGGGACCGGTGGTCCGCAGGCGGTGGTGAACATCGCCTGCCATGCGCTCTGCTAGGGCCAGTGCTGGGGGAGGTGGATGCAGGTTCGCCGGGCCGAGCGGGCGATCCGGGCGGGCGATCCGGGCGGGCACGGTGATCAGTTGCGCGCGGATCGTGGTCGTGGTCGCCTTCGCGTGAAACTTGGAGGCCATAGTGTCTTGGTCCTCGTGGTGAGGTCAGGGGCACTTTTCAGTTCAACGACACCCGCCCACGCCACCCCGCCATGAAAGCCCGAGGCTAGGCACGGCGAAGGCTAGTCTGGATTCCCAGACTGTCCCTGCTCTTCCTAGGACCAGCAGACCTACCTTGGGCGTCGAACCCGGGTGTGGCGCGGGACAGAATAGAGCCATGGGTCAGAGCGCAGAGTTTGG
>Ga0209585_10000729_pt1 | contig 12784 bp, 10 predicted proteins | sample NGEPerone_FD_185491 | JGI IMG/M metagenome (GOLD analysis project Ga0209585, IMG submission 185491) | Arctic peat soil microbial communities from the Barrow Environmental Observatory site, Barrow, Alaska, USA - NGEE Permafrost154B-one... | ecosystem: Environmental > Terrestrial > Soil >... | reverse complement strand
CGACAACCGTTGACCCATCCCCCAAGCACACTGCAGCACCCGAGGCAGGACCCAGGTTTCGCGAGCACTTCTCCCGTGAGGCACGCGCCCCACTTCGCGAGCACTTTAGGTGAGTCTCGTCGTTCTCTTGACAGGATTCGGTCCTACCCCTAGCCTCAATCGGTACCCAAAATCAGTAGACTGGTCCTACCAATCGTGAGGTCGGCGATGTGAGAGTCGAGAGCGGAGATGGGGTGGCTCCCCGAAACCGCGCTGAGATGCTGACCCGGGACTTGCTGAATCGCATCCGCACCGGGAGCCTTAGTCCTGGCGATAGGTTGCCGCCAGAGCGAACGCTCGCAGCGAACTTCGGCGTTAGCCGGAGTGTTCTGCGCGAGTCGTTGCGCAGCCTCGTGGCCATGAATGTCGTGCAGGTACGGCCTGGCTCGGGCGCTTACGTCACCGCGCTCGATATGGCATCGCTATTGGAGCCGCTGCAACTGGCAATGACCCTAGAACCTGGAACGCTACGCAGCCTTCTTCAGGCGCGGCTCCTGGTAGAACCTCCGATTGCGGCCTTGGCGGCACAGACCGCGTCTGCACAAGACGTTGATCGCCTAAGCGATCTCCTAGGGGAATCACGTCGGGCCGTCGAGTCACCAGCCGCATTCCTGAAGATCGACATGGAGTTCCACAACGCGACGGCTCGTATGACGCGCAACCCGATCTTGATGAGCGTGGCGGAAGCGATAGGCCGACTTGCTCGCCACCAGCGCGAGTTCACGAATCCCGATCCAGACATGCGACGCGCTGCAGCGGCCGATCACGAGGAGATTTTCGCCACCATCGCGGCGCACGATTCGCGAGGAGCACAAGTCGCAATGTATCAACATCTCGAGCATGTCGGTGCCTGGCTGCTTGCTCACCAACGGCTATCTCAGCAGACGCAGGATGACTACAGCGGCAGAGACCGACCGGCTCCTGCGAGGTATACAGGATGAGATAACTATTTGAGTGTTGATGGGTTAGCGCGGTCGCAAGCGCTCGTTTTAACCAAACGGCAAATGAAGGATGGCGGCCAAGGGACACGCCGAATATGAGACGCCCCTGTTGGTGGCTCGCTCACCTTCTAGATAACGGAGACCTTCTGAACAGAAAGAGGAAAGAGCTAATGTCACGCAATCAGCAGACCGATGAGGTAGTAGCGAGTCTTGATGCTCCACAAAGTGGCAGTCACTTGAATCGACGAAGTTTTCTAATAGGAACCACAGCGCTATTTGCATCGGTGCCGTTGGTCACTTCTCTAGACGCTTGTGCAGGCAGCGCCGGTAGCAGCGCCGGTAGCAGCGGAGGAACCGTGAACTTTCAGACTTCGGCTGGAGTCCGATTCGGGATCCCTAATAAGGCCCTGATCGCTGAATACCAGAAGACGCAGTCGAAAGTACAAGTCAATATGACTGTTATGCCAGTGCAGAACTACTTCCCTAAACTTTCGACTGAGATAGCTTCGAAAATGTCAGACCTTGACATCTTCACAACAATTACCAACCTGCTCTATCCGGCCGCCCAAGCAGGCAATATCGTCGCGCTGGAAGACGTGATTCCAAAGGACATTCTCGCTGACCTCGTTGCAGATATCCCGTCACATTACCTAGATACATGGCGTTGGAAAGGAAAACTTTACGCCCTTCCGAACGATTCAAACGCACAGTGGAGCTTCTACCGAACAGACCTCTTCGAGCAGGCCGGCGTGACGCTTCCCAAGACCTGGGATGATGCTCCGGCAGCGGCCAAGGCCTTGACGAAGGATGGAGTATACGGATACGCGGCCAGCCTACGACGGGGTGAGTATGCAGGTGCTCACTTCAGCAGCACGTTCTTCTCAAACGGTGGAGAGTGGTACGACCCTGATTTCAATCCCACAATCAATAGTGACGCCGGAACTCGTGCGATTGAGGTGATGCTAGCTCTCATGCCTTATGCTGACCCGAGCTCAATTAATGCTGGAGAGGACGACACGGCGCAAGTCCTTGCAAGCGGTACCGCGGCATGGGCGCCCCTGGAATGGGGACGGTCAGATCTTACCGACCCCAAGCGGACTCCTCTAGCACCGAAGATTGGAACCTCAGTTCCACCCGACGGTACAAAGCCGGCGAGTCCTTGTCTCGGAGGGCAAGCCTACGCAATTGCCAGCTGGAGCAAGAAGCAGAAGGAGGCACTCGATTACATTATCTATGCCACTAGCTCGAAGGCGATGCGAACATTTGTCGGGAACGCTGGACAGCCTGCACGCTCGAGCGCGTTGACCGACTCTGCCAATGTCAAGATCGACCCATACTTCCCAACTTTGCAAAAGGTATTGGCTCAAGGACACCCGTTCCCACCGATCCCAGAGTCGTACCCCATGCTAGTCGAGTTGGGGAATCACGTTGCCGATATTCTGACGAAGTCGGTGTCACCACGACAGGGTCTACAGAGTGCAAATGACGCATTCGCAAAGATGCTCAAGCAGGGAAGCTACTTGAAGTGAGCGATGAGGTGAAGAGCAAGGTGTCCAGCGAGCGCACTGAAGAAGCGCCATGACCATACGTCAAGCTAACCGCACGCTCAGTAATAGAAACATCAAAGTGGCGGTGGTACGGGAACGCGTGTGGTTTTGGTTCGTGGCCCCCGGAGTCTTAATTCTAATCGGGGTAGTGGTCGTGCCGGCCGTTAGACTCATTGTTAATAGCCTTTACCAGTGGAACATTCTCACTGGGGTTAGACGCTTCGACGGCCTCGGCCAATACGAGACAGTCCTAGCCGACACGCTCTTCATCGGCAGTATAGTGCGAACACTTGTGTTCACTGTGGCTGTCGTGATCACCGAGTTGCTGCTCGGTCTGCTGGTGGCGACGCTTCTTGCGCGCGATTTTCGAGGGGCACGGCTGGCACGCACTGCCTTTCTAACCCCAATGCTGATGATCCCGGTTGTGGTGGGCCTATTGTGGAGCCTGATGTATCAGCCATCGATCGGGATCGTCAATTATCTTTTCCACATATTTGGAATTCCGCCCGCTCTATGGCTGAGCAGTCAGGCATTGGCGCTGCCCGCGATTGGCATCGCCGAAGTGTGGCAGTGGACTCCCTTCGCAACTATGGTGTTTGTCGCGGCTATGCGAGGCCTACCGGCCAATGTTCTCGCTGCAGCTGATTTGGATGGGACCCGCCGACTGCGCCGTCTCTTGACCATAGAAGTCCCAATGATGCGTAAGGTCATTCTCGTCGTCTTTCTACTTCGGTTCATCGATGTTTTCAAGACGTTTGCTCTTGTCTTCATCATGACTCGCGGAGGTCCTGGACATGCCACTGTGCTTGCTGGATACTATCCATGGGAAGTCGGTTTCTCTGAGTTCGATATGGGGAAGGCCTCTGCCGCGGCGTTTATCCTACTAAACCTGATCACAATTTTAACCTACTTCTTAATCCGGCCGATCTTGAGAGAGAGGGAGGCGTAGATCATGATTGAAAGCAAGATGAGAAGACGACTGCATGTAACCGTAACGATTCTTATGGTGACAATATGGCTCGCACCTGGATTGTGGCTTATCAATATATCACTAAAGACGCAAGGACAGTTGTTCGTGCGCGAACCGACACTCATCTTTAAACCTACGCTCGCAAATTTCGGTGTTGCGTTCACGCAGTATGGCATCCTTAGCGACGCATTGCACAGTTCCATTATAGCCGGCACCGCTACTCTGATTACCCTCCTCTTGGCTACGCCAATGGTTTACGGTCTAACGCGCTTTCGCTTCCCATTCCGGATGGGCCTCCTGGGTTGGGTGTTAAGCCTCAGGATGCTTCCGCCGATCGCGATCGTAATTCCCTTCTACACGCTGTATACGAGTTGGCGCCTCAACGATACCTTCCCTGGCCTGATAATTGCGTACCTGCCTGTGATCATTCCGTTTGGAGTCTGGCTGATGTATAGCTTCGCGCAGGATCTGCCTCGATCGCTGGACGAGGCAGCCATGATTGATGGCTCGAGCCGATGGCAGACGTTCTATAATGTAATCCTGCCTCTCATGCGGCCGGCCATGGCTGTTACCGCGATCTTCTGCTTTCTTGAGATCTGGAACGAATTCGTACTCGCTCTGATTCTTAGTGGCCCCAACACCAAGACGGTCTCGATCGGGATGTCGGAGTTCATCACCGAGCACGCAGTCGAGTGGGGACCAATGGCGGCCGCCTCCCTTGTCTTGCTCATTCCTCTTCTAATAGTGGCCTACTTCCTGCAAAACTCGCTAGTTCGTGGTTTGACCCTTGGTTCAGTTCGATGACATCGGCTGCGGCAGCCCCGATGCTGAGCGTGAGCAACGTCAGCAAACACTACGGGCGCGGTCATGACGCGGCCTTGAAGGACGTCTCGCTGGCTGTCCAACGAGGCGAGTTCCTGGTGCTGCTGGGACCTTCTGGCTCAGGAAAGACGACGCTGTTGCGGGCGATCGCCGGGCTTGAGACTATCGATGGTGGCGAAATTCGTCTGAAGAATAGACTGCTTAACACAGTGCTACCGCGAAAACGGAACCTTGCTTTAGTCTTCCAGGACTACGCTCTGTATCCGCACATGCTTGTGGGCGAGAATATCGGATATAATATGCGGATTCGGAAGATACCGAAAGGTGAGATTGAACAACGCGTTATTCAAACGGCACGAATGCTAGGGATAGAAGATCTTCTTGACCGAAAGCCTGCGGCTTTGTCAGGGGGAGAAAGGCAACGTGTTGCAGTTGCTCGTGCCATCACACGTGACGCTGACATACTTCTCATGGATGAGCCGTTGTCTAACTTAGACGCGCAGATCCGTGAGCATGTTCGAGTCGAGTTGCGAGAGCTGCAGCTGCGACTCGGACTCACCACGATCTACGTGACGCACGATCAAGTGGAAGCGATGGTGATGGCAGATAGGGTCGTCGTTCTTCATCGTGGCGTCATCCAGCAGGTCGGGACACCAAATGATATTTATGAGCAGCCTGCTAACCTCTTCTGCGCTCAGTTCATCGGCTCTCCGCGCATCAATGAAGTCGAATGCCAACTGCGTGCCGGCGTTTCGGGTCTGGAGTGTCGTATCGGATCCGTCACGATCTTGCTTTCCCCGGAGAGTTCAGCGGAGGATGTCAATGAAGAGTGGCGCAGTTGCGTGCTTGCCTTTCGTTCAGAGGACACAAGGTTGGTGTCCAACGGTGGTTTATCGGCGAGTATGCGGCTCTTGGAGAATCGTGGCGCGGACCGCTACTTGGTGGCACGCCTGAGCGATGATTTGGAACAGGCACAACGCTCATCAGAGCTGCGAGTTCGGGTGAGTGGTGATTATAGTGTTGGTGGTCCCGTATTTCGCTTCGTACCGACCCGAGTATATCTCTTCGACCCTTCGAGTGGTGACAGGGTCTGCATTGCCACCTGCGATCAAAGTGTCTTACAAGAGACTGTTCACCTGCTTTAGGAGGAATCATGACCAATGGGAACGCACTAGATGATCAGCGGCAGCGACTGCTCGAGACTGCGCTACAACGCAGCCCAGCGGATCTTGTGATACGTAACTGCAGGATTTTGGATGTGCATACCGGCCAGATATTCGATGGGGGAATTGCGGTTGTCGGTAATCGCATCGCTCGCGTTGGTAACATTGACGCGGTCATCGGGTCTTTGACAAGGGTTGTGGAAGGCAATGAGCGTATCGCTGTGCCGGGATTGATCGACGGCCACATCCACACCTACGAGAGTCACCTGCCAGTCGCTGAACTCGCACGTGGCCTGCTCAGCCATGGGGTTACAACGATCGTGACAGACTTCTACGGTGAGGCGGTCGTCTCCGGACCTGCGGCCGTTCGAGCTTCGCTTGACGAGGCGGGGGCCAGTTTGCTGAATATCGCCTTCGTCCTGCCGATGCCGGCGCTTTACCAGGACAGACCCTTCATGCACACCGGCACCATCGACCTGGAGTCGATGGAGGAGATGGCGACATGGCCGGAGTGTCTAGGTCTCAATGAGTGCTTCGCCAAATATCTGCTGGCCGGTGAGCCGGAGCTTCGTCGACTCGTCGACGTCGTTCATGCCCAGCGCGGCAAGGTGTGCGGGCACGGCGCGGAACTTGATTATGACGAGATCCAGGCCTGGTCTGCGTACCTCGGCGCAGTGGACGACCATGAGACGGTGGGCGGTGAGGAGGCCCTCGCTAAATTGCGTGCGGGGATCCACGTGATCGCCCGGGAAGGCTCAGGCGTTTCAGACCTCGCAAATATCTTGCGCACAATCGTTGAGACTGGCGCCGATACTCGGCGCATCAGTTTCTGCACGGATATTCTCTCTCCGCTGGATCTGCTGCGGCGAGGGAGTATAGACCACTGTGTGCGTCTTGCTATCTCCACTGGCGTCCCGGCTGTGGAGGCTATCCGGATGGCGACACTTAACGGCGCCGAGTGTCACAGACTGGACGGGATCTGCGGATCCCTGTCCCCGGGTCGTCGCGCCGACATCGTGCTCCTGAAGGGTGACATTGACGAGTTTGAGGTCGACACGGTAGTCGCTGCTGGTCAGGTGGCGGTAGAGGGCGGCAAGCTGCCGACGAGGCTTACGTCGCCTGAACGACCATCGTTCGCCTACAACACCGTGAAAGTCCCGGAGATCGCCGCTGAGATGTTCGCTGTGCCGGGCCCGCAAGGGACCGCCTCGGTGCGCGTTCGAGTAATTGGCGTTCGGGACGGGTCTCTGATCACGGAAGAACTTGAGCGCGACCTTGCGGTCCGCGATGATCAAATCATACCCGCTCCTGACCGCGGAATTCTCAAGATCGCGGCAATCGAGCGTCATGGAAAGAGTGGCAAGATCGGACTGGGCTTTATCGAGGGCTTCGGTCTGAATGCCGGGGCCATCGCCTCCACGTACAACCCGCATTGCCAGCATCTACTCGTCTTGGGGACGAGCGACGAGGAGATGGCGGTGGCCGCAGCGGAATGTGCCAGACTTGGTGGCGGATTCGTGGTCGTCGCTGGCGGTGCCGTGCGTGCGAGCGTGCCGTTTCCTCTCTATGGACTGTTGTCCGAAGAGCCCATCGAGTCCTTGGTAAGTCAAATCGAACGTGTAACAAATGTTCTTCACGATCTTGGCTGTGAACTTTCTGCGCCATTCCATTCGCTTGCGTTCAGTGGATTGCCTGTGACCATTGGACGGCTCAAAATCTCTTCTGCCGGCCTGATCGATGTCTGGGCGGGCGAGCAAGTCCCGCTGGTAATTGAGTGACCTGGACGGAGCCTCTCGCGAGAGCGATGATCACCGACGATGTGGTCGTCGAGCGAGATCTCACAGCGCGAATGCGAGACGGGACAATACTGAGGGCCGATGTCTACCGGCCTGCCCGAGGCGGTCCATATCCAGCACTGGTGCTGCGGACCCCGTATGACAAAGCAATTGCGCAAACATCAGCGTACGCACACCCAGCTTGGTACGCACGTCATGGGTACGTTGTGGTAGTCCAAGATGTGCGTGGGCGGTTCCGGTCAGACGGGACGTTTGTCCCTTTTGCTAGCGAGGCGGAAGACGGCAACGACACGGTGCGTTGGGCCGCGCAGCTGACCGGGACCACCGGCCAGGTAGCGCTCTACGGCTTCTCGTATGCAGGCGTCGCTGGCTACATGGCTGCGGCAGAGACGCCGCCCGAGTTATGCTGCGCGGCCCTCGCGTGCGCATCGCCCGATCTGTGTGACGGATGGATCTATCGCGGCGGGGCCCTGCAACTCGCGTTCGCGTTGCACTGGTTCGTCGACTTGTTGGCGATTCCCGAAGCCGAGGCCCGCGGTCTGCGGGGCCGAGCACAGGGCCTCGTTGGCATTGTCTCCGATTTGCAGCGACGCTCCTTGCGCGAGCCCTTGATTACGCTGGCCGCCGAGCACCTCGACGAACTCCAACCGCTGCTGGCGTGGCTGCCTGCCGAGCCGCACTGCAGCGGTCTGTTGTGTCCCCCCCTGCGGGACCTTGAGCGAATTCGCATTCCGATTCTCAATATCGGCGGCTGGTTTGACTGCTTTGCAAAAGGCACTGTGGCCAGCCATGAGACCATCATTACGAATGCACCCGACTCACGTCTGATTATGGGCCCGTGGTTCCATGCGCCGTGGACGCAGCTCGTTGGGGAGCGCGACTTCGGGGTTAGCGCCGTGAGCAAGGTCGACCACTGGCAACTTGCGTGGTTCGACTGGTGGCTCAAGAGCGAGGGGTCGCCTGCTGGTGGCCTTCCTCGAGCACGTGTCTTCGTGATGGGCTCACAGGAGTGGCACGACCTCCATGACTGGCCACCCGCTGGGGTGAGTGAGCAGACGTGGTTCCTCCACTCGGACGGAGGAGCCGCTCACGCGGCCGACGGCAAACTCGACGTCCAAGAACCGGGGGATGAGATTCCTGATGTGTTCGTCTTCGAACCGCGCAACCCGGTTCCGACGCATGGAGGTACTTGGCTTGGGGTGGACGAAGCAACGTCGGCTGGCGTGCGCGAGCAGTCCATCATCGCTGCGCGAACGGACGTGGCAGTTTACACGAGCCCCGCTCTTTCAGATGACCTGGAAATCCTCGGGACGGCCAGCCTCCTGCTCTTCGCAGCTACCGACGCGGCTAGTAGCGACTGGGTCGCGAAGATCGTGGATGTCCACCCGGGTGGCCAGTCTTTCAATGTGTGTGACGGTATCCAGCGCGTCGTGCGACGTAAAGCCACCGAAATGTCGCAGTTAGTGGTGCCTGGAGAGCCTTACGAATGCGAGATTCGCTTCGCACCGACCGCTCACCGTTTCAAGGCCGGTCATCAAGTTAGACTACATCTCGCTAACTCTGACTTCCCGCAGTTTGACGTTAATTGCGGGAACGGGAGCCAATCTGGCGGCGGGATACCGTCATATGCGCGCCCCGTGACCCAGGTCATCTATCACCAAACTAGTCGAGAATCACGTTTGGTGTTGCCGACGACTAACAAGGTGCTAGGAGAAGAATATGTGCCAACAAGCGTATGATGACTTACTCCACATCGATGGGACAATCCGGACTGGCCTTCTCGATAAGGCAGGTCAGATCCTCGATATCGGAGACGATGCGCTAGGCCTTCCCGCACACCAGGCTATTCTCCTTAACCTCCACGATTGGCCGACGAAACTAAGCAACGTGGATTGTAAGCGCCTGCAGTCGATCACTGATCCGGACGTTCGCTTCGGGCCGCCAGAGCCGACGCCAAGAAAGATGATGGCCGTCGGACTCAATTACCGTGATCGCTGTCGCGAAAGGGGTGTTGACGTACCGGAGCGCCCGATTGTGTCCGCCAATAGTGATAGTTCGGCGCTGCAGGGCGGTGTCGGTAGACGACGCACTCACCTTCGTTGGTGGCTACACGGTAGTGAACGACGTGAGTGCGCAGATGCGCAGCTCCGAGGGGGTCAATGGACGCTCGGCAAGTCCAACGACACTTTCTCCCCAATGTGTCCCATGGTCGTGGTAGCTGACGAGATCTCAGACCTCCAGAATCTCAAAATTCGCTGGTCAGTAAACGGCGAACTCCAACGGGAATCGTCGACCTCAGAAATGGTCTTCCCTGTGGCGGAGCTTGTGGCGTATGCGAGCGACAACGTTGACGTCAATGATGGGATGTGATCATCACTAACACGTCCGCTGGTGTCCGTCTCAGCTTCCCGCCACCCAGATGGCTCACGCCAGGTGACGAGATGGCTGCGAGATCGAAGGGGTTGGACGGCTCCACAACGCCTATGCAGCGGTCCAAAGGGTGCCCCAGGACCGCCAAAGGTTTGGAAGAACTCGCAGTGCCAACATGCCGAGGTACCCCTGGTCCGACGGACGCACATCGACCGGCAATGCAGTGGAAACCAGTGTCAGATTTAGGCAGGAGGGCTGGGTGGACGCGGACGGTTCGACGACCGCGAGGAGAGGTCTCGCGCGTTTCTTTGATCGGGCGCCTGTTCGGTGCCGGATCAAGAGAAGATGACGCGCGTCTGATCCGCTGTCAGCCATTCGAGATACTTCGGGAACGTCTCCAAAGTGTAGGAGTTTATTCTTCAGCGCTGTGGACGCCGTTCAGAGATCAAGTAGGCCTTACGTCTAGGACGTCACCAAGCCGTCCTCGTTACCCTCGGCGGGGACGTGCGAGCGCGTCGACACCCTGTCGTCACGACCGCGTGGCGACATGTATGAACGGAGTGTGGTAACAGTGTCGGATATCAGCAGAAGGTATGCGGGCGCGAAGTCGCCCTTACGGAACTACGACTACATTGTCGTCGGTGCCGGCTCGGCTGGGTGCGTGATCGCGAACAAGCTCTCCGTCAAGGGAGCCAACGTCCTGCTGCTGGAGGCGGGCCGCGATACACCCCCAGGATTTGTGCCTCCGGACATCGAGGACTTGTACCCGCGCTCGTACTACAACGAGGCCTACATGTGGCCCGGGCTCAAAGCCGACCAAGGAGGCGACGGCGCAGGCGCCATGAGCCACTTTCCCCAGGGACGTGTGATGGGTGGTGGCTCAAGCCTCATGGGGATGATCGCGCTGAGGGGAATGCCCGACGACTATGACGGCTGGGCGAAGAGAGGCGCTACTGGCTGGTCTTGGTCCGATGTGCTGCCGCACTTTCGACGTCTTGAGAGCGACAGGGACTTTCATGGTTCTCTGCATGGCTCAGAAGGGCGCGTCTCCATCCGCCGGCATCTGACACCAGACTGGCCACCCTTCTGCAGGGCAGTTGGCAACGCTAGCGCCAGGTTGGGATTTTCGTGGATCGAGGACATGAATGGCGAATTTGGCGATGGCTATGGACCCTTGCCGATGAGCAGTACCCTCTCGAGCCGGGTATCCTCCGCGTCGGCGTATCTCGATATTGCTACTCGCGCTCTCCCCAACCTCGAGATCCGGTGCAACTGCACAGTCGAAGCATTAGTATTCGAGGGCAATCGCTGCGTGGGCGTATCTGCGCTGGTAGATGGAGCGCAGCAAACTTACAAAGCGCGCCGAACGATTGTGTCTGCAGGTGCGATTCATTCTCCCACACTGCTCCTTCGCTCCGGGATTGGTTCGGAGCGTGACCTCTTGGCGAGAGGTATACCCGTGGTGTGCAGTCGACCCGGCGTTGGAGGGAACCTACAAAATCACCCCATCGTGTACCTCGCTGCGCATATGCGACCTGAGGCTCGGCAATCCTCGTCGCTGCGACCCGGCTTCAACACGGCGCTGCGATTCAGCTCAAGTTCCGATCCGGACTCACGAGGTGATCTCCAAATGCTAGTGCTCAACAAGTCCTCGTGGCATGGCTTGGGCGGGTCCGTTGCTGGGCTGGGAGTATGCCTTCTACGTCCTCTGTCTCGCGGGTCGGTGACGTTGTCTTCGATCGGCCCAAGCGCGCCCCCCCACGTCAGATTCCGCATGCTGACGGAACAAGAAGATTTCGAACGCCTAGCCTACGGATTCGGCGTCGCCTGCGAACTCATGCGTGACAATGAAGTTCGATCGCTCCGGAACGAGACCTTCTCTGCAGGCTACTCTCGAGTTGTACGTCGACTTAATCGGCCCGGAATGATGAGTGTAATAACCACCGAGCTCGTGAAGAAGGTCCTTGACGGTCCTGATGCAGTGAGACGCAACCTACTCAAGTGGGGAATCGCGTCTGGTGACATCGAAGAGGAACGATTGGCAAACGAGACCTGGCGTGCGAGGACAGTACGTCGACGCAGTTTTGGAACGTACCATCCGGTGGGGACTTGCGCAATGGGCCACGAAACTGACCCGTTGGCAGTTGTTGACTCGGCTGGCTCTGTTCTCGGAGTCGAAGGCCTCAGTGTTGTTGATGCCTCCATCATGCCATCCATCCCACGAGCGAACACTAACCTTCCCGTGCTCATGATCGCTGAGCGCGCGTCTGATCTTATCTTGAAGCTGGACGACTGAACCTCGATTCACCGCTGGAGTATTCGCGGGTGGGTGAGGGCGATTCTGATCGGGTGTTTGGCGTGAGGGCGTGAGGAAGCTGCCGGTCTGTCCGGCTTTTCCACTGGGTCCTTGGTATGTGCCTGTTGGGGCTCGGTGGTCTGGTCGTCGCGGGGCTGGTGGTCCACACGCGGCGGCGAAGGGTGCGTCCCACCGTCCTGCCAGGGCCAGTTCTTGGGTAGGTGCATGACGAGGCGTCTTGCGGAGTTGGCGAGGCGGGCGGGGCCCGCGATCAACTGCCTACAGATGGTGGCGGTGGTGGCCTGGCGTGGAAGACCGATGCGATGGTCCCGGCTGCTCGGGTCAGGCTGAACGCGATCGAGGCCAACACGAGCCAGCCGCTGTTGGTGGCAAGAATATGAGCCAGGGCGCCGGACTTCAGGTCGGCGTTGACCCGCTCGATGATCGCGTGAGCGCGATGTGACTTCTTGGCTTGGAGCATTGTCAGGGGCGAGGCGGTGGACACGCCATGGTGGCGCTAGTCGGGGAAGAGCTCGCCTTGCCCGTCCGGGACGGACTTGGGGTTGAGTCGTTTGACGCGGCGCAGGATCAACCGGACCGTGATGTGTTCGGCTTTGCGTCGGGAGGTGAACGCGGTGAAGGGGACTCCGCGACCTGGGCGTCGGAGATGAGCCGTTGTTCGTCTTCGTCCAGATCGCGTCCGGGTAGTGGATTGTCAATGGCCAAGTAGAAGTCCCCGCTGGTGGCCAACTAAAAGTCCCCACCCCTTGCGGTTGATCAGCTCTTGTTCTTGGGTCCTCCTTGGGCGGTTCGGGCCTCGCGCATCCGGTAGGACTCCCC
>Ga0209585_10000727_pt1 | contig 12790 bp, 11 predicted proteins | sample NGEPerone_FD_185491 | JGI IMG/M metagenome (GOLD analysis project Ga0209585, IMG submission 185491) | Arctic peat soil microbial communities from the Barrow Environmental Observatory site, Barrow, Alaska, USA - NGEE Permafrost154B-one... | ecosystem: Environmental > Terrestrial > Soil >... | reverse complement strand
ATGCTTGGTTTAAAAGGGAGCAAGAAATGGCTTATTTTGCCCGTAATAACTTCAATTTTTCTGCTTCAATATGCCATATGGGGCTGGACCCCTTATGCATCTTTACTCAGAAGATTTGGCATCCGCACGAGACAGGAAATAGATCTGGAAAGATATGCAATGAAAACTTTACGAGGGGATTTTGACGAAGTCTCATCTCAAGAGAGCAGTATAAACCGAGCAAAGGAAGCTGCAAATCAGAGTAAAAGCGTATAAAAATTTTAGTAAAATTACTGACATTTGCTTTTTGTGAGCTGGTTCAGGAGGTTTTTAACTGCTTCCTATTAGCAGTTAAAGCTATTTTTCCTTCATTTATTTATATATAAGGGGGATGTAAAAAATCCCTGGTTTTTTCTTCCATGGGATATAAGCGTCAACTTAACCTTAATTCCTTATATAGATTCTACTGCTTCTTCTTTGTTGAAAAACTTAACATCGCCCGCGGTTTTGGACAAACTAAATTATTGGTTTTTTAGTATTTGATGCGTAAAAAACTAATTTTGGTGCTCAGAACTCATAGAAAATTGAAATTAAGGGCCTTAAAAAATCAAAGTATTAAACGAAGTTACTGTTTTAGGAGCTAGCAAGGGCTCCAAATAAGAAATACCTTACAAAAAGGAGATAACTGCATAACTGATTTTGGATCTTAGGGCCAAGTGACGGTATGTGAAAAGTTATATATAATAAAATATACTAAAATTTAGTATCAAAAAATAAGTCAAGTGATAGCGATTTAGTGTTCAAAAAATAGAGAACTGTCAACCTGCACAAAACTGAAAAAACATAATCAACGGCCAACAATTAATGACAATTGTCCCCAAAAATTTGCCCATGAAATTTTAAAGAAGATTCCCATTGATGTTGTTTTTCCAGGCTGAATAATCACGAAATTTTTGTTTACTTACCGATAAGGAAGTGCTATAAATGAAAATTATCGATAAACCGGTAGAAATTCTTTTAGTGGAAGACAATGAAGGCGATGTCGGATTAATTGAAGAAGTTTTCGAAGAGGCAAAAATTAGGAATAATCTACATATTGCAGAAGATGGAGAAGAGGCAATTCTTTTTTTACATGGTGAAGGGAAGTTCTCAGGTTCTCCGCGCCCAGATATAATTTTCCTTGATTTAAATTTACCAAAAAAAGATGGACGTGAAGTTCTCAGAGAAATAAAAGAAGATAATAACCTTAAAAATATACCGGTAGTTGTTTTAACTACTTCTGGAGCTGAAAAAGACATACTTAGATCTTATGCTCTTCACTCTAATGCTTATGTCACTAAACCTCTTGACTTTGATCAGTTCATAATGGTAGTTAAATCCATAGCAAACTTCTGGCTTGAAGTTGTAAAATTGCCAGCGAAATAAACCAGAATATTATTAATATCTTCTGGGAGCATCAAAATTTTGCAATGATTCCGCTGGTAGTCAACTGCCATCAATCAAAAACCCAGAAAAATAGTAAAAAGTCTTACGTTCAGAGTTCCTTTTTTACTAAGAGCCTATCCGAAAAGTGTTGTGATCTACAGTAACCTTGTAATTGGCAATATGCACAAACGGAAAGGATACTGGATTTACAGACCTATTGTAACTTTATAATGTGCCATTATTGACTTTTCGGATAGGCTCTAAAAGAACACTTTACACAAAAACGTAAATTCGGAACTGCGGCACATTCTTTAGAGTTAATTAATTAGCATTGTAAAAAACTGCGTTTGAAAATAAAGACAAGAATACAGTACGCCTTAGTGTTAACGAATCATTCTCCAGAGGATCTCAGGGCTCCCTGAAAAGAGACAATCAGATATTTTCTGCTTGAAGCGATAAACAAATAAGTTCTTGATGGTCGGAGAGATGCGGTATGAATCAAAACTTGAGAAATTCAGGTATTGATATTATTGAAGATGTGCCCTGGGGAACTCATTTCTGCCAGTTCTATCAGACAAAAGAAGATTTGATGGATTTACTGGTACCTTACTTCAAAGTAGGGCTGGAAAAGAACGAATTTTGTATGTGTGTCACGTCACAAACTCTAGACGTGCAAGAGGCAAAAGAAATCCTTAGAGGGGCTGTTCCTGATGTTGATGTTTATTTTGAAAAAGGGCAAATCGAAATTATTCCCTACACTCATTGGTATGTGAAAGAGGGTGTTTTCGATTCAGATAGAATATTGAACGGGTGGGTTGAAAAACTTAATAAGGCTCTGGCACATGGCTATGATAGGTTAAGGTTGTCAGGGAACATTTTTTGGCTTGAAAAAGAAGATTGGAGTGATTTCGTTGATTACGAGGAAGAAGTGGATAGAGTCCTCGGCAACTATCGGATGATGGCTCTCTGCACCTATTGTCTCGACAGGTGCAACGCAACCAAAATCATCGATGTGGTCGTCAACCACCAATTTGCTTTGACCAAAAGAGAAGGAAAATGGGTTAAATAGGACATTAAAAGACATTTTTTTGGGTGGTTGTTTTGTGGAAAGTAAAAAAGATTGGTATAATACTATTTACAGTAGCTCTTGCAGTTAACATAGCTATTGGAAGCAGTGGAGCGGCTGCAACTGAGCTTATTGTGCACAATGGTGAGTCGATACAGGCTGCGGTGAATAATTCAAGATCCGGTGATACAATTGTTGTAGAGCCTGGCACCTATAAAGAGAAAATCTCTATACATACAGATAATCTTGTAATCAGGTCTAAGTCCGGAAATCCTGATAATACTTTGGTGCAGGCATCCGAAGGTTTTGATATCTACGCAAACAAAATCACTATTAAGGGGTTTAGCATAAAAGGTACCGGTACCTCTGATGCAATCATTATCAGTGATTGGATGAGCAATTGCAGGATTGAAAATAATAAATTATCAGATCATCAGAATGGTGTTGACATAGGTCTCGCATTTGGAAACATAATATATAATAATAAAATTACAAACTGCTGGGAAGGAATCAGGCTTGCAGACTGTCGAGATACTGCTATAAATGACAATTATATCTCACAATGTAATAATGGACTTACAATGTCTGATTCACCATCTAATACTATTAAAAATAACACAATTACAGGAAATAATATAGCCATTGTTTTTGGTGGGGCGTCTGATGGGAACATCCTAATTAATAATAAAATAACATTGAACAAACAAGGCCTGGATGTAAGTGTAGGTGGCAATAAAAACCACATTTATAACAATAATTTCAATAACACAGTAAACGTAAATTTTGGAAGTAATGTAGAATCGAACAACTGGAACACCACCAAAACTTCAAGAACAAATATTATAGGTGGGCCTTATATTGGTGGAAACTACTGGGCAACACCTGCAGGAAATGGCTTCTCTCAGACAAAATCCGATGCCAATGGGGATGGCATATCCGAAAAGCCGTATTCTCTCAATGGAGTAAATGTTGACTACTTACCTCTTTCAAAACCTCTGAAATTTCCAGTTGCTGCTCTGTCTGCATCTCCAACCTCAGGAAATGTGCCGCTGAAAGTGCAGTTTACTGACAAGAGTACAGGGTCATCTACTTCATGGAAATGGAGTTTTGGTGACGGGACATCTTCAACAGTCAAGAACCCTGCACACACATACAGTAAGGCCGGAAAATATACCGTTACCTTAACAGTAAAGAATGCAGCTGGCGGTAATATGGTAACAAAATCGAATCATATTATTGTAACTGTTTTAAAATCTCCTGTTGCTGCTTTTTCTGCAGTACCCACTTCAGGAAAATCTCCATCGAAGGTGCAGTTTACTGACAAGAGTACAGGATCACCAAGCTCATGGAAATGGAGTTTTGGAGATGGAATATATTCAACAGCCAAGAACCCTGTACATACATACAGTAAAGCAGGAAAATACACAGTTGGCTTAACAGTTAAAAACGCTAAATGTAGCAATACTAAAAACGTGTCTGGATATATAACAATCACCAAAAAATGAGCATATGAAATTGAAAAGACAATAAAAAGGTCAAGTTAAAGAGGAGTGGGGTTATTGATTAAATCCTTATGGGGACTACTGAATTCTCCTCTCGATCTTGGGAATGTTCCCGGGACCTGCTGCTGTTCAGTTGCTTGATTGGTGGAGATCAAATCGATATTGGGAAAAAATTCAAGAACTTATACAAGTTGAGAATCGGCAAAATTAACTTGAAGCTGATAAACTATCACAGTATCGAAAGCTGATGACGCATTCTTTAGCAGGTGGGTCATAAAAGAGTTCCGAGCTAATGGAATTTTGATTATTCCTGTGAATTATTGATCAAATCTGACAAAAAAGTACGTCCACCTTGTTTTGTCGGATTTGAAAATCATTCTTTTTTGTTTTCCGGTAACTGATCAAATACCGATTTTCCTTTTACTTTGAGGTATGGAAAAGCCTCATTAAAATCCCAAGATGAAAAAGACTAGGGATCAGAATAATTCGATTAGTTTTTAGAAAAAACTGTAGAAAATAAAATCCTAAAAATCGAAACAAAATTGGAAAAACAACTTGTGGAATGAAAATTTTAGTCCTTTTTAAGCTTTTAAGGTTAATTTTAGGAACGTAATGAGGCGGAAAATCCAGAATAATATCTGAATAATGTTAGTTCATTATGGGAAATATTTATAGTAAGTATGCCGTAGTTATATTAAAACAAAAAACGTAAAAAAACATTACACTGGAGAAAAAACAGGATAGAATTGCTAATTATACTTAGAATAGTCTAAAGTTAATGATATGAGTCGAAACCCGTTTAACAGGATGAAGAATGGCTTAACAATTAAAATGTTAATAAGGAAATGACAGCATAAGAATTGTCTGAAATGCCTTTACATTCAATTAATTTACAGAATATTATAATGCATCTGATAAATTAGGCTTTGTAGAAAAATCCGTAGGTTGAGGGGAAATGAAAATAAATAAACAAAAAGCAATAGCAGCATTCCTTGTAGTTATCCTAATAGCATTCATACCCCTGGGAGCAGCAGCTCCTATAGGGGCATCGGAATCCGCAACAGTAAAAGCAGCAAAAAGCTGGATTGGAGTTAAAGTCGTGCATGGAGGCAACGACAGATCGAGCATTGATTGCTCTCACTTAGTATATCGAGTATACAAACAAGTCGGAGCCAAAAGCATAGTGTTCCAAACTGTGGCCAATATGAAAAAAAATAAATATTATGTTACCACTACCTCTCCCAGACCCGGAGACGTAATCTTTTGGAAAAAGGACGTCACTAAAAACGGCAAAAAATACTGGCTTGCCGCTCATGTGGGAATATACGTAGGAAACGGCAAGTTTATACATGCGTCTGATGAAACAAGAAAAGTTACCACAGACAGTATTAGTGGTATGTATAAAGATGGAATGCCGTACTATGCAAGATGGTCGCATACTTAATAGCCCATACAAATGACATAAAATTAAAAGAGCAACTTTATTTTAGTTGCTCTGCTTTTTTATAAAAAATAATATCTGTTGGAAGAGTTTACGTCTGAGTTTTTTAGACTTCTTTCGTCCGTGCAAGGTGTGTAATTTTCTCTGAAATCTAACCCAAGTTTCAATCCTTGTTTTAATGGATATTGCTCGCGAATTTGAATATAAAATGTTTTGATGCATATTTAATTAGTTTCAATCCTTGTTTTAGTGGATCTTTCTTGCAGGTAATGTCCGTGAGTTATTGAAAATCATATGCACAAGAATCTATATCCATTTCTCGCAAGAATTAAAGTGGTGCAGAAACGCTATGAGTACGCCCACTAAGGAAGACCGAAAAAAGCCTGTAAGTGTTTCTCAGTAGTTTCTAAAGGAAATCAGACATTTCGAAGAAAAGGGTGTAGAATTTGATAGGATCAAATCCGGATTAGTTAAAATTCAGTTGCCTGGGCACCCTGCAATCCTTAGAACATTTGATGACTTTGAGAGGGAATATCTCTCTAAATTTTCACTTTAATCCTTTTCTGTCTTTTCTGAAAAGCTCTAATACATTGTGCTTCAAATGCTTGATTAAAAAGGATTTGCAGAAATGTGTTGAGTTGTAGAAATGTGGTTGAGTAGGTTTGTCCTTTCGGGTTGCTGAGGTATATTACGCCGAGATTTCACCCTGTTAGGAGCATTATTATACGGAATATGAGAATCCCAATGTTTTCCGAAGGCTTCAAACTGCGCAGGGTTGCCAAAATTGCAGCGGGAAAGACACTAAAAGAATGTACACAATAGAGTTAAGGAGAATGCTCAAAGGCAGGTTATAAATTATGATGAGATACACGATTTATTCAATCGATATAGAAGGAAAAACTCACGAAATTGCTGTAATAGATGCTGAGAAATTAAATAATGTTGCAGGAAATGGGAACTATTTTTACGATGAAGATGGGAATTTAATTTTTTATGCTCCTGCGAATTTGATGTTTATAGCTAATATCGAAGACACAGAAAACGTAGAGTGAAGTTACTAACTTTAGGGAAGTGAAAGGATGTCAAAGATTGGAATAATATTCAAAACTGGAGGTCACATAGCCCCTGAAGATTATGGAATAAGTCAAATTATAATTCTAGATGAAGCTGATCTACCTGAATATGAAAGTATCATGGAAGAAATTATGGAAGAGTTGCCTGAATACGAAAAATTTGATAAGTGGGAAAGGTTGGAAAATAAGTTGAAGGAAACAGGAATTCAGTATGAGCTTTTAAGGAATTTGCAGGAAGAGTACAGGTTTCAGCAGGTTTGAGAATGTTCAGAGGAAGGCTTTAACGCTGACGAGGGAGTTGCAAAAAATGAGTTCAAGGCCTTCAAACAAAGCGAACAGAGCCCTGCTCGAAACCGCGTGGAAGACTTGTCATATACCTGCAATCCTCTGATAAAATTTTATTCAGGTCTGTAAATTCCCGGGGTATTCCGGAAGTTGTGGGAAGTGGAAACGCTGTTAAACATTGTACTGTGATAATAGGACACAAGGAAAATAGAAGGTACTCAGAAAATCAAAGAATTCAGGGATATGGAAGAGTACACAGGTTTTTCTGTAGAGATATTCCCAGAGGATGACTTATTTACTTGCCTTATTAATTCTATTGGGGCTCCGTCTTCGGTAATTGTCGGGAACGCTGGAAAAGATGTTACTATGAGAGAAAATTCGGCGTCTTTATTTTTGGTGAGAGAATGCCGGAAACTGTATAATGCTAAAGACTATATTGAGAAAAATATAGAAATTAAGATCGAATACCTGGATACTATTGAAGACGTACTGAATTATGAGAAGTAGAGCCCAGAAAAAAAATCTCTACTCAATTTATGCTGCGAAGCTAATGGTTTTTCCGGGGATCCTTTATCTCCCCGAAAATGGCTTCTGCCGCAAAGACCGGCTCTGAGTGTTTTGAGAGAGCTGGCGTTTTTTGTATGGCTAATGGAACTTTTGCAAATCAGACAGGGAAATCTTCGATTTTATCAAACAAATGAATTTCAGGCTTATCGGAGACCCCTGCTTCTTGCATTCTCTTTTTCAGATCCGCGGATTCTACGAATTTGCTTGCTTTTTCTTTTGTATCCCATTCAAAAAGGATAAAGATGTCATTTGGGTTGTCCAAGCTGCGGAAGAGCTGTCCGCCTTTGCAGCCTGCTTTCTCTCTTGTTGATCCATGTTCACCAAAAAAAAGGTTTCCATCTGGAATAGTCTTCGACTCGGTGCTTTATAGCTACATGTACTATAATTATACCCCCATTTTTACATGGGCGTTTTTATAAAAAAATCTTTCTTCGTACTGTATAAGTTCTGCTTATCCGGCTCCAATAATCGATATAATTTTGAACATAAAAAGGAAACAAAATGATATTATGGGGAAATTGAATTTATGCGCCTAAAAAGGCGGAGGTCAGGATTAAAAGATCAGTTGGTTAGCTATGAGATCTTGTAATTCAGGACAGCACGATTATCCGACTACATGAAAAATTAGCTGATAAATGGCCAGCTAGCTTCGAGGACGAGAATAATTGCTGCAGATGTTGATTTAAGTCTTCTCGTAATGCTGTAGCAGATGGCCCAAAATTATAGCGTTATGCGGAGAACGTACCCATGAGGGGAAGACGCTTAGAATCGGTCTCTGGATAAAGGACCGAATAAAGCTAGTTGATCTTGGTTTTTACAGCGTAGATAAGTTGTTGGTTTATAAAGTAGGAGTTTAATCAAAATTCTTTAATGGTATCCCTCTAATTGGGGAATTATCCTGTGAACATGTTTTTGGTACTCCCGGTATTCGTCACCAAACTGTGCCACAAGCCTTCTTTCCCAGTGCAGGGATCCCAGATACAGGTATACAGTGGTCAAAAGGTATATAACAAGCAGATTGACGGTCATAAAGGGAGTGAGCCACATTATGATCAGTCCCGAGAACAGGAAGGGGTCCCGTAACCATCGGTAAATGCCTCGGATATTTAAGGGAGTTGCTTCAGGAGTCTTTGGTGCAGATAGCTGTGAGCGTATCTCGAATCTATGGGGGGCATCCAGCAAACCTTTGGGGGAAATGATTGCAGCAATCAACTGTCCACCAACCATCAGCCAGCGCCAGGGAGAAGGTACTATGTAGAGAAACGGTCCTGGATTTTTGTAGAGCAGATAGGCGAGTGGCAATATCGTTAGCAATGCGATGAGTTTGTATACCGGCATATACAAGGTTTCTGCCCTGGGACCTAAGACCCGCATGGCGAAGCGTTTAAAGGGCAGGCTTGCCGTAAGGCTGTGAATAGCTGCGAATGTCACCAGACAAAAAACAAGGATAAGTGTGGACGAAACCAATTTCAATAGTCTCCATTTTTTTTATTTGAATAACTTGTATTTAGCATTTGTGACTTGTTGGAGCTGTCAAATCTTTTGGTGTTAATCGATTTTCGAAATATTCCCTCACCAATATCTAAAAATCTTACTTTATGAGTGCCTTATAAACATTGGTTGTTCACTGTTAGCTGGTTGAATTTTGTTTTTGAGTATTTTTGCTTAACTGCATCTATTCTCTAAACTTACACATGGGCAGGAAATTGAAATGTATACAAGGCGGAAAATGATATGCAGAGCTCAAGTATGTGAGATTTCTGGATAAATATCAAACTATTATAGATCGACGACCTGATGGCGAAATTAAACAAAAATAAAAATTGAAATGGATAGTATCCAATTGTAGAATTCAAAATGGTTATGAGACAGCCTGTTTTCGGATCGCTTTCAGATCGAAAACCTCTCTTCTCCCTTGTTTGTAGTTTTCTGATCTTGCTTTACCTGAGTGATTAGCTTTTCAAGCTGTTCCCTGGAGATACTTTTATGCTTCTCTTCTGTGCAGACCTTTACCTTTTCTATCAGGGCACAGAGTTCCTCGCGCTCAAGGCAGAAACCGATGCTGTTAATGATGCCTTTTAGAGCTTTTGTGCCGGTATGTTTTCCGACAATAAGGTTTCGCTTTCCGCCAACCATCTCAGGGAGGAAGAGTTCGTAGGTGCGCGGCTCTTCCAGGATTGCAGCTACATGGATTCCGGATTCGTGGGTGAAGGCGTTTTGCCCGACAACGGCTTTGTTTGCCGAGGGTGTGATGCCCGAGTATTCCGCGATCATTTCAGAAAGCGCGGTCAGCTTTGTTGTATCATAACGGTCAATCCCATACTGCACTCTGAGAGCTACCATCACTTCTTCAAGGGAAGCATTTCCTGCCCGTTCTCCTATTCCGTTGACTGTTGTGTGGAGCTGTTTTGCCCCGGCTTCGGCAGCTGCAAGGGTGTTTGCTGTGGCCATGCCAAGGTCGTCGTGGCAGTGAATACAGATGGAAGCATTAACTGATTTGTAAATCTCGCTTACAAGGTAGTGAGTTGTGGTCGGATTCAGGATGCCTATGGTATCCGCAAGGCTTAAATACTGCACCTTGCATTCGGTTTCAACTTCCTTGAAAGCCTGCTTTAGGCGATCAATTGGAGTCCGGCTTGAATCTTCGGCTGCAAAACGCACTTTTAACCCGTGGTCAGTTGCGTATTCAATAGCTTCTTTGGCGCAACCGAGCATTTCCTCAAGACTCCGGTGGTATTTGTATTTGAGGTGCATGTCTGACATTGCAATGAAAATGCTCACAATGTCAACATCACACTCAAGGGCAGCATCAACGTCCCCTTTTACTGCTCTTGAGAGGCAGCAGATCCTTGAATTGAAGCCCTGATTTGCAATTTCCTTTACTGTCTCCTTTTCATTTGCGGAAACTACTGGAAATCCAGCCTCTATAACCTCAATACCCATTGAATCAAGCTCACTGGCAACTGCCAGCTTCTGTTCTTTCGTGAATACAACGCCTGGAGTCTGTTCCCCATCGCGGAGTGTCACGTCACATATTTCGATATCAAGGGGGCGATGTTCGATAAAATCCATCAATGTATTTCGTGAATACTGCTCGCTCTCTGACATTGGTACTGCTTCCCGTGATTTCTATTATTTTGAGGTATTTTTGATTATTTTTAATGATAGATAGACAGATCAGCTGCCTGATAAATAAATTAAAGGATTAAATGGTGATGTCTCAGGATTCAAAGGTCCCTAAAAGTCAGAAAATATTGTGTATTGTCTAAACTGAGTCAAAATTAAGCATAGCTTTACCTATATATGTATAAATGTTTTCCTTGAAGGAAAATGGTTTCCGCCGGTAACATATTCACACTCTTGAGCATTATAAGTTAATCTCAAATAAATTGATTTTCATTCGGAAATTTAGCTAAAAATGCTCTTAAGGTAGAGAGTTCCAAAAAGTTCAAGCTTACAAGAAAAATTCGAGCTTACAAGAAAAGTTCAAGCTTGTAAGAAAAAATCAAGCTTACAAGAAAATTTAAAGGTTATAAGAAAACTTAAATTTTGGATGAAGAATTTATATCAGGTAAGTTTTTTCTGGACTCTTTCATAAAAACAAGTATCCGAAATCTTCACAAAGCGTGCCGGATATTTTGATTTCTTAAGTTTGACGATATCATCATGCCTGATTCTGTAGGATTTCTGCCCGTCAATTGCAATGACAGCTTCTTTTGGGATCGACAGTCTAATTGTAATCTCACTATCAGACGGAATAACCCAGGGCCTTGAGGAGAGCTTGAAAGGGGCAACAGGGACGACTACTATCGCATTTACCCTAGGGTCCACGATCGGGCCGCCTGCGCTCATCGCATAGGCCGTCGAGCCTGTCGGGGTTGCAAAAACCACACCATCCGCACGCATATCATCAAGAAGGCAACCACTAACATTGACCTGGAACTGGATAATTTTCGCGGGCTTTGCTGACATTATCGCAATCTCATTGGTAGCGGTCTCAAGCATTTCCCCGTTAAGGAAAACATCTACTCGCATCCTCTCGCTATACGAAAAACCGTAAAGAACTTCCTCTATAGTCTCAATGGCATCTTCGGGCTCCACATCAACGAGAAAACCGAGAGTCCCCATATTAATCCCGAGTACAGGAAGAGGGTCTTTCATCTTGGCAATATTCCGGAGGACAGTGCCGTCACCTCCGATACTGATAATCAGTTCTACTCCTTCCTCCCGCATTCTTTCAACTGGAGTGCCCTCTATTCCGAGTACATCAGCTGTGGGAGTGGCAACAAAGATCTGCACCTTCGAGCTGAAATGGGCAAGAATTGTCCTGACCATTTCAATTACTTCAGGCCTGTCGCAGCGTGAGGAGATTCCTATCTTTTGTATCGCCAATTTATCCTCCTGAGAGTAATTTTAAAAGTTTTTCGTGCACGAGTCCATTAGACGCGACCATTTCAACCCTAGCGGCAACATTATCAGGAAGTCTTAAAGAGTTCCCATATCCATCCGTAACAAGCCCGCCGGCTTCTGCCAAAATGAGTTGCCCTGCTGCCACGTCAGTCACACGCAGGGTTTGTCGAACATCCACAAAAGCGTCAAGTCTACCTGAGGCTACATAGCACAGTTCGAGTGCTACACTGCCAAACAACCTTATCCGCCGGACATTTTTGTATATCCGTCGGGTTCTCTCCACATTTTGCCGGTAGCCGTATACACTGACACACAGTTCCCTCAACTCCGAGTTCAGGGAAGTTTTGACTTTTGTTCCATTGAGGTAAGCCCCTTTTCCGGCCTCTGCGTAGTATTCCTCACACAATGCAAGGTTACTCACATACCCGAATTTCAGATCTAAGAGGTCGTACGAGGCAAAAGCTATTGAAACGCTGTAGAAGGGAATGCCTACAGAAGAATTATAGGTTCCATCAAGAGGGTCAAGAACAATAGAAAATTCGGGGGAATTTCCTAAAATAAGCTCCCCCAGTTCCTCACTGATAATCCTCATGGACCTGCCATCGGCTTTAAGAACCTCGATGATAGCGTCCTCTGCTGCCACATCTATTCTGCTAGTCGGTGTCCCGTCGGCTCCCATACAGACAAAACTGCCTGCATCATCAGTGCCTGCCAGGTCAGAGATGGAATCTGATGCGGCTTTAAAAGCTTCCCGGGATAATTTCAAAAAGCTTGAGTCTGCTGAATTCATAGCTGGACCAGTTTTTCTTATTTAAGATTCCAAATTCCTTTATCCGCATGCGGAATCTGAAGCTCGAAATTTTCAGTTATGATATTAATAAAAGATCCTAATGAAGAGATCCTATGAAGAGATCCTATGAAGAGATCCTAATGAAGAGATCTTAATGAAGAGATCCTAATGAAGAGATCCTAATGAAAAGATCCTAACGAAAAGATCCTAATGAAAAGATCTTAATGAAAAGATCCGGATGAATAATTCCTT
>Ga0209585_10000726_pt1 | contig 12826 bp, 15 predicted proteins | sample NGEPerone_FD_185491 | JGI IMG/M metagenome (GOLD analysis project Ga0209585, IMG submission 185491) | Arctic peat soil microbial communities from the Barrow Environmental Observatory site, Barrow, Alaska, USA - NGEE Permafrost154B-one... | ecosystem: Environmental > Terrestrial > Soil >... | reverse complement strand
AAGAAGAGCTCTGAGAACCGGTCAGCTACGCCATCAAAGTACAGTCCAAAGTCCGTTCCTATCTTGGATACTCGCGCAAGGGAACCATCGACTGCATCGCACATGGCACTAGTGGCGAAAAGAATCATGCCAACGTAGAGGTGACCGTAATAAGCCAAGAGTCCGGCTCCTAGTGCAAGGCATAGTCCGAGTGCGGTCACCTCGTTAGCGGTAATCCCGGCACCGTCGAGCAACGTGGTGATTGTACTTAGATAGCGGTCCTTTCGTGGCTTAAAAAGATAAAGCAAGCTCATAATATTTGGGCACACCTTGCGCGTGAAACGGAACGCTTAGCCGCCTTGGAGCAAGGTATTTCTAGTTCTGTGCAACGATCTTTTATATCGGTGCTTACTTACCCCAGTCTCTTCACAATCATTCTCACGTTGCCTTTAGTCAACCGCCTCCGTCATAACGCTCAAAGGAATAAGCGCCAAAAAGCACTATTTCAAACACTTCACGCTTGAGCTTTAAAGAAGTTCTGTGTTCCACTCTCAAAACAGGAGAACCGGGGCATGGCATATTGAAGTGATAATTTCAACAACAATACCTATGGGTCAGCTTCCATCAGAAAGCGATAGGATAGGTGCACGTTCACGCCTTTAGTCATCGGAGACCCTGAGATCCGTCTGCAACTGGGAACCCAGCGCCTTTGAGATAAAGCTTGCAATAAAAGAGAATAAACTCACCAGCCATCAAAGCTCTACGTCTATAAGAACTAGTATCATTCAATGCGGCAGGTGAAACTCACCTAATCACATTGAACATTTGTGTGAAAATTGTACATTAGGTACGGACGGTCCAGATGGGCGAAAAAAAACAAAATTGGGCGGGCAGTGATTGCAAAAAAAGTGATATTTATAAAGATAGTCTGCGTCCGAGCTTAATCGTTGTGATTTAGCTCTCAAGCAGAAATAAAAGATAGTTCAGCCGTCTGGGAGAGCATAAACCCACAGCTATATCTACAGCCAAGAATAGAAACCGCGTTACTTATCCGCATGGTGACCGCCGATGAGCAGTGATGTAGATGACTTCATCACCTATCTTATGGATTTTGGGCTTACTGAGAAGGAGGCGCAGTGTTACTTTTATCTTCTCAGATACGGTCCTAAAACGCCTTCCCCGCTCGCCAGGTCGCTCCATACCTATCGTGTAGATGTTCACCGCACTCTTCTGAGCCTTATCGAAAAGGGCATAGTGCGCCCTTCTCTCAACTCGCCGACCGTATACATCGCCGTTGAACCCAGCACTGCGCTTGATGCAGCATTCCAACGTCTCCAGCAGGAGATGCAAGAGATGGAACGGCGCAAGCGTAAGCTGGAGGAGCTCTCCCGCCAGCAGCGGTTCCGCTTCTCTGACGAAGTCTCAACGTATAAAATGCTCAAGACTACCAAGGAAGTCGTCAGCACCACCATACTCACCATAGGCCACACCAACGAGGAATTCATCTGGATTGTCCCCAAAGAAGGGCTGCAAGCGGCCTCCATGTTCGGTATCAACAGCGTCGTCCAAGAGCTGACCGAGCGGGGAGGAAAGACGCGGGCCATCACGGATATCACGTACAACACGATACCGTTCGTGCAAGAGGTGATAGACGCTGGCGTTGAAGCACGTCACTTTGAGGGGTACAGCGGACTGTTGTATAGTGTCTTTGACAGAAAGTATTGTATGAGCGCTATTAACATTGACGTGAAGCGTGTGACGCTTGATGCGCCGGCTATCATGCTCTACACCGATGACCCGGTGTATGCCAATTACCTCACCTCTACGTTTGAGCTGCTATGGGAGCAAGCCGTTCCTGCAGAGGGCCGGATCGAAGAGCTGGTAAAGCAAGGACCCCCACACGCTGATGAATAGGAGGCTTGAGTGTAGCTCCGCATACTTGCTCCTTTGTCAAATGTTTTTTTTTCACTCATTTTCACGCATCTATTTATACGCCCGTTTCAATACTCACTCGTTATGCCCCCTGGACTCATAATCAGTGACATCAAAGACGTGTTTGCGGAGTCGTTACAGATACTTGAGACAGCACAGGAAGAGGTTATCCTCCTTATCCCCTCTTCCATGCTCCCCGTCTTTATGAGCTACGGTTGCGCTCAGAAAACCAAAACCTTCATTCAAAACGGTGGCGTGCTGAGGGGCATCACGAACATTTCGCACGCTAATCTCGAAGTAGCGCGCGCGCGACTGAGCATTGGCGAAGACCTACGGCATACTGACCGACATCACGAATTTTTCTTGATTGTAGGCGATCGGCATTACAGCATTAGCTCGTTAGACACCGGCATCGAAGAGTTCACGCTTGATACGTCGGTCAACTCTTTTTGGAGTGAAAATCCTACCTATGCTGAGTACCTCCGCGCCTCGTTTGAGAACGCGTGGTCACACGCCATTCCTGCAGAGGAGCGAATACAAGAGCTAGAGCAAGAGCTGCATTGACCTGATCTAAGAAGAGCTTTTTCCTCGTAGTTTGCTAGCCCTTAGCCACCCGCTTCAAATATGTTTATACCTTTACGGACCAATTTACAAGATGTTTTGGGGCGTAATGTACTCTGTGAACGACTCGTGAAAAACGCCTGGCGTTTTTTATGATGGGGGCGCCTTCCGCACATCACAAAGACTCTCCGATTTCCTGTCGTTTTTCGATACGCAGCACGTCGCATTCTTCCGCAGCGATGCGCGCTGCCGTTTAGCCGCAGCCTGCTCCGACTCTTGAGGAGGATATCCGCTTGCTCTTGGCTTTCTTTATTGGGGGAAAGAGATTAAGTATGCAATTCTCCTTGGTGGCATTCTTGAGCACGCCGATAGCATCGGTGAATGCACATACCGTTCTGTGATGGTTAACGCGTAGGTGTGGTAACACGCATATGTTACACCTCTGCGTTACACCTAATTATATACGAGCGCCGCATAAAAGCGCCGCGGTATAAGCTGGGACCAAATGACTAAAAGGGGAGGTTTGAAAATGAGTTCAAGTTTTGAAGATGCAATCAAGGCACGCATTCGAAATGGTTTTGGGCAATGGAACCAAGGCTACGAGGCCTGGTTAAAATGGTGTGATACGTTGTACGAACCAGACGCCTACTATAACGTGTACGGTAACCGACTGACCCTTCAACAATACAAAGACATGATGGGACAGTTGTTCTCGGTGTATGATATTGAGTTAGGTAAACTTGACAATCTAATGGCAGAAGGGGACTGGGCAGCAATACGCTATTCAGTGTATGTCACAAACAAGAAGACTGGCGAGAAGTCTGTACTGAATACGATGGAATTCGTACATTTTAAGGACAACCCGGAACCCATAGGCACACGGGTTATCGAAGGCTGGGCGATTTCGGACACGACACTTTCGGCGCATTAAACAGGCATGCAAATACCTGAGGAGGAGTGAATCATGGGTTCCAACAAAAAGTTAACGCTCGAAGAGCGAATCGACTTGCATCGCCTGATGGCTGAAGGCTACGGTGTCGCCTATGCGCAACAAGCGGTAAAAGAAGGCGCGACCTATGCGGAATGGGAGTTCTCAGACGACGCGACATACGCATCGTATTATTTCCTTGGTGACGAGACTATACTGATAAAGGAGGCGCACGAGTCTGTGGCAGAGGCTGCGACCTGGGAGGCGAAGGCGTACTCGGTCAAGTTCCCTGATTGGAAGAATGTAGGGTTCGACTACTGGCCAGCCGACAATGGCTTCGCAATGAAAGTCCGATGGGAGGGGCGCACGAAAAACGCCACAAGGCCTGACGGTACCAAGATTGAAGACGGCACCAAGATGGGGTTCTATTCGTATGGTTTCGTATGGACGAACGACCAAGGAGAGGTCACGCATTGGGAAACGCATCTCAATGAGGAGTACAGTCCCTTCCTCGAAGTCGCAATCGGCGTGCACGGCCCCTTCCACGACCCCAACGCGTACGTTGATGCGCTCATACGGCACCTCACGGCATATAACCTGTTGTGACGTGAAGCTGAATGCAGCTTCTAGTTGACTAAGCAGCGGTGAGGGAGCGCGTAAAACGTAGTAAATAAACACCCGGATATCTCTCATCAGTATGGCACAGGCAAACCCACACCTAAAAGCAGGGTATCCAGTATATACAAGATAAAAATCGGTGCTTTCGACCATCGAAAAAGGAGGAAAAAATGGTACTCAATGAGAATTCAAAAATGAGAGAAATTAGAGCCAACCCAGAAGCCAAAGCCGTCTTGGAAAAGTACTCCCCGGGCATGTGGGACAATCCCCAGATGAAGTTGGTTGATCACATGTCGCTCAAGAAGCTCGTTGCTTTCCCGCAATCCAAACCCTTGAAAGATAACCTTCCTGAGATCTTAGAACAATTTTCCAAGATAGGATAACCTTTCTCCCGTACCGGCCATCAAAGGCGGCGTGACGCGACTTACACACGATCAGTTAGTATGAGGAAGAAAAACCCAATGCGTCATCGCACTCGTTAGACATAGATGGTCACTCGAGGAAGCGCCTTCAACTGGAGCATGTTATAAAATTCAAGAATAAAGTCAGTTTTGTGAAGGGCCTGGTCTGCAAGAATTTGCACGAGAGTCAGCGGGGGGATAATCGAATGCGGACACAACGACAGATTGGTATAGCGCCTCACGAGACTGGGACCCAACCAATGAACCCCTTATAACCTCAACGATTTGGAAACTGCCCAGATCGATCTTCATGTGGAGTATAAAAGATGCACAAAAAAGTAAAAGAGGTCGACAGCGCTTAGGAAAGTGTTGTGTTCAGCGCGCATGGGAGTTGAGCATGGAAGAAGCAATAGGAGCTCAAGAACAGACGCTAAGACCTGACGCTCCGGCGGACGTGGAATTGCGGGTAGCGAAACTAAATGAGCGCTTAGCCCGATACATTCCCCCACGCGAAATGTGGACCCCTGTCGACGAGGCCCTTTTTGGGCCGATCGACCTCTATCGCGTGCCCTTGGGAGAAGCACAGGCGATGCAGCTGAAGGCGATCACGTACGCCTTCACACGCCACTACAATAACAACAGCTTTTATCACGAGTACTGCACGACGCGGGGCGTCTCACCCAGTGACATTAAGACTGTCGACGACCTGTTCAAAATACCCCTTATCCCTGATCTGACCTTCAAGCAATATCCAGAAGGCAGGGACTTTGCGCGCTGGATAGGAAGCGTGTTTACCGGTGATCTACCAAAAGTGGTCATTAAGGGGTCAAACCCAACTTTTGACGAGGTGATCAATGCCTTCAACGCGAGCGGGTTGGTAGTCACCTACAGCAGCGGCACGAGCGGACGATTTACTTTCATTCCAAGGGACCAAAAGACATTTTTGACAGGCCAATATGGGCTGGCAAAATCGGCTATTAATATGTGGGCAGGAGACCTCTTTGAGACTGACGGCTACCTCCTTTTGCCAAACCCTGCGAAGACCAACGTATTCGTCGGGAAGGTTACTTCGGTTTATTTTGATATAGTAAATGACATACAGATGGCGATAGATCGGGAACTTACGTCGAAAGACATACAAACGGCTATGAGTGGCGGTCAGGGGCTAAAAGGAAGACTATTCTCATATGTCCAAAACAGGACGCAAGAGAAGACCATCGGCAAGATTATACTGTGGCTCGAGCGGCACGATAAGGCAGGCGGAAAAATAAGCCTCGTCGGCGCGCCCTACTTACTCTATTTCGTTATGCAAAAACTACAGGCAGATGGAAAGAGCTTTGATTTTGGTGAGAATAGCTTCGTTTTGACTGGCGGCGGCTGGAAGGTACAGGAAAACGTTCGGATTCCTGTTAAGGATTTCAGAAAACAAGTAGATGACGTGTTGGGCATCCCTGAGGCCAGCTGCTTCGATCTTTACGCAATGGTCGAAGGAAACGGATGGATGGTTCAATGTCCTGAAGGTCACTACCTTCACCTGCCGTACACGTACTACAAGCCTTTCGTCCTTAACGAGGACTTAATGCCTGCAGCGTATGGCGAATCAGGACGCTTTGCCTTCCTCGACGCGCTTGCGGAAAGCTACCCTGGCTTCATTATTACCGGCGATCAAGTAAGGATGTACGAGCACTGCCCCGTCTGTGACCGACCAGGCCCGGTCCTAGAGCCAGAGATTCACCGGGCCACAGGAGAGGAAGCGAGAGGATGTGCAGAAGAAGTTCGGAGAGCTCTAGCTAGGGACTTTTCAGTTGATTAACTAACGAGTGAGGCCATATGACACAAGTAAGTGAAATCCCCGAGCAGCGGCATACCTCAGAGGAGGTGCCGAAGACGTCGATGTTCGGGGTGGGAATGACGTTCGCCAGGATGCTGCTCGAGAACCCTGCCGCCCTCAAAAAGTTTAGAGTGATGGGACCCGACGAAGAGCGGTACGTCCGCCCGCCGAGGCAGTATGAGATCTTCCCGTTTCGCGAGAATATGGAGTACTGCACCTCCAACGAGAAGTACCTCAGGCCCACGCGGTACTGCAACCCCGGGGAACCCGAGGTCATCGCAATGGCGACCGAACTGGGCGCGAATGAACTGTCAGATTATGAGTTCGCTGAAGCTGCCTATTGGTTTGTCAACACCAAATTGCTAGTTGAGATGCTTAGCCTGAATAGCGTGAGCGCAACCTTAAAAAGAGGCACGGGGACGTGTTATCACCTGATCTCCGTGTGGATCGCTCTCTGCAGGGCTGCTGGGATCAAGGCCCGGTATAAGACGTTTAACATGCTGTTGCCTGATGAGATAATGAACATTGTGAACGTAGAAGAGGTGACTGAGGGAGAGGCGATGACGGCGGACATGTTCAACAGGGGCGTACCTGAAGGAGAAGGTGAGGTGTACGTCGACGGTAACTGGACAGTTGGACACGTGGCGATGCCACCTGAGATCTATGCTCGTGCAGGGCTCCCAATACCTACGTTCGGGGAAGACCCGGCAGGCTTTACGTTTAAATTAATTCCGGGGACGATAAAGCGCTTTGAGTCTATCCCCTTGCAGCTCGGAATCGCTGTGAACGCCCTCATGTGGTTAGCTCCCGCGGCGATGGAACGAGCCAATCTTGCCGTTAAAAATAACTTACCACAGGGAAGGACTATCATCGAGGAGGCCGGTGGGCGCGAAGCATATGATAAGAAGGCGCGGGAGCGGAGGCTCTCCCCCCCGATCATAGAGGCCAAGGAACACGCAGCACTTGTGTTCGAGGACTGATGGGATTTTTAATTCATGGAAGAGTGTGTTCACAGGGATGAAGCGCTGCTCGAACGCTGCGAGAACGAAAACGCGTTCCGTCAGCTGAGAGATCCCATTTCGACAGCTCATCGTGCAGATCCCGACGCTTAACCAAAACAGTTGTAGAGTTCACGAAAAGGTAAGGCTATATTCTGAAATGAAACGATGGACCTGCGGTGCCGTCCATTTGCTAATAGGAATACTCTTATTCAGACAAATAAGCCAAAAATATCGTCGCTATCATTGCGGTGATGCCGAGGTTCCTATTCAAATCTTCTCGAGCCGATCGGTTTTGATTTTTGTGAAATTTATAGCCTTTGTTTGGTAGAAGACGTGAGATTGACTCACTGATCTGGGATTCAAGCGTTTAAACGTCGATCATTCTCTGTTTCATTATTATTTTTGAGAACTATCTCGTTGTGTGTAAAAACTGTGCCAGCCCAACAAAGTAGTGAGAAAAACTTGTGCCTAAAATTAATGCGGCTGCTGACTCTCGCTTTTTTTTGCTAACAGGTTGCATAAAAACCGCACCAAAACCGCACCAAAACCGCACCACTTTTCAAGGCTTATTTGAGTTTTCAGGTGCTATTTCCTGCCGACGGCGTGGTCGCTATTTAACCGATCTCAGGTTGAACAAAGAAATTGATTATTATCTTTTTTTATATTTTTAGGTTTATTTAAATAAACAACTGCCTCAGCTGCACCGAGATGCAAATCATTATGCGCGAAAATAAGGCAAGTCTGTTAATCTTTACAAATTTAAAGCTCATATTTTCCATGCTCGTACCCGCCAAACAACAAACATTAAAATCTTGCGCAGCACGGCATAGTTGCTATTCTTTGATGGAGAAAAGTCCAGCAAACACAATCGCCCTCGCACAGGCGTGCCGACCGGCATGCTGCAACGCTGGGCAGGGCAATGCTGAAAAAGACATTTGTTGACATAACGCTCAAGCTAGCGGACCATATCAGAGTCAGCATTCAGATAGGCGAACTGATGTCAGAACAGTTACTATGGAATCTTGCATATTCTTTAGATATATCTCAGAAATAAGAAATAGCGATTTTCGAGTCCGCGACATTATGCGCAGGTATCAAGATAAGCGTGCGCTGCTTTTGCGGTGTTGGAAGTTCTATCTTCAAATCTCAATGATCGTGCACGCAGCATCACAGCAGCTTAAATGCCGCAAATAGCGGACTAGGGGAGAATCGCAATTAAGCACTAGATTTCAACGATTAAGTTTAGGAGACGTTACTACGCATATATGATAATGATAGAAGTAGGGGGTTAAGTCGACAGGGCCGGTTGTATGGACGAGTGCATATTAAAGGCGGAACGCTTAACGAAAAGATCGAGAGCCTTACCCTCGTCGACGACCTTAACGTGGCGATAAAAGATAGGAAGTCTTCGGCTTCCTCGGGCCCAGCGGCGCGAATGGCCACTTCAATCAAGATGACGTTTGGCCTTTTGCGACCCAGCAGCAGGCGGGTACAGTTCGACGGCGTAGAGACGCAGTCTAAACCGAAAGGAAGGATCGGTATATGCCCAGACCGTATGATACTGCACGAAGTACGTGGGGGCGCTAAAGCGTGGCGTGTGGACGGGTGCTGGAAGATATCATAGCAGTTAAGCGTTGGTCTACGAGTCGCGTTGGATAGTAATCGAAGCCGCTTTTCTGCAACCAGTGTCTGATAGGAAGAAACTCATGCCGGACCATGTTCTCACGCGCCCCGAAGGAGGTGGTTTGATTTTACGATCTCCTCCGCTTCTAAGGTCATGATCTGACCAGAGACCGCTGCCGGCTCACAGCAACAGCTCTAACCATTTTCAGAAACCCACGCACACTTGGCCCATTGAAAAAGAACGCCAAAAGTACTATTTCCATCGGGTCGAGTTTAATGCCTCCGTCCTTGCTCGTATTTTTAATAGCTGCTCTATAGATAGTTATAGACATTTTATTGACCTCTTACAAACGTTTTGACGTAACTTTGACGTTTGCTGCAAACACGTATGTATAATTTATACTTTATGTATAAAGATATGTTGGTTAACCAAGTCATTATTTGAAATGCGACGGGTCACCTACGGTTAAAGGCTTTGATTTATGGATATAATTTTGAAAAATAAAGTCTCCGGGTAAACATTCAAGAACATAAAGCTTAAGTATAACACGTATAAATTATGATCAATTATTAAAAATAATAACGAACAGGGATAAAGAGTCAACCACACGCCATACTTATTACGGTCCATGAACAAAATGAAGGCTATGCGTTTCATAATGGGCTACTCGCAAAGCGAGATAGCTCGCCTCCTCGGCATCACGCAAGCTACGTATAATAGAATAGAAAATGAGGTGAACCGCACGTCAGATGAGATGTTTGGACGGATTGCTGAGATCCTCGGACTTAGCAAGGACGAGCTCTACGATCAAGCCGATGAGAGGCAGCGACATCTCCCACGTTTGTTTAGCAATCCACAAAAACGGCGTCTGGAACGTACACCTTTAGTTAAAGCTTACAAACAAGAAACTGAGCAAAAAGAGCGTGTTGACCCCTGCAACATTCCTACAATAATCAAAGAGTTAAAAGACCTTGCTGATGCGGACGTTATCACAGAGGCCGAGTTTCAGGAAAAAAAGAGCGGCCTGCTCGCGAGATTATGAAGCGCAAAATTTCTTGCGGCGCTTGCAAATAATCGCTGATGTGGCCTCCTCCTTTTTTCTGAAGCTTTGTCCTTCCTATTTTGCGAGGTAATTTTTCGAAACACTGAATTGTTTGAGGATGGCGAAGAAATAACGCTCAGCGTCTTAGATGATCACTAACCAGCTTAAGAGGAAGTCTATATATAACGCAGAACTGCAGGGCTAGTTTGGCAAAAATTCACACTATGAGACAAGGTGTTGCCTCTATAACGTAAACGACGGCTAGGAGGATTCCAATTAGTTTGTTCCATCGCCGCGGGAGGGAACCACATGAGAGCTTTCACTTGGATTCCGAGCTTCAAGGGGGTGGACTCACAGTGCTTTATCGTTCCGGGAATTATGGTAAACGGCGTGTTTTTCACAGTCTCGTTACTTTGCTTTTCTTAAAGTAGCATCAAAGTCCCGTGCAAAGGTTCTCCTTGCTTCTTCGGCACATCCTCGCATTTCCTGTCCTTTGGCACGGTAAACCTCCGGCTCGAGGACGGGACCGGGCCGACCACACACAGGGCAGTGCTCGAGCATGCGTACTCGGTCGCCAGTGATGATAAAGCCGGGGTAGCTTCCCGCAAGCGCGTCGAGGAAGGCAAACCGTCCCACTTCCCCGTAGTCGGCAGGCGTTAAATCATCGTTAAGGACCAACGGCTTATAGAACGTATAGGGAGTGTGGAGGTAATGGCCTTCAGAGCAGTGAACCATAAATCCGTTCCCTTCGACCATTCCGTAAAGATCTAAGCAGCTGGCCTCAGGGATGCCCAACACGTCATCTACTTGTTTTCTGAAATCCTTAACAGGAATCCGAACGTTCTCCCGTACCTTCCAGCCACCGCCGGTCAAAACGAAGCTATTCTCACCAAAATCAAAGCTCTTTCCATCTGCCTGTAGTTTTTGCATAACGAAGTAGAGTAAGTAGGGCGCGCCGACGAGGCTTATTTTTCCCCTCACCTTCTCTTGTGCCTCGAGCCATTGTATAATCCGGTCGATCGTCTTCTGCTGCATCCTATTTTGGAAAATAGCGAATAATCTGCCTTTTAGCCCCCGACCGCCACTCATAGCGGTTCGTATGTCTTCCGTCGTAATTTTGCGATCAATCGCTATCTGCACGTCTTTTACGACGTCAAAGTAAACCGAAGCTACCTTCCCGACGAACAGGTCGGTCTTCGAGGGGTTGGGAAAAAGGAGAAAGCCGTCAGTCTCAAAGAGGTCTCCACCCCACATATTAGCAACCGATTTTGCCAGCCCATATTCGCTTGCCAAAAACGTCTTTTGATCCCTCGGAATAAAGGTGAATCGCCCGCTCGTGCCGCTGCTGTAGGTGACTACCAACCCGCTCGCACCAAAGGCGTTGATAATGTCGTCGAACGTCGGGTTCGATCCCTTAATAACCACCTTTGGCAGATTGCCGGTAAACACCTTTTCGAGCCCGAGCACGAAGTCCCTTCCTTCTGAATACTGCTTGTAGGTTTGATCAGGGATGAGGGGGATCTTCTCCAAGTCATCGTAGATCCTGATGTCGTCGGGCGTGAAGCCCTTATTCTCGCAGTACTCGTGGTAAAAGCCGCTGCTGTTATAGTGCCGGGTGAAGGAGTACTTGATCGCCTTAAACTGCATCGTACGTGCTTCGTCTACGGGCACACGAAAAAGGTCTGGTGGATTATAAAGGGCCTCGTCGGCAGGAGTCCAGGTCTCACGAGGGGGGATATATCGGGCCAAGCGCCTGTTGAGCTGCTCCGCCTTCGAATTACCTTCGTCCATGACAACCTCATATTTTTTTGAAGTGTCACCCAATAGAGATACATCAGTACGCATAATATATCCGCTCAGTTACAATCAGTTAAAATTGATAATTTAAAGATTATTTATTCATTCGTCGTGTGTTGTTACTCGGCGAATTCTACTTCAACCTTACACTTTGTTCTTGACACTTTTTTATGAGGTCTTAATCGATTAGCCTCGTTATAAAACTTCGGTCTCGCTCAATTTGGTGCTCAGATTAACGTATAAACCTTTCGTATAATCTTGTAAGAGTGGCTAGCCTAATTTTGCCAAAATTGTTTTTTTTGGCAATCCTGCGCGTAAATTAAATTTTTTTACGTTCGCACCTTCATGGACTGCAACTCATATTTCTGATTCGAATCCTTGAGCTGTGGGGTCGTATTTATCCCCCCACTCACCGACCTGTGATTCGACGACATCTGCGCCTATGACTAACGGCGCACGAATCTCGTGCTCATATCCGTGTCGCTTGGGCCGGACGCCCCGTATCATGTTATCGTCCCTTACGAGACCCGTCGCTCGGGTATGCGTTACGACATCGACTCCTGCTCGTGCTGCGTCCTTAGCGAGCTGTCGATCTAAGAGCTTGCGTTTGAGAATAAGACCAAGAGGCTCTTCCAGACCGAGCATCTCCCCCGTTATAGTGACTGTCGTGCCATCGGAAGCGAAACCGCAGAAAGCCCGCACCTCGCTTGCGATCCGTTTAGAGTTAGGCTTAACGTACCGTGCGAACGATTCGTGAACGATGCCTGGTGTTGGTATAAGCAGAACACTTCTGCGCATCTCACTGGCACTCCAACTTCCTGTCGTTTTTCGACAAGCAGCACGTCACATTGCTCTGCAGCGATGCGTGCTGCCGTCGCGCCTGCAAGTCTCGCTCCCACGACGACGACGTACTCCTCTCGCGGTTCTCTCACTTCTCAGGTGTCAATCGCACCTGCCTGTACGTCACGACGCCCACTACAAACACAACCGCCGTCAAGCCGATCAACCACGACATTTCAAAGAGAACGTTCGGGGTCAACCCGGTTCCATAGGTAAGGACAGCTCTAAGAGAGGAGACAGCGTGCGTCCATGGAACTACGTCATATACTTGG
>Ga0209585_10000725_pt1 | contig 12827 bp, 10 predicted proteins | sample NGEPerone_FD_185491 | JGI IMG/M metagenome (GOLD analysis project Ga0209585, IMG submission 185491) | Arctic peat soil microbial communities from the Barrow Environmental Observatory site, Barrow, Alaska, USA - NGEE Permafrost154B-one... | ecosystem: Environmental > Terrestrial > Soil >... | reverse complement strand
GGCCCGGGCCTGCTCCGCTTCCGGAGCGCGGATGGTGCAGGTGTCCACCGACTACGTCTTCGCAGGCGACGCCACCAGCCCGTATGCCGAGGACGCGCCCCTCGCACCGCGGTCTGCCTACGGTCGGACCAAGGCTGCGGGGGAGTGGGCCGTCCAGGCACTGTGCCCGCAGTCCTGGATCGTGCGCACCGCCTGGCTGTATGGCGCCCACGGGCCCAACTTCGTCAAAACCATGGCGCGGTTGGCTGCCGAGCGAGACACGGTGTCGGTGGTCGACGACCAGCGTGGGCAGCCGACGTGGACGGTCGACCTGGCGCACGCGATCGTGCGTCTGGTCGAGGCCGAGGCGCCGTTCGGCACCTACCACGGGACGTCGTCGGGGGAGACGACCTGGTTCGGCTTTGCCCAAGAGATCTTCCGGCTGTTAGGGCATGACCCGGCTCGGGTGCTGCCCACGACGTCGGAGGCGTTCGTGCGACCCGCGCCCCGGCCGACATACAGCGTGCTCGGGCATGAGGCGTGGGCGCATGTGGGCTTGGCAACCATCCAGGAATGGTCTGACGCCTTGGCCGCGTCCATAACAACCGTGGTGGTGCGTTCCCGATGAATCTGCTGTCCGTCGTCGTCCCGTGTCACAACGAGGAAGACGTCATCGAACGCCTCCACGCGGAGGTTATGTCCCACGCGGGTGCGGTGGCCGACCGGGTCGAACTTGTGCTCGTAGATGACGGCAGCGCCGACCGTACGCTCACGTTGGCGCAAGCGCTGGCGGCCGCGGACCCCCGTGTGCGGGTCATTTCGTTCAGCCGCAACTTCGGCAAGGAGGCGGCGATGCTGGCGGGCCTGCGGGCCGCCGAGGGCGACGCCGTCGTAGTCATGGACGCAGACCTGCAGCACCCTCCAGAGCTGCTCAAGGTTCTGGTGGAGACTTACGAGCAGGGCTTCGACCAGGTGCTGGCCAAGCGCACCCGTGACGGAGACCCGAAGCTGCGGTCCGTCCTCTCCCGCGCCTACTACCGCGGTATCAACCGCCTCGTGGACGTGCCGCTCGCGGACGGGGTTGGCGACTTCCGTCTCCTTAGTCGCCCTGCCGTCGACGCACTGCTGGCCCTCGGCGAGGTGAACCGCTTCTCCAAAGGGCTGTTCAGCTGGATCGGCTTTGACCAGGCGATCATCGAGTACACCAACGTGCAGCGCGCCGCCGGCGCCACCACCTGGACGTTGAAGATGCTGCTCAACTACGGGATAGACGGCGTCATGTCGTTCAACAACAAGCCGCTACGGGCCTCGATCTGGATGGGTCTGTGGGTTGTGGGACTGTCGTTCCTCTATGTCGTCTGGCTGATCTTCAACGCCGTCACCGGAAGTATCGACGTCCCCGGGTACATCACAATCGTGGCTGCAGTCACTGGTCTGGGCGGGATCCAGCTGATCTTCCTCGGGGTCATCGGGGAGTACATCGGTCGCATCTACTACGAGACGAAGGCCAGGCCGCATTACATCATCCGCAGCGACAGCCGGCGGTCGCGGACCTCGGCGCCCTTGCGGCCTACGGCCACTGAGCAACGGCCCGGTGACCTGTGAGCACGGCACGCCAAGTCGTTCGGTTCGGCGTCGTGGGTGTGCTCAACACCGGCGTCTACTACGGGTGCTATCTCGCGTTGCGGCTCGTAATGCCATACATCGCGGCGCACCTCATCGCCTGGGTCATCTCCATGCTGGGTTCATTCCTCCTGAACTGCCACTTCACCTACAAAGTTCGTCCGACGTGGCACAAGCTGCTGCTCTATCCGCTGTCCAACGGGGTCAACGTCCTTTTGACGACCGGAGGCGTGGTGTTCCTGGTCGAGGTGATGAAGGTGGACCAGAAGATCGCGCCGCTGATCGCGGGCACCCTCGCGATCCCAGCGACCTTCGTCGTCACGCGTGCAGTGCTCACCCGACCCCACGGCCAACGTAAGCCGGTCGAGGCACGGCCCATCAGCACAGCGCCGTCGGCCCCCCGGTCCGGTGCCGGCGGCACCCGCGCCTGATCGCGGCCGCTCGCCGTTCATAGTCGCCCGCCATCGAGGCGATGACTGAGGCGTTCACGCGTCGTCACGAACCCGGCGAGACCTTCGCCGAGAGTGTGGCTAGGCAGATCGAGGCGTTCGCTGACAGGTTTGGCGAGGCGATGAGGCTTACCACATGGTAAGCGCCGGTACCCCCGGTTCGCTCGATCCGGATCGGTGTCTCGGATCCGATGACAGCGCCCGACCATGCAATTTTTGTGGACCCGGGGGCGAGTTCTCGCTTCGTTCCATCGGGCAGTCGGACCAGCAGCGAGCTGGTGGGGCTGTCGACGGTGAATGTGACGTTTATGTTCGGCCAGCCTGCGTCGCGCAACGTGACGATGCGTAGGGTCGCGGGTCCTTGCTCGTTCGTATAACCGTTCGGGGCGGTGGTGATCCCGGGCCCGGGGTAGAGCAGCGGCGGTCGCAAGGTCAGGTACTTGAGCTCGGCCACAGATGCCTTCGCATCCGGCCCACATGCGCCGAGATCCGCACGTAGGTCGTAGTAGTCCCAGCGTCCCGCGCTGCTCACGTAGTCCGCTTTCCCCAGAAGGTGTGCAATCTGGACCGCCTGCTCCGGGGTGCTGCTGAGCGTGACCCGGTCGACGAGGATGCCGGCGAACCCGGCCGCGGCCAGGAGCGCCACCTGATCGGCGAGCGGTCTGGCGGCGAGTGATAACTGCCAGTCAGCGGCGGGGTCGCCTTCCAGACCACCATAGGACCAGCGCAGGTCGTCAGAGTACAGATAAGGAAGGAAACCGTCATACGCGCTCGCAGGAGCTGTGACACGATTCGCGATTGGGAAGTTGACTTGCGGATACTGATAGATCATCGCCCCTGAACCAGCGCGAGCCCCGATCGCCTTAGTCATCCTCGTTGTTTCCGCCCTGACGGCTTTGGCCAGGTCGGCATTCGGACGGTAAGCAGGGCTGGTTTGGTCGACCAAGGCGATCACCGTGACGAGGGCGACTATGGCAAAGCGAAGCCAGAAGCGACCGATCCGATCAATGGTGATCCCGACGGCGAGAAGCGCGAGGAGCGCGAGGAACACGTGCATCCGACTCCAGACCCGGATCCCACCGCCTTGGAGGATCATGGACCACACCGTTCCGAAACCACCGACGACATAGACAAACAAACCAACCCAGGTGAGCGCGGCCAGGGTGCGAATGCGCATGTCGTCGTTCGCTGTTGTGCGACGCCAGTACGCGAGGAACATCCAGCAGACAAGGCCAATGAAGCCGATGCTCGCGACCAGTCCCAGCGCGGGCCCCTCGGCTGCATTCGGGTACGTCAGGTCGTAATTCGTCCGAATGTTATGCAGGAACATGAAACGATTCGTGGACGGAGGAAGAAGCATGGCCGCGATCTTGCCGCCATATAGTTCGGAGTCGGCCGCCGATCGGGTCACGCTGACTGCCTCGTATCCCATGTGTGACGGCAGGTAGATGTGGTCCACCAGGGCGGCCACAGTGAGGGGCCCGACCAGGGCCATCCCCCGACCGGCGGTGACCAGCAGAACTCGCCAGGCCCGGGTCGCGACGAGGGCGCCAATCCCCGCCGCTGCGACCAGCAGGCCCGCGAAGACTGCGTAGTACGCGCTGACGAGTGAGGTAATGACGCACCCGGTGAGTAATGCAATCTCGAACCAGACGCGTTTTCGAGGGGTGCAGGGGGGTGGGTGCATCAACGAGACGGCGGCAAGCAACCCGATGGGGATCACCCAGGTCGTGGCGAGGTTGACATGCAGCACCGACGCTCGAAGGAAGTGGTCGGGCAACAGTGCGAATGCCACACCGGGGACCACAGAGGCAACGGGGCTTAGCCGAAGATAGCGAGCCAACCCGACGGCAGTGATGGCAGCCAGCGGAAAGGACAACACCACCCACCACGTCACGGCAGCGCCCGCGCTGCCCAAGATCGGCGCGAACACCCGACCGATCGCTGCGTAGAGGAACTCGTCGGTCACCGTGAACGGGTGATTGTTCTGGACGAACGGCGCCGCGAGACGGTCGCTCGTCTCGTACCACCCGGACTCGATCGTGTTCTGCACCCAAGTGTGGTACGCCAAAGAGTCCCCGCTGGGCACCATGATTGCACCGGCCATTTGCCATGGCCGATACGTCCACAGCGCCGCCGACAGTGAGATCAATGCGGCTACGAGGTACGGCAAAGCCCGCAGACTGGAACGCACGATGACGGTGCCTCGGCTCCCGGATTCCACCTCGACTGTCACCGGATCAGCTCGGGGCTCGGACCACAAAGCCGTCATGTCGACCTTTCTGGCCGGGTCATCGACCCAGCCGGGCCTCCCTGGCGTTGGTCGTGTGCCCCTTTGTACGCCACTATGCCTCGTTGGCTCCTGGACTAAGTGGTCCACAGCGTAGTCGGGCCTCCACCATGCCCAGTATCGGATGTCACGGTGAGGGCATTTGGCGCGGCCAGTCCTATGATTGGCCGGTGCCCGAACAGCCTTTTGTCTCATATGCCCAAAACGGCGAGGACGTGGTCCTGCGGCGTGCGTTCCGCTACGTCGTAGGCGGTAGGTACATCGACGTTGGCGCAAACCACCCCACCGAGGACTCCATCTCGCGGTCCTTCTACGACCAGGGCTGGCGCGGGATCACGGTCGAGCCCCTGCAACAACTCGCGGTGCAGCACCGACTCGAGCGCCCTCGGGACGTGATGGTCGAGGCCGTAATCACCGAGACCGACGGCGGCAAGGTCGTGCTGCACTCCTACGACGACTCTGGTTTGTCGACCACGATGGACGGGATCCGGGACCAGCACGCCGTGTCCGGTCGGGTCGCGACTGATCTCGAGGTCGACAGCCGGCGCCTCGACTCGGTGCTTGAAGAGGCCGGTTGGCAGAGCGAGGACATCCATTTTATGACGATCGACACCGAGGGCGCGGAAAGCGCCGTCCTCAACTCGATCGACCTGCACACCTGGCGACCCTGGGTGCTCGTCATCGAGGCGACGCTTCCGAACAGTACCGAGCGGAGTCACGAGTCTTGGGAGGCATCCGTCTTGGCAGCAGGCTACGAGTTCTGCCTGTTCGACGGACTCTCTCGGTTCTACGTGGCCAAGGAACATGCAGTAGAGCTGCGCGAGTCGCTAGACCACCCGGCTTGCATCCACGACAACTACATCACTTGGCATACCTCCGCTGACCGCGCTCGGATGGTGAAGCTCGACACACGGATTCTGAAGTTGGACGCGCAGGGTGTGAAGTTGAACGCCCGGATTGTGAAGTTGGACGCGCAGATCCAGAGTCAGGACGCGCAGATCCAGAGTCAGGACGCGCAGATCCAGAGTCAGGACGCGCAGATCCAGAGTCAGGACGCGCAGATCCAGAGTCAGGACGCGCAGATCGGGACGCTCGATGTCGCGCGCAACCAGGCCGTCATCGATGCGATCCGCTGGCGCACCGCATCGCTAACCCGTTGGGCCGACTCCCTTTCGGCGTCGTTCGAACTCGCTCAGTTGCGGGAGCAGACCGACGCACGCGCCCGTGAGGCCTCGAACGAGCTCACTCAGTTGCGGGAGCAGACCGACGCGCGCGCGCGTGAGGCGGCCATCAACGGCCAGGAGGTGGCGGCCATGCGCCGCACAGTCTCGTGGCGACTGACGGCTCCGATCCGCAAGGTGCGCGCCCTCACCCGAAGCCACTCATGAGCCCGAGCCCTGCGCTCTCCGCTGCCGTCGTCAGCGCGTTCGCCCAGCGGATGAACGCAGTATCCGCAGTTCTGCTCGATACCACGACGGAGACCTCCGATCACGAGGCCGGTGACGTGCTTGACTTGCTCGTCGCGTCGATTCGTGGCGCGGTGGTCGACCGTGGATCGGTCTGGCTTCTCCTGGCTGCGCTGACCGGGGCACTACCGACGTCGAGCGAGGTACTTGAGGCCGCGCGAGTCCTGGAACTCGAAGATACGGTGACCTCAGCAATCTGGCTGTTGGAGCGGGCACGCGAGGTCAGTCTCGACCGCGGCAACCCACTCTCCGAGATGGACCTGGTGACGGGAGCGGTCGTCGTCGACGTCAGTCAAACTGCCCGCAGCGATCGCCACACAGGGATACAGCGCGTCGTGCGCCAGACCCTTCCCTTCTGGGAAGCCTCCCAGGAGATCCTGCTGGCTGTCTGGACCAGCAATGGCGGCACGCTACGCCGACTCACCGAAGCAGAAGAGCAAGCTGTACTGCGCTGGCACGATTGCCCCGAGGAGTCTGTCCCAGACGCCGCCGCGCAGCACCGAACCAGCACGCCGCCCCGGCTGTTTATTCCTTGGGACAGCGTCATCGCGCTCCCCGAGGTACCGGCGGCTGACACGTGCCCGCAGCTCGCGTCTTTGGCTGAGTTGTCGACCAACCGCGTCGTGGTGATCGGTTATGACGCGATCCCCATCGTCAGCGCAGACCTGCGTCCGCGCAACGAGCCGGATCTGTTCGTGAAGTACCTCAACGTCATCAAGCACTCATCGCGGGTGGCGGGGATCAGTTTCGCGGCAACCGAGGAGTTCCGCGGCTTCTCCGAAAGCCTGCGAAGCCAAGGCATCGAAGGCCCGCGGGTGATGGACGTCTTTCTCGCGCACCAAGAGGTCGGCCAGGATGCTGGCCACGGCACAGTCCCGGGTGGCGTGGGCGACGGCCAGCCGCTGGTTCTGTGCGTCGGCAGCCAAGAGGTTCACAAGAACCACTTGGCGGTGATGCACGCCGCCGAGCGTCTTTGGCGCGAAGGCTTGGACTTCCAGCTCACTTTCGTAGGCCGCTACGGATGGGACATGAGCGCGTTCGACGAGCAGGTCAGCCGACTGCAGACGGCAGGACGTTCACTTGCGGTGATACGTGGAATGGGCGACGACGAGCTTCGGCGCGCCTATCAGCGAGCACGGTTCGCGATCTTCCCCTCGCTTCACGAGGGCTACGGCTTACCGGTCGCCGAGGCGCTCGCAGCAGGCACTCCGGTCATCACCAGCAACTTCGGGAGCATGCAAGAGATCGCGCGAGATGGCGGCTGTTTGCTCGTTGACCCGCGCGACGACGAAGACATTGTTGGGGCCATGCGATCACTCTTGACAGACGACCCACTCGTCGCAGGGCTGAGGGACCAGGCCCGCGGCCGAACCTCCCGCACCTGGGAGACGTACGCCGCAGAGCTCTGGGACGCCCTCGTCGCTCCCGAGCTGGCCTCATGACGCAACTCGATGGTCTGGTTCTGACGCCACTTCGCGAGCGCATCCTGGGCATGCCTCAGGTTCACGGACAGGCGGTGCAGGAGCGACTCGAGCTCGTTGCAGGGACTCTGGGCTCGGGGGACTCTCCGGCCGGAGGTAGCGCGACGGATCCCCTCACGACAGTGCTCGACCGCTTGGTCGACGCCGGCCAGGCGGGGGTTTGGCTCCTGCTCGCCGTTGTGGGTGGTTGCCTACCGGATGCTTCCGCCACCGAGGCTGCAGCCCGCGCGGCCGTTCTGGACGGTCCAGAGGCCGCCGTCGCCGCCGCGCTCGACCTGATCGACCTCACCGCACGTCCTGCCGCGGTCCGTGTCGGGGTCGGTGAGACGCTCGTCGACCTTCACAACACGGTCCAGGCGCACATATTCACCGGCATTCAACGCGTGGCTCGAGAGAGCGCCCGCAACTGGGCGGCAGCGCATCACGTGACGCTCATCGCCTGGACTGACGACCTAAGTTGCCCGCGCGAGCTCCGTGAAACCGAGCTCCGCTCGATCATGGGGCTCCCTCAAGGCCCCGACGGCCCTTCTGACGGAACGGACCGGGCGCACCGGTTGATCGTTCCCTGGAACGCGACCTACCTCATCCCGGAGCTGGCGGCAGAGCGTCCGAGGACGTCTCGCCAGCTAGCGATGGCCCGCTACACGTCGACCACCGTGGGGGTCATTGGATTCGACACAGTCCCCCTGACCAGTGGCGAGACCAGCATCGAAGGCATGCCCGGTGAGTTCGCGGGCTATCTCGCCGCGGCCCGCCACTACGACCGCATCGCAACCATTTCCGAGGCTGCGGCAGTTGAATACCGTGGCTGGCGAACCATGCTCGCGGGGGCAGGAATGTCGGGTCCGGACATCCAGTCGATCCCGTTGGCGGCTGAAGTCTCAGAGCCGCTCGCAAGTGACTTGGCCAGCGCGCGTTCTCGCCTCATGATCGGTGACCTGCCGATGGTGCTCTGTGTCGGCACCCACGAGCCTCGGAAGAACCACCTCTCGGTGCTCCATGCAGCGGAGCTCCTTTGGCGGGAGGGGCAGCAGTTCAGCCTGACATTCATCGGGGGACACGCCTGGAGCAGTGAAGCCTTCATGAGCAGGCTGCATGAGCTCCAGGGAAACGACCGTCCTGTTGAGACTGTTTCGGGCGTGGACGACGCAATGCTCAGCGCGGCGTACCGCCTCGCCCGGTTCACGGTGTTCCCATCTTTCAACGAGGGTTTCGGCCTCCCCGTCGCCGAGTCCCTCGCGTCCGGCACACCCGTCATTACCTCTGGGTACGGCAGCATGAGAGAGATCGCAGAGGCTGGCGGCGGCGCGCTCCTTGTCAATCCGCGCGACGACCATGACCTGGCGGCCGGGATGCACAAACTGCTCAACGATGATGCGACCTACACCCGGCTATGCCGTGAGGCTGCGGCTCGACGTCCCCGGCGTTGGGATGAGTATGCGGCCGACCTCTGGGACTTTTTCGTCGAGGATCCTAAGCGGTAACTGCGGTCGGCGTCAGACTGGTCCGCAGGTGAATGAACCCGGTCTCGCGGCCATCGGCTGCCACTGTGAGTGACGCGCCTTGGAGCAGGCGGTGCACCTCGGCGCCGGTCTGGATGGCAATCGCGCCGTGGAACGTGTAGGCACCTTCGCCGATGTCCGCAGCGGGGATCGTGAAGTCGTAGGACTCGACCCCGCGGAGCACCGGAAGGTGCACGCCCAAGAGTTTGCTGTTGGTGCCATAGATTGTTTGGCCGACGGAGGTCTCGATGCCGAAGCCCAGGATCCAGTCCTCGAGAGGTTCCTCTGCTCGCACGTGCACGCGCACGGTGAGGGGCGCGCCCACGGGGACCTCGCGCACCAGGGTTCCGCTGCTCAGCACCTCGATGCCCTCGATGTGGGCCCGCGGGATCTCCGGGGAGTCGTGCTGATCGGCGGCCTGCTGACGCTCGATGTCGTCGTGGCGGGACTGCTCGAACTCCGAGCGCAGCACGCGCAGTGCATCCCGTGGCTCACCGTCCGCAATGACGCGGCCGCTCTCGAGCACCACCGCGCGGTCGCAGATCTCCGCGACCGTGTCCAGGCCGTGCGTGACGAGGACGATGGTGCGACCCTCGTGCTGGAAGCTGCGAATCCGATCCATGCACTTGCGCTGGAACGGCTCGTCGCCGACCGCCAGCACCTCGTCGACGAGCAGGATGTCAGGGTCCACGTGCACGGCCACGGCAAACGCGAGTCGCACGTACATGCCCGACGAGTAGAACTTGACCTGCGTGTCGATGAAGCGCTCGATTCCCGAGAAGTCGACGATTGCATCGAAGTACCGGTCGGTCTGCAAACGGGTCAGTCCCTGGAGAGAGGCGTTCAGATAGACGTTCTCCCTGCCGGTGAGGTCGGGGTGGAAACCGGCACCGAGCTCGAGCAGCGCGGCAACCCGACCTCGGAGACTCACTGTGCCGGACGTGGGCTGCAGGATGCCGCCGATCATCTTGAGCAGCGTGCTCTTGCCCGAGCCGTTGGGCCCGATCAGGCCGATCGTGCTGCCCGAGTCGATCGAAATGTTGACATCACGCAGGGCCCAGAAGTCGTCCCTGTGCAGCTTGGATCGTTGGGCGTTGATGAGGCGTTCCTTGAGCGACTTGTCCTTGCGGATCACGAAGCGTTTGGAGAGATCCTTGATCTCGATGACGGTTGTGCTCATCAAAGCTCCTGGGCGAAGTTGCTCTGCAACCGCGCGAAGACGCGCTGGCTGAACCAGAGAAGCACCATCGAGATCCCGAACATCAGGACGAGGCTGCGGCCAAGGTGTGCGGGGAATGGCTGGCCGTCGCCAGCCACCCAGAACGCCTTCTGGAAGCCCAGCACGACCAGAGTCATGGGGTTGGCAAGGTACAGCTGCTGGAGCAACGGGTGGGTGGCGAGCTCTTTCTGTACGAGTCCCCACGAATAGACGATGGGTGAGGCCCACATGAAGATCATGAGCATGATCTCCACGAGGTACTGCACGTCGCGCAGGTAGACATTGGTCGCCGAGAGCAGGAGTGCAAGAGCTGTGGCGAGCGGCACGATCACGGCCAGCGCGAGGACGAAGAATATCCAGCGGTCACCCGTCGGGAACCGTCCGAGCGCGGCCGTCGCGGCAACGAGGACACCGAGCTGAATGGCGAAGGTGAACAGGGAAGAACCGACAACGGAGAGCGGGAAGAGCTCGCGGGGGACGTAGACCTTCTTGATGAGTCCCGCGTTGCCCACGATCGAGGCCGTGCCGAGGATCACGATGTCACCGAACAGCTGCCACGCCGTCAGGCCCGCGAAGATGAAGATGGCGAAGTCCGGGATCGAGCGGGCTGCGCCGAGGAACTTCCCGAGGGCAACGTAGTAGACGAACAGCATGGCGAGAGGCTTGGCGAGACTCCAGAAGAAGCCCAGCACACTGTCCTTGTAGCGTGCCCTGACCTCGCGTCGGATCAGCTGGTCGAGCAGCTCGCGGTGGGACCAGACGTCCCGAATCGACTCGAAGGTCCCGCTGAAGAACCCATGGCGAGGCCCTGCGGGCCGCATGGGTTCGGACGCAATCTGCTGCGCTCGCACCTCGCGCTGTTGGTCCATGAGGTCTCCTGATGTCGGCGGTCCATGATCACACCGAGCACAATCGGCGCCGTTCAGACTACCCGCAAGTCGTCGTGCGTCGTGCCGACCGTCCGTCAGACACCGCCCTGGTGGGGGTCGTCTGCTGGTCGGGGTCATCAACCGTGGAAGAGTTCCCAGAGCTGCTCGGCGTAGTCCGACCACGTCCAGGGAGACCGCGCTCGTGCCTCGTCCCGGAGCCGAGCGACGAAGAGGTCGTCCGTCAGCATCCGCTCGAGGGCTGCCGTGAGCTCGTCGTCGTCCCGGGGGTTCACCAAGAGAGCGCCTCCGCCCTCAGCGATCTCGCGCATGCTGCCGAAGTCGGATGTGATCGCAGGGGTCCCGGCCGATAGGGACTCCGAGAGGGGCAGGCCAGAACCTTCGTTGAGCGACAGCGTGCACCGGGCCAGGCGATATGCCGCCCGCAGGAGATGGTGCGAGAGTCTGCCGGTCGATTCGACCGGACGGCCGGCGCGCTGGAGGGCGTTGAGTCGTTGGGTGAACTCGTCGCTGCCCCACGAGCTGCCGCCAACGAACGTGAGGCTGAAACGTTGTCCCTGGCGCCACAACATCTCGGCGGCATGCAGGACAGCGAGGTGGTTCGTACGCGGCTCGTGGCTGCCCACCACGAGGACGAGCGGCAGCCCGGGAACGAGGAACCGCTCCCTGGCCTCGCGCAGCGCCTCGGCCCCGGGTTCCGGAGCGTGGCACGGCAACCCGACTGCCGTGATGTTGGGCCCTGTCAGGCCGGCACCCGCGAGCATCCGGCGCCAACCCTCGTACTCGGCGGCAGCGGCGCGCGATGTGGCCCCGACGGCGTCGAAGTGCGCCACCGCGGCCAGGTTGAGCGCGAACATGGCGGCGGAGCCTTGCACGGACGTCTCTGAGCTGGTGATCGGCGCGCAGTCGAAGCCGATGACCCCAGTGCGGTTTTGGCTGAACGTGGCCAGCGCTTGAATGGCCGCGCACCTCATGGGCTGGATGGCCAGCTCGGGCAGTATGTAGGTGCAGCTCCACGGCACCACGACCTCGTCCGCTGACGTTGCGCCTCGGATGCCTTCCCTCACTACCCCGGCAAGCACAGCGCCGCGATCTGGGTCGGCGACAACCCGCAGCGCATCAAAACTGTCGGTCCACGCTGTGATGATGACGTCGTGGCGGGAGATCCACTCGTTGCTCACGTTGCGGGCTACGCGCTGGATGTCCGTCCCGAGCGGTGACGTGACCAGGTCACCCAGATCGACCAGGGTGGCATCGCGAAGCAGCCGAACCGTTCGTCGGCCCGTTTCCAGGGTGGTCCTTTCGGCCGCAGCGATGAGCGCCTTGGGCGGACCATCGAGTTCCACGGCCCGCCGGACCGCGATGACCTCCTCGGAATCAGGCAGCGAACCGGATACGAGCGCCAAGGTGAGCCAGATGACGTCGGACGGAGCATCACCCATTGCGTCGAGGACCGCCCCCGCGAGTGTGGAGACATTCGCTTCCATGGGCCGAGACGGAGCGCCCAGTGCCGTCAGCAGCAGTGCCAGCCGTGCGGGGAAGTCTGCCTGGGTGCGCCGTTGGGCGCGGCGCAAGGCGGAGGCGGCTGTCGTCGGAGTCGTGAGGATGCGGCGCCTCATGCATGCGCCCCGATCACCAATATGGACCAAAGCTCGTCGGCATAATCCAGCCACGACCGCTGCGGCCGTGCCGCGGCCTCCGCGCGCAGACGGAGCTCGGTTGCGGGGTCGGTCAGCATCGTGCGCATCGCGCGGATGAGCTCATCGTCGTTACGTGGGTCCACCGTCAGGCATCCGCCGTGCTCGGCGATCTGGCCCTGACTTCCGTACCGGGTCGTGATGACAGGGGTGCCACACGCGAGGGACTCCGATACGGGCAGACCGAAGCCTTCATGAAGCGAGACGAAGACCGTGAAGCTCGCCTCGCGGATT
>Ga0209585_10000722_pt1 | contig 12857 bp, 9 predicted proteins | sample NGEPerone_FD_185491 | JGI IMG/M metagenome (GOLD analysis project Ga0209585, IMG submission 185491) | Arctic peat soil microbial communities from the Barrow Environmental Observatory site, Barrow, Alaska, USA - NGEE Permafrost154B-one... | ecosystem: Environmental > Terrestrial > Soil > Wetlands... | reverse complement strand
ATATCTCCCGCTTCTGTTACATTTCCCTCAGGCCCGTGCCCTGCAACATCCGTAACGTTTTTGACGATAGTGTACGAAGTTCCTGGAGCTCCTGCTGCTGACGCAAGCGGTGTCATAATAAACATGATAGCCATCACTAAGGAAGTAAGTGAGCGCATCTGACGCTTCGTGACGTCTTCCATTCTCGGTGTCAAAACAGTCAATAGACCTCTTATATACTCAAGGATAGTAGCCATCACTAAAAAAATAAGTGAGAGCATCTGACGCTTCGTGGCGTCTTCCATTCTTGGTATTAAAATAGTCAATAGACCACTTATATACTCAAGGCTTAGTTTTTTTCTTTTCATTTATCCACTTCCTATTATAAATATCAGCATTTGTAGAAAGGATAGCCTAGGCTAAACAAATACCAATATTCAATCCCCATTAACGAAATACTAGTATTCTCTTCAAATTTGAGAGAGAATTTCCAACCAGAAAATATACAAAATTTTATTACATATTTCAAAAGTCAAATTTGTCTCTTGAGTATTTTTCATACTTGACTGAACTCCTAAAATTTTCAGCAAATATGTGAGACTTGCTTTTTCCCATACCATTTGAGGAGGAAACTGGTATTTTAACTGTTATATCTATTTTGTTTAATGGGGCATGACTTTGTCAATATTCATAATAAGATACAAACAATATAAATTTATTTAATAAAAAATTTTACAAAGTTTTCCTCTGTCCAGTTTTTTTATTAAATCTTCTTTTCCCTCAAGGCTTTTTAATTAAATTTTCTTCAAAGTTTCGGTTTTTTAAGTTCGTTACTTATTAATTAAACTCATACACTCTGCAGGGGGAGAATGAAGATTTTCTAAATATATTTTGAGATTCTAGTCTCATAAGGTTGTCAAAGTTCAACAAACCTCATATGTTAGGAGAATTACTAAAAAAAGTCAAAATGTAAAAATAAATGATTATTATCTAGGATCCGAAATATTAGCGGTTAGAAAAAGAAATAAAAACTTAAAAGAGAAAATCAGATGAAGGTATTGAGCCTTCATCTTGTCTTTTTTCTGTGCTGAATTTTTTTCGCTCTATTTTCTAATTTTACCTTTACTTTCTCCTATAAAGAAATACTGAGAAAAGTCCAACTATGCCGAAAATTATTTCAAAGCCAGGAGTTCTTTTGCTTTCTTTTGCAGGAGTACTTGTGTCGGTTTTCTGCTCAGGCGTCTGTTCAACATTTGCTGCTGTAGTTTCAGTTTTTTGTTCAACCTGAGTTTTGTTTTCAGGCTGTATTACAGTCCCGGTTGCATTTGTCTTACTCGTTGAGTTACTGACTTCGCTACTTTTTACAATGACGCCACTACTGCTTCCGCCGCTGCTGTGGCTACTTCCGCCACTGCTTCCACCACTTGGGCTAGTTACTTGCAGTACATTTATTGTAGCAGTTTTTGAGTCAGTTCCGTTTGCATCGCTTACTGTCAGCTTAGCGGTATATGTTCCCGGAGCGGTGTACACATTAACAGGGTTCACTTCACTTGAATCAGCGATTCCGTCATTATTAAAGTCCCAGCTCCTTGATGCTGCGTTTTGTGAAAGGTCTGTAAACTGAACAGCAAGAGGAGCATATCCGCTCGTAGGATCGACGTTAAAGTCTGCTACAGGAGAGTTATCAGTTTCAGGGGTTATTATAATAGGTGGAATAGGGATGATTGGCAGTACTGTGCTACTGCTTTCGCTCGTCGAAAGCTCGTTGGAGCTAACAGTTGCTGTATTTTCAATAAATCCACTGCCATCTATGTCCGCCTGGGTTACCTCGTAATCACCTGTGTAGACCCATGTCTCTCCCGTATTCAAAACTCCTGGATTAATACTGTCTCCAGCTGGTCCTGTCAGTGTAATCATCGGGTCTTCTACTGAAATCCCTGTCAGGTCCACGTCTCCATTATTCTTCACGGCAATCTGGTAGTTTATTACGTCTCCAGGTTGGTTGATCATATAGTCGCCAGCCTCATCAATTCCTATTACTGACTTTTGGATTGACAAATCGGCGTTTTGATCAATCGGCTGGTTTACATTGCTGGTTTTTTCGGGAAGCTCATTGCTGTTAACAGCTGCAGTATTATCGATATAGCCGTTTCCATTGTTTATGTCATCAGGAGTTAACTCGTAAATTCCATTATATACCCATGTCTCTCCCGGATTCAACACTTCTAGATCAATATCATCTCCAGTCGGTCCTGTCAGTGTAATCATCGGATCGTCTACTGATATTCCTGTCAGGTCCACGTTGCCGTCATTCTTTACTACTATCCTGTATGGTACTTCGTCTCCAGGTGAATTGACTATACAGTCTCCGTCCTCATCAGGTCCGATTACTGACTTGAATATACTATAATTCGGGTTTCGTTCTATTGGTACTTCAATGCTGTCTGATTTTGGACCCAGCTGATCACAGTTAAAAGTTGCTGTGTTTTTGATGAACCCGTTTCCTGCAATTCCATCACTGTTTCCTACAATTCCATCACTGTTTACAATTCTATTATTGTGTTCTATAGTTCCATTACTGTTATCTACAGTTCCATTACTGTTTCCTACAGTTCCATTACTGTTTATGTCTGCCTGAGTAACCGTGTAATTACCAGTATAAGTCCAGGTTTCTCCTACATCGAGGACGGTGTCATTATTCATTGACGGAATTGGTTCTGTTAGGGAATTCAGGGAATCAGTAACGGTTACATTTGTAAGGTCAGTTTTCCCATCATTTGTCACGTTAACCAGGTAGCTGATTACATCTCCTGCCTTTGTTACATTTCCTCCAGATCCTTGTCCAGCAACATCTGTAACGATTCCGTCAATAGAGCCAGCTGTATCTATCGGCACTTCAACACTGGCTGATTTCGGACCCAACTGATCACAGTTGATAGTTGCATTGTTATTGATGAACCCTGTCCCGTTACCATTACTTGTTATATCTGCCCGAGTAACCGTGTAATTGCCAGTATAAGTCCAGTTTTCTCCTACTCCGAGAATTGTGTCATTACTGTTCGTGTCATTACTGTTCGTGTCATTACTGTTCGTTTCATTACTGTTTGACTGTACAGGTCCTTTTAGGCCAATCAGAGTGTCATTAACAGTTACGTTGGTAAGGTCTGTTTTTCCATCATTTGTCACTTTAACCTGGTAGGTGATTACATCTCCCTCTTTTGTTACATTTGCTGAGGGTCCGTTTCCAGAGACATCAGTGACGATTTTGTAAATAGAGCAAGCCGTATCTATCGGTACTTGAACACTATCGTTTTGAGGGTCCAGCTGATCACAGTCGACAGTTGCATTGTTGTTGATAAATCCGTCTCCTGCAGTTCCATTGTTGTTTAGATCTGCCCGAGTAACTGTGTAATTTCCGGTATAAATCCAGCTTTCTCCTACGTTGAGGACGGTGTCATTATTGTTTGGTTCAATCGGTCCTGTAAGGTTAATGAGCGAATCGGTAACGTTTACGTTAGTAAGGTCAATGTTTCCATCATTTGTCACGTTAACCTGATAGCCAATTATATCTCCCTCTTTTGTTACATTTGCTGAGGGTCCGTTTCCAGAAACATCAGTGACGATTTTGTCAATGGTGCAATTCGCATTCTGTTCTATCCGTACTTGAACACTATCATTTTGAGGATCCAGCTGCTCACAGTCGACAGTTGCATTGTTGTTGATAAATCCGTCTCCTGCAGTTCCATTGCTGTTTAAATCTGCCTGAGTAACTGTGTAATTTCCAGTATAAGTCCAGTTTTCTCCTACTTCGAGAACTAGGTCATTATTGTTTGATTCTGTCGGTACTGTAAGATTAATCAGGGGATCAGTAACGGTTACATTTGTGAGGCTAATGTTTCCATCATTTGTCACATTAACCTGGTAGCCAATTATATCTCCTGCTTTTGTTACATTTCCTTCAGGTCCGTTATCACCAACATTTGTAACGGTTTTGTCAATAACGTATGATGCTCCTTCTGCAGCTGATGCTGGTGATATACACTGTGATGACAAAAACATGCAAACCATCACTGAAGAAATAAGTGAGAGCATCTGACGCTTCGTAGCATTGTCCATTCTTGGTATCAAAGCAGTTAGTAGAGTGGTTATAACTTCAAGGTTTATTTTCTTCTTGTTCATTTATCCACTTCCTGTTACAAATATCAGCATTTGCCGAAATGATAGCATAAGCTAAACAAACACCAATATCCCCCCATTAATGGAGTATTTGTATCCTCTTCAAATTCGAGGAAGAATCTCCCAACCAGAAAACGATGCGAAAGTTGTATTATTTATAATGTTAAATGTGCTCTTAAGTATATTTTTCAGACTTGGCTGAATTAATAAATTTTCAGCAAGGTATGTGAAATTTATTTTTCCGATACAATTTGAGGACGATACAAATATTTTAACCGTCATACTTATTTCATTTAATGGGGTGTAACTTTGTAAATATTTATAATAAGACGAAGGCACATATATACTTTGTGATTAACGAAATCTAAGAAGTTCCATCTATTTATCAGGCTTCTGTGTTTCTTTTTATTTCTTCAACCCTCTTAATTTCATTTTTTAGTTTCATTACTTATTGATTTAATTCATACTTTTCTGCAGGGGGGGCTAGATATTTTTAAATTGTTTTTTAGATTCTAATTTCTCACTTTTACCACAGCTCAACAATAATTTGTTTGCGAGGAAACAAGTACTGCAAAAAATGTGAAAAATATTAAATAAATGATATCTAGCTACATTCAAAAAAATCTAAATTTATTCGACGTTCATTTTTCTTATAATATTCATTATTTTTGAAATACTTGATTTATTGTTGACATCAGTGCTGAAAAAAAATCGAGATTTTATCGATCCCATAAATATTTTACAGTCTCTAAATTCGTTCTTTTATCCTATGGTTTCCTGAAAAACACATATCTTTAAAATAATCTGAGTTCGGAATTCTGCTGTATTAATGACATATTTTTTTCTTATCTCAAAAATACTTGAAATTCTCCTTTTGAAGTAAATGTGCAAAAACTCGTGAAGTGTTTAAAATACTTAGTTAACAGCAAACTATATATATTATAAGAAGGTACAAAGGTTACCGGCTTCCGGTAGTCGACAAAGCACAAAATAAAGGAGCAAGGAAAATATGAGACAAATAGCAATCTATGGAAAGGGCGGAATTGGAAAATCCACTACTACGCAAAATCTTACTGCGGCCCTTTCGACTATGGGGAACAAAATTCTTCTTGTAGGGTGCGACCCGAAAGCAGACTCTACCAGAATGCTGCTTGGAGGCCTGAACCAGAAGACCGTACTTGACACTCTAAGAAGTGAAGGAGACGAAGGAGTCCACCTTGAAACCGTTGTACAGCCAGGTTTTGGGAGCATTAAATGTGTGGAGTCCGGAGGACCTGAACCAGGTGTAGGATGTGCAGGCCGAGGTATTATTACTGCCATCGGACTGCTCGAGAACCTGGGAGCATACACCGATGATCTTGATTATGTATTCTACGACGTGCTTGGTGACGTCGTCTGCGGAGGTTTTGCCATGCCAATCCGCGAAGGAAAAGCCAAGGAAATCTACATCGTGGCCAGTGGAGAACTGATGGCCATCTATGCAGCAAACAACATCTGTAAAGGGCTTGCTAAATTTGCCAAAGGTGGAGCCCGTCTGGGAGGCATCATCTGCAACAGCAGGAATGTGGATGGAGAGCGTGAACTCCTTGAGGCCTTCGCACAGAAACTGGGTAGCCATCTGATCCACTTCGTGCCCAGGGACAACATTGTCCAGAGGGCAGAGATCAACAGAAAGACCGTAATTGCCTTCGACCCCGAATGCAATCAGGCAAAAGAATACCTGGCCCTTGCCAACAACGTGCAGAACAACACCAAGTTCGTTGTTCCGACTCCACTTCCAATGGAAGAATTAGAAGCAATGATGGTGGAATTCGGAATTGTTGAGCTGTAATTGTTGAGATGCAGAGGAGATGAAAAAGATGCAAATGATACGCGCAATCATCAGGCCAGGCCTGGAGTCAAAGGTTGTCGAGAGCCTTGAAAAAGAAGGCTGCATTTCCCTTACAAAAATGGAAGTCTTCGGGAGAGGAAAGCAGAAAGGGCTACATATCGCAGACATTCACTACGATGAACTGCAGAAGACCATGATTCTGATGGTAGTCGAAGACGAATACAAGGACAAAGTCATACGGACTATAATGGAATCAGCAAGGACCGGAAAGTATGGGGACGGAAGGATCTTCGTAAACCCCGTCGAAGAAGCTTACACTATAAGGACTGGAAAGCCCGGACTTTAAGCCGGATTTTCGGAGGAGAATCCCATGAAAGAGATTACGGCAATAATCAGGATGAACAAAGTCCAGAAAACTAAGGACGCCCTCCTTGGGTGTGGCTTTCCCTCATTTACCGTGAGAAGGGTGATGGGCCGCGGGAAGCAAAAAGGGTTTTGCTTTGAGTTTGACCCTCCCTTGCCTGATCAGGAAAACGAAGCTGGGAACTGCATCCGCTTCATTCCGAAAAGGATGTTCACCATCGTAGTGGACGACGCAAGCGTAAAGGAAGTGGTCCGTAAAATCATAGAAGTAAACCAGACCGGGCATGTAGGAGACGGAAAGATTTTCGTGTCAAATATTAGCGAAGCGCTCCGCATCCGGACCGGGGAGAGCGGAGAGGCGACCGTTAACAAGGAGTTGATGTAATGGGAGCAGAAATCGGTTCTGGAATTGAAGACAAACAAAAGCTTGTCGATGACATGCTTAAGGTGCTCCCGGAAAAGGCTGCAAGGAACAGGAGAAAACACATCGTTGTCAGGGACTGTTCCACCGAACAGCACATCGAAGCCGATGATAAAGTAATCCCTGGAATCCTCACAAACCGCGGATGTGCCTTCGCGGGTTCGAAAGGTGTGGTCTTCGGGCCGATCAAAGACATGGTTCACCTTGTCCACGGTCCGATAGGCTGTGCATACTTCACCTGGGGGACCAGGCGAAATCTTGCAAAGGCAGAGGAAGGTGAAGATAACTTTAGCAATTACTGCGTGTGCACGGACATGAAGGAGACTGATATCGTCTTTGGTGGAGAGAAGAAGCTCAAGAAATCCATTGACGAGATTATGAAGATCTTCAAGCCGGAAGCAATAAGCATCTCTGCCACCTGCCCTGTAGGACTCATCGGAGACGACATAGAAGCCGTTGCCAGGGAAGCCGAAAAAGAGTATGGGATCAAGGTAATTCCCTCAAGGTGTGAAGGATACCGAGGAGTCAGCCAGTCGGCAGGCCATCATATTGCCAGCAACGCTCTGATGGAAAACCTGATCGGAACCGAGGAACTTGAAAATCCAACGCCCTTTGATATCAACATCTTCGGAGAATACAATATCGGAGGAGACCTCTGGGAAATTAAGCCGATCCTTGAACAAATTGGGTACAGGATCGTCTCGACCTTCACAGGAGACGGTTCATTCCATAAACTTGCACAGGCGCACAGAGCAAAGCTCAGTATCCTGCTTTGCCACCGTTCCATCAACTACACGAACCGTATGATGGAAGAAAAATACGGGGTTCCCTGGCTGAAGGTCAACTACGTGGGCACGAAAACTACTGCAAAATCCCTCCGGAAAATGGCAGAGTTCTTTGACGATCCGGAAATTACCAGGAAAACCGAAGAAATCATCACCGAAGAAAAAGCGAAGTACGAGGCCGAAATCGAAAGGTACAGAAAGAAACTCAAGGGAAAAACTGCCTTCATCTATTCAGGGGGTTCCAGGAGCCACCACTATATGAACCTCTTCGAAGAGCTCGGCATGAAAGTAGTTGTTGCAGGCTATCAGTTTGCCCACAGAGACGACTATGAAGGCAGACAGATTATCCCTCAGATAAAGGGAGGAGCTTTGGGTTCCATGCTTGAGGACGTACACTACGAACGAGATGAAAATATTGAGCCTGCTGTCAGCCCGGAAAGAATTGAAGAGCTTAAAAAGAAAATCGGCCTCATGGACTATGAAGGACTTTTTCCGGAGACGAAAGACGGAACCATTGTCATTGACGACCTCAACCACCATGAAACCGAAGCCCTTGTAAAAGCCCTCAAACCCGATATATTCTGCTCGGGGATCAAGGACAAATACTGGGCTCAGAAGATGGGAATTCCCTCAAGGCAGATCCACTCATATGACTACAGTGGACGTTACACCGGCTTTTCCGGAGTCCTGAACTTTGCACAGGACATAGATATGGCCATGCACAGCCCCACCTGGAGATTCATACGCCCGCCATGGAAAGCTGAAGGAGCAGAGTAAGGAGGGACAAAAAAATGTTAGACTATACTCCATGTGAAGAAATAACCAGAGAAGCAGTAACCATCAACCCTGCAAAAATATGCCAGCCAATAGGTGCAGTCTATGCAGCCCTTGGTGTCCACAATTGCATGCCGCACAGCCACGGTTCACAGGGCTGCCTCTCATACCTGCGTATGTGTCTGAGCAGGCACTACCGAGAAAACTCCGTTGCAACGACCAGCAGTTTCTCTGAAGGAACCGCCGTCTTCGGAGGAGCAGCAAACCTTAAAGAAGCACTCGAAAACATGACAACTATCTACAGGCCCGATGTAATCGCCATTCATACCACCTGCGTGGCAGAAACTATAGGTGATGATGTGGGGTCCATCGTAGAAGATATCAGGGCTGAAGAACTCATAGACCCATCAATCAAGATCTGTGCAGCCTCCACCCCGAGTTACGTAGGCACTCACATTACTGGCTATGATAACATGGTGAAGTCCTTTGTGACTACCTTTGCCAGCAAAAGCAAACCAAACGGAAAACTCAATATCATCCCTGGCTTCGTAGAACCTGCAGATATTCGTGAAATCAAACGCATACTATCAATTATGAAAATTTCCAGTATCGTCTTCCCGGACACAACCGATGTCTTTGACGCTCCCCTGACTGGAGAAAACACCTTGTACCCTAAAGGCGGCACTCCGATAGGGGATATAGAAGACTCCGCAAATTCCCTTGGGACAATCGCTCTCTGCAGGATGGCAGGAGGTTCTGCCGCAAAGATCCTGGAAAGCCGCTACAAAATCCCTGCAAAAGTAGGGCCCACTCCCATAGGAATCCGAAATACCGACCGTTTCATCATGAACGCAGCAAAACTTGCCAGCGTTGCAATTCCCCCCGAACTTGAAGACGAAAGGGGGAGACTTGTGGACATGATGACTGATGCCCACCCACACTACCATGGAAAGAAGGTAGCCATTTACGGGGATCCGGACATCATTGGAGGCCTCACCAGCCTCATACTGGAAATGGGCATGGAGCCGAGTGTGGTGCTCACAGGCACTCAGAACCTGGAATTTGAGAACGAAATGGGAGAACTCATAGGTTCCGAATACCCTGAAGCTGATGTTATTTCGGGCGGGGACCTCTTCACGCTTCACCAGATAATCAAGCGAAAACCTGTGGACCTCCTGATCGGAAACACATATGGGAAATTCATAGCAAGGGCAGAGGACGTGCCTCTGATCAGGGTAGGTTTCCCGATAATGGACCGTGCAAACCTGCACTACTTCCCGATAATGGGATACGCAGGCACTGCAAGAATGGTGGAGCGCATAGGAAACACTCTGCTTGACAGGAAAGACAGGGATGCACCCGACTGGCTTCTAGAAACCATCCAGTAAGGAGCCTGATATCAAGATAACCAGTTCCAGAAGGAAAATGAAAAGCTAAAATCAAGAAGTTAAAGCTGAGAAGTTAAAAACGGGAAAAGTGGAAAACCGCCGCTGCAAATCAGAAAACAGAAGCAGAGGGGAGTGAAAAGAGATGAAAGAGAAAGCCGGGATAGTGGATACTCTAGAAGAAAGGCAACCATACATCACCAGAAAGCAGGAAAAGGGGCAGACAATACCCCTTGCCTGCGACAACAATTCCCTGGCAGGAGCCATCAGCCAGCGGGCATGTGTCTATTCTGGGGCAAGGGTTGTCTTAAACCCAGTAACTGATGCCGTTCACCTGGTCCACGGTCCAATAGGCTGTGCAGGCTATACCTGGGATATACGGGGCGCAAAGTCCAGTGGGATTGAAACGAACCGCAGCAGCTTCAGCACGGACATGAAGGAGATCGACGTGATTTTCGGGGGAGAGAAAAAACTCTCAAATGCGATCGACGAGCTTGTGGGGCTCTACCACCCCCCGGTCATTTTCGTATACTCCACATGCATAGTGGGGATTATTGGAGATGACCTGGAAGCCATATGCAACACAGCAAGTCAGAATCACAATATCCCGGTACTCCCTGTAAAGTCCGAAGGCTTCAAAGGCAACAAGTCTGACGGGTATAAGGCAGCGTGCGACGCCTTAAAAAAGTTGATCAAAATACCTCCGAAAGAGGTGGCTGGAGAAAAGAAACCCGAAGTAAGTCCTGAAGTCAGAAATCCAAAGATCAATATCCTCGGGGACTTCAATGTGGCCGGGGACGTCTGGCTCATAAAACCTCTCTTTGAGCAAATGGGAACTGAGGTTATAGTCTCCATGACCGGGGATTCAACTGCAAAATCCATCTCAAGAGCAGCGGAAGCCGACCTTAACCTTGTTCAGTGCAGCGGGTCCATGACCTATCTTGCAAAATGGATGCAGAAAGAGTATGGAATTCCGTATTTATCTGCGAGTTTCTTCGGAATCGAAGATATCTCCCTAGCCCTGCGGAAGACTGCGGAATACTTTGGTTCCGAAGAGATGAAAAAGAAGGCAGAAGAAATCCTGGAAACCGGAACGAACCGTATAATGCCTGAAATTTCCCGGGTTCGGGAAAGAGTCAAAGGTAAAAGAGCTGCCATCTACATGGGAGGACCTGCTAAAGCTCTCACGCTTATCAAAGGCTTTGCGGAACTTGGTATGGAAGTGGTTATCATCGGAACCCAGACCGGGCAAAAGGAAGACTACGAGCAGATCAGCTATTCGGTCAGGAATGGGACTGTCATTGTGGACGATGCAAACCCCCTGGAACTTGCTGAACTGCTCGTGAAACAAAAAGCCGACCTGATGGTTGCGGGTGTAAAGGAGAGATTTATCGCATACAAATTGGGTATTGCTTTCTGTGACTTCAACCACGATCGGGTAGTGGAATTCGAAGGCTTTGACGGCTTTGTAAACTTTGCACGGGAAGTGGACGCCTCCATTAACAGCCCTGTCTGGAAAGCTGTCAGGCAGCGGACCCTGAAACCTGAAGCAATGGAACTTAAAAGAGCAGCAGTAAAAGAAAGGATTTCCGGAGAACCACACGCAAAAGAGTATAAAGACATGGAAGACATGGCTGTGGAACCGGAGTTTTTGCACCCTAAACTGGATGCAGCAGCCGAAAACCAGGTATTGGAGAGGCCTCAAGATGACGAAATGGAGCTATGTAACCGTAAACCCCTGTATCATGTGCCAGCCTATGGGAAGCGCCCTTGCTTTCAAGGGTATTGAAAACACCATGGTTCTTTATCACGGTTCCCAGGGCTGCAGCACTTACATGCGCCTGCACCTGGCCCACCATTTCAGGGAGCCTGTGGACATTGCATCGAGTTCCCTAAGCGAAAAGGGAGCAGTCTACGGGGGCAGGGAAAACCTGAAAAAAGGGTTGAGAAACGTCATCAACAGGTATAACCCGAAGGTAATAGGCGTTGCCACCACTTGCCTTGCCGAAACCATCGGGGACGATGTCCCTGCGATTATCAGAGAATTTAAAGAAGAGGAAGGGATCGGAGACGACCCTGAAAAAGATATCATAATCATTTCAGTTTCCACTCCCAGCTACGGGGAAAGCCACGTAAGCGGGTACATAAAAGCCTTAGAAGCAGTTGTCAGGAAATTTGCGGAAAATCAAGGAGAAGAAAGAGCCATAAAAATCCCGAACGGAAAACTCAATCTCATCCCTGTTGAGAGCCTCTCTCCTGCAGATGTGCGGGAAATCAAAGAGATTCTTGAGGCTACTGCCGGAAATTTCATCTTCCTGCCTGATATTTCAGAAACCTTTGACGCTCCTCTGAGAGATGATCTCCCGAAAATTGCCCCCGGAGGCACTTCGATTTCCGAAATTGCGGATATGCCTAACAGCCGGGCAAGCCTGGGCCTGGGCATAGTCAGCAAGAACCTGGCACTGGAATATCTGGAGGGATACTACGGTGTGCCCGGGCACAGCGTTCCAATACCAATAGGGCTTTCAAACACGGATAATTTCTTTACGGAACTGGTTAACATCTTCGGTTGCCCGATTCCTGATAAATACCAGGCCGAAAGGGGCAGGCTCCTCGATGCCATGGTGGACGTGCATAAGTACCTCTATGGTGTAAAAGCAGCGGTCTACGGGGACCCTGATCTTGTATTTAGCCTAACGACCTTCATGCTGGAACTCGGGATGCATCCCGTGCTCGTAGCTACCGGAAGCAAAAGCAGGGACTTTGGGATGAAAATCAGGCAAATATTCAAAGAGATAAGGCCGGAACTGGAACCTGTGGTTCTGGATGGGATTGACTTTGACAGCCTTAATGACGCGGTCAGCGACTGCAACCCGGATATTCTTATAGGAAACTCTAACGGGAGATACATTGCCAAAGCCCGGGACATTCCTCTTGTGAGAGTCGGCCTGCCAATCCATGACAGAGTAGGCGCACAGCGCATCCTTACTGTCGGATACAAAGGATCCCTGGAACTGCTGGACAGGATCACGAATACTATCCTTGAGGCGACTGATACCTTCACCGCACCGGTGCAGGCAGAACCTGCGGCATATGCCAGTCAGGGAACCGAAGAGGAATGTATGGAGTGAACGCAATGGATG
>Ga0209585_10000721_pt1 | contig 12858 bp, 8 predicted proteins | sample NGEPerone_FD_185491 | JGI IMG/M metagenome (GOLD analysis project Ga0209585, IMG submission 185491) | Arctic peat soil microbial communities from the Barrow Environmental Observatory site, Barrow, Alaska, USA - NGEE Permafrost154B-one... | ecosystem: Environmental > Terrestrial > Soil > Wetlands... | reverse complement strand
CGGCGAGCGTGAGCGACGCGCTCCGCTCAGCCACGGAGTGGCTGCGCGCCAGCGGGTCTCGCTCGCCGCGTCTCGACGCCGAGCTGCTGCTGGCCACCGCCCTGGGCGTGGACCGCGCCGAGCTGTTCCGCAGGCCGGAGCGCGTACTCACGCGCATCGAGGAGCGACGCTTCGACGGCTACCTCGTGAGGCGCCAGGCCCGCGAGCCCGTCGCCTACATCCGCGGGCGCCGCGCCTTTCGCGCCATCGAGCTCGAGGTCACGCCCGCGGTGCTGATCCCGCGGCCCGAGACCGAGACGCTGGTGGACGTGGCGCTCGAGGCGCTGGCCGCAGTGCCGGCAGGGGGCGACGCGGTCGGCGGCGCTCTCGGTGACGGGCCGGGCGCGGAGGCCGGGCCGGGCGGCGCAGCGGCCCCCGGCCTCTACGAGCCTCTGGCGCTCGATGTGGGCACCGGCTCAGGCTGCATCGCGCTCGCCCTGGCGGCCGAGAACCCGTTCGCGCGTCTGGTGGCCACCGACATGAGCGAGGCCGCCGTGGAGGTGGCGCGCCGCAACGCGGCGCGCCTCGGCCTCGGCGGCCGCGTCGACATCCGCCGCGGCGATCTGCTCGATGATCTGACCCCACAGGAGCGCTTCGACCTCATCGTCTCCAACCCGCCGTACATCCCCGAGGTCGAGTACCGCGCACTCGAGCCGAACGTGCGCGACTACGAGCCGCGCCTGGCTCTTCACGGCGGCGAAGACGGGCTCGACGTGTACCGCCGGCTGATCCCGGCCGCCGCCGGGCGCCTGCGCCCGGGCGGCGTGCTGGCCGTCGAGGTCGGGGCGGGGCAGGCCGCCGCCGTGCGGGCGCTGTTCGCGGCGGCCGGCGCGTTCGAACCGGCGCAGGAACGCGCGGATCTGGCCGGTATCCCGCGCGTCGTCTTCGCCCGCCTCTCGACGCGCGACGCCGGGGGCTGACGGTGCGCAACGAGAAGGCCCGCGCCATCGTCCTCAACTCGCGGCCCTTGGGCGAGGCCGACCGGATCCTGCGCCTGTTCACGCGCGAGCTCGGCCGCGTCGACGCGGTGGTCAAGGGCGTGCGCAAGACCACGTCCAAGTGGGGCGGCCGGCTGGAGCCCTACAACGTCTGTGACCTCATGCTCTACCAGGGGCGCACGTTGTACACGGTCACGCAGGCCCACCTCGTGGACGTGTTCCTCAGGCTGCGCGACGACCGCGAGGCCCTCACGGCGGCGGCGGTGGTCTGCGAGGCCGCCGCGGGCCTGACGCCCGAGCACGAGCCCGAGGAGCGCGTGTTCGCGCTCCTGCGCAACACGCTCAAGGAGCTCGACGCAGGCCTGAGGGGTCCGGCCCTGGAGGCGCCGCTGGTGCTGGGCGCGCTGCTCAAGCTCCTGTACGAGGCCGGCTACATGCCGGTGCTCGACCACTGCACGGCGTGCGGCGGCGGCGAGCGCGCCCTGGGGTTCTCGGCGGCGTGCGGCGGCCTCGTCTGCGAAAAGTGTCTGGAGGACGCCGTGCCCATCACGCCCGCGGCGATCGAGGCGCTGCGCGAGGCGCTGGGACGGCCGCTGGCCGAGCTCCGCGCAGCGGAGCCCACGGCGGCCGTCGCCGAGGCTCTGCGCAACGTCCACGACCTGTACGGCTACCACACGGGAGCGCGCCTGCGCGCTCTGCGCTTCGCGCGCGCCGTAGGTTGAGCGGCGGTCGGGGACGACCTCCGGGACGAACAGGGGCGGCGCTCGCGTCGCCGTCGCGCCCGTGACCGGGTGCTCGCGTCGCCGTCGCGCCGCCCCATACGGACGGTGCCTCGCGCACCCTCCGTCGCGCATACTGTACCCGGGGCTGACAACAGCGGCGATGGAACACTCGTCCATCCGTGGCGACGGAGCAGCCGCACCGCCGTTGGCCCGTCGACGGCGGCCCTGCTAGAATCGGCGCCCCGGACGCGGAGGAACAGTGAACAACCACGGAAGCGGCGCGGACGCCCGGAGGTCCTTCCCTACCTTCCAGCAGATCATCGGCCGGCTGCAGGCCTTTTGGGAACAGAAGGGCTGCGTCGTCGTGCAGCCGTATCACACCGAGGTCGGGGCCGGCACCTTCAACCCCGCGACCTTCCTGCGCTGCCTCGACGCGCGCCCGTGGCGCGCGGCCTACGTCGAGCCGTCCATGCGCCCCACCGACGGGCGCTACGGCGAGAACCCGTACCGCCTGGGTCACTACTACCAGTACCAGGTCGTCATCAAGCCGTCGCCGCCCGACATCCAGGACGTGTACCTGCAGTCGCTCGTGGCTCTGGGCATCGACCTGACCGAGCACGACGTGCGCTTTGTCGAGGACAACTGGGAGGGCCCCACGCTGGGCGCCTGGGGACAGGGCTGGGAGGTTTGGATCGACGGCATGGAAGCCACCCAGTTCACGTACTTCCAGCAGCTGGGGGGCTTCGACCTCGACCCGATCACCGTCGAGCTCACCTACGGTCTGGAGCGCCTGGCGATGTACCTGCAGAGCGTGGACAGCGTGTACGACCTCGTGTGGTCGCAGTGGGACGAAGACGGCGAGACGGTGACCGTCACCTACGGCGACGTATACCGCGAGAACGAGCGCGAGTTCAGCCGCTACAACTTCGAGGTCGCCGACACCGACATGCTGTACCGCCACTTCCGCGAGCACGAGCACGAGGCCGAGCGCTGTCTCGACGCGCGTCTGCCCGTGCCGGCCTACGACCACGTGCTCAAGTGCAGCCACACCTTCAACGTGCTCGACGCGCGCGGCGTGATCAGCGTCACCGATCGCACGATGCACATCGGGCGCGTGCGCGACCTCGCGCGCAAGGTCGCCAGCCAGTACCTCGAGGTGGTCGGCGCATGAGCACCCTCCTCATCGAGATCGGCTGCGAAGAGCTGCCCTACAAGGTCTGCGAGTCGGTGGTCCGCCAGCTCGAGGACACCGCCGAGGCGCCGGGGCTCGTGCACAAGCTCCTCGAGGCCGAGCGCCTTCTCGAGAGCGGCGCTCCCGACCTCAGGGTGCTGGTCTCCCCGCGGCGCATCGCCGTGCTGGTCGAGGGCGTGCCCGAGCGCCAGACCGCCAAGACCGACGACTACCGCGGCCCCAAGGCCGAGATCGCCTACGACGCCGCGGGCGGCCTTACCAAGGCCGGGCTGGGGTTCGCGCGCTCGCGCGGCGCCCAGCCCGGGGACGTGCGCCGCGAGGTGGTCGGCGGCATGGAGTTCGCCGTCGTCCGCGTCGAGGCCGAGCGTCGCGACGCGGCCGCTGTCCTGCCAGGTCTCATCCCGGCTCTGGTCACGGGCCTGCAGATCCCGCGCGGGATGCGCTGGGGCAGCCGTCCCGCCGGCGAGGCCGAGTACCTGCGCTTCTCCCGTCCCATCCGCTGGCTGGTCTGCAAGCTCGGGGGCAAGACGGTGGAGGCGACGTTCTACGGCCTGACCTCCGGCGACGTGACGCAGGGTCACCGGGTGCTCGGCGCGCCCATCATCATCGACAGGGCCGAGCACTACGAGAAGCACCTGGCGGAGCAGAAGGTGGTCGTCTCGCAGCAGGAGCGCCGCCGCCTGATCGTTGAGGGTCTCGACGCGCACGCCGCCGATCTCGGCGCGGAGTGGTCCGACCCGGGCGACGTGCTGGCCGAGGCGGTGTACCTCGCCGAGTGGCCGAGCGTTGCCCGCGGCGCGCTCGCCGACAGCCACCTGCGGCTGCCGGCCCCCGTGCTCATCACGGCGATGCAGAGCCATCAGCGCTACTTCCCGGTGCGGGACGGCGACGGCCGCCTGCTGCCGGCGTTCCTCTACGTGAGCAACGCCGATCCCCGGGCGGCCGATCTCGTCACGCGCGGCAACGAGCGTGTGCTCGAAGGCCGGCTGGACGACGCCGAGTTTGCCTACGACCGCGACGTCGCCGAGGGCCTCGACACCATGGCCGACCGCCTCGGCGACGTGGTGTTCCACGAGAAGCTCGGCTCCCTGGCCGACAAGGCGTACCGCCTGCAGGGGTTGGTGGCCGGTCTGGCCGTCGGGCCCGGCGCCGAAGGCGCGCGCACCGGCGGCAACGGCTCGTCGGCCCCGCTCGCCGAGACGTTGCGCATGGCCGCGCGGCTGGCCAAGGCCGACCTCGTGAGTCAGGTGGTCATCGAGTTCCCCGTTCTGCAGGGCGTCATGGGCGGCATCTACGCGGAATCGGGCGGCCTGGGCGACGCGATCGCCAGGGCCGTGGGCGAGCACTACCGCCCGCTGTCGGCCACAGCGCCGCTTCCGAGCACGCTGCGCGGCGGGCTCCTCGCCGTCGCCGACAAGGCCGACAATATCGTCGGCGCGTGGGTCGCCGGCCAGAAGCCGTCCGGCTCGCGCGACCCGTACGGCCTGCGGCGTGCGGCCATGGGCATCGTGCGCATCGCGCTCGAGTACAGCCTGCGCTTCCCCATCGCCGGTCTGCTGACTTCGGCCGTAGACCAGTTCGAGCTGCAGGGCGCCGAGGGACTTGACGACGAACGTCGCGCCGTCATCGTCGCCGAGACGGCGGCGTTCGTGCGCGAGCGCCTCCAGGTGCTGCTGCTCGACGAGGGGCTGCCGTTCCCCAGCGTCGAGGCGGCGCTGGCCGCGCCCGCCGGAGACGTGCCGGCCCTGGCGGCGCGGGCGCGCACCTTCGCCGCCCTCGCCGGGCGCGCTTTCTTCGAGGACGCCGTGACCGCCTACAACCGCTGCGCCGCGCTTGCCGCCAAGGACGCGGCGGCCGGGTCCCGCTCCGTCGACCCGGCCCTGTTCGCCGACGACGCCGAGCGCGAGCTGGCCGCGGCCTACGAGGCTGCGCGCGGGCCGCTGCTCGACGCGCTCGCCCACCTGGAGCTCGAGAGCGCCGTGAAAGAAGCGGCCGGCCTGCGGCCGGCCGTCGACCGCTACTTCGACGCCGTGATGGTCATGGTCGACGACGACGCCGTGCGCGGCAACCGGCTGGCGCAGCTGGCCGCCGTCACGGCTCTGATCGGCCGCATCGGCGAGTTCAGCCGCCTGCCTCTGGCGCAGGCGTGAAGAAGGTCCCTATCCCGAGGAGTGACTGATGTCGAGCAAGTGGGTCTACCGGTTCAACGAGGGCGACAAGAGCATGAAGAACCTGCTCGGCGGCAAGGGCGCCAACCTCGCCGAGATGACCAGCATCGGGCTGCCGGTGCCGCCCGGCTTCACGATCACCACCGAGGTCTGCAACCACTTCTCGGCCCACGGCGATTACCCCGAGGGCGTCGACGAGCAGGTGGCCGCCGCGCTCGCCGCGCTCGAGGCCGACACCGGCAAGAAGTTCGGCGACGCCGCCGATCCGCTGCTGATCTCGGTGCGCTCCGGCGCCCGCGCCTCCATGCCCGGCATGATGGACACCATCCTCAACCTGGGCCTCAACGACACCACCGTGCAGGGCGTCATCGCGACGACCGGCAACCCGCGCTTCGCCTACGACTGCTACCGCCGGTTCGTCTCGATGTACGGTGACGTGGTGCTGGGCTGCAAGCCCGAGCACGAGGACGAGCGCGACCCCTTCGAGGAGATCCTCGAGGCGGCCAAGGAGGCCAAGGGGATCCAGTACGACACCGAGCTCGACGAGGGCGACCTCAAGGACCTGGTGGTCAAGTTCAAGGCCGCCGTCAAGCAGCGCACCGCCAACGACTTCCCCGACGACCCGCTGCAGCAGCTCTGGGGCGCCATCACCGCGGTGTTCGGCAGCTGGAACAACGACCGCGCCGTCGCCTACCGCCGCCTCTACGACATCCCCGACACGTGGGGCACCGCCGTCAACGTGCAGACCATGGTGTACGGCAACACCGGCGAGGAGTCCGGCACCGGCGTCGCCTTCACCCGCGACCCCGCCACCGGCGAAGACGTCTTCTACGGCGAGTTCCTCGTCAACGCCCAGGGCGAGGACGTGGTCGCCGGCGTGCGCACGCCGCGCCCCGTGAGCGAGCTCGCCGAGGCCTTCCCGCCCGCCTATGAGCAGCTTCTCGAGGTGCGCCAGACCCTGGAGCGCGAGCTGTGCGACATGCAGGACTTCGAGTTCACCGTCGAGAAGGGCCGCCTCTTCATGCTGCAGACGCGCAACGGCAAGCGCACCGGCCTGGCCGCCATCCGCATCGCCGTCGACATGTGCGAGGCGGGCATGATCACGCCGCAGGAGGCGCTCATGCGCGTCGAGCCGGAGCAGCTTAACCAGCTGCTGCGGCCCATCTTCTCGCCTGAGAGCCGGCGCGTCGCCGTCGCGGAGGGCCGGGTCCTGGCCAAGGGCCTGGCCGCCGGCCCCGGCGCCGCCGCCGGCCAGGTGGCCTTCAACGCCGGCGACGCCGACGCCATGAAGACCGCCGGCAAGCAGGTCCTGCTGGTGCGCGTCGAGACGAGCCCCGATGACATCCGCGGCATGGCCGTGAGCGAGGGCATCCTCACGGCGCGCGGCGGCATGACCAGTCACGCTGCCCTGGTCGCCCGCCAGATGGGCAAGGTCTGCGTCGTGGGCTGCGAGGCGCTCGACATCGACTACAAGGCGCGCACCGTCACCGTGGGCGACAAAGTGGTGAAGGAGGGCGACTGGCTCTCCATCGACGGCTTCACCGGCGAGGTCATCGTCGGCCAGCTCGAGACGCGCCCCAGCGAAGTGCTGCAGGTGCTCCTCGAGGGCTCCCTGAGGCCCGAGGACTCGCAGACCTTCAAGTACTACGACGACCTGATGAAGTGGGCCGACGTCGAGCGGCGGCTGCTCGTGCGCGCCAACGCCGACCAGCCCGACCAGAGCGCCAACGCCATCAAGTTCGGCGCCCAGGGCATCGGCCTCTGCCGCACCGAGCACATGTTCTTTGGCGGCGAGCGCATCACGGCGGTGCGCGAGATGATCCTCTCGGACACCGTCGCCGACCGCGAGAAGGCGCTCGCCAAGCTCCTGCCGATGCAGCGCGGCGACTTCGAAGGCATCTTCCGCGTGATGGGCGAGCGCCCGGTGACCGTGCGCGCGCTCGACCCGCCGCTGCACGAGTTCATGCCGCACACCGAGCTCGAGCAGAAGCAGGTCGCCGCGGCGATGGGCGTCACGCCCATGGAGATCGCGGCCAAGGTCGAGGACCTCAAGGAAGCGAACCCGATGCTCGGCCACCGCGGCTGCCGCCTGGGCATCGCCTATCCCGAGATCACGGCCATGCAGGCGCGCGCCATCCTCGAGGCCGCCTGCATCGTCAAGAAGGAGGGCGTGGACGTCCACCCGGAGATCATGATCCCGCTGGTCGGCGTCAAGAAAGAGCTCGAGGACCAAGCGGCGGTCGTGCGCCGCGTGGCCGCGGAGGTCTTCGCCGAGCAGGGCGTGACCGTCGACTACCTGGTCGGCACGATGATCGAGATCCCGCGCGCGGCGCTCACCGCCGACCAGATCGCCGAAGTGGCGGAGTTCTTCAGCTTCGGCACCAACGACCTCACGCAGATGACCTTCGGCGTGAGCCGCGACGACGCCGGCAAGTTCCTCCCGCTCTACGTCTCCGAGGAGAAGGAGATCTGGCCGTCCGACCCGTTCGCGACCCTCGACCAGGAGGGCGTCGGCCAGCTCGTGGAGATGGGCATCGAGCGGGGTCGCAGCACCCGGCCTGGCCTCAAGGTCGGCATCTGCGGCGAGCACGGCGGCGATCCCGAGAGCGTCAAGTTCTGCCACCGCGCCGGCATGAACTACGTGAGCTGCTCGCCGTTCCGCATCCCGGTGGCGCGGCTCGCCGCGGCCCAGGCGGCCATCGAAGAGCGCAGCGAACTCAAGTTCGAGAAGTAGGCGGGGGCGCCGCGTGGCCAGGCTGGGCGGCGAGATCGCGGCGACGCTGGCGGACGGGCGCGGACTGCGCGTGCGCGACGCACGCGTGCGCGACGCCCGTCCGCTCGCCCGCCTGCTCGACGCCGTCGCCGCCGAGCCGACCGTCGCGCTGCTCATGATCCCCGGCCAGTTCGGCGCCGGCGTCTGGCGGCGGCGCATCACCGACGCGCTCGCCGACCCGCGCTGTCTGCAGCTCTCCGCGGAGCTGGACGGCGAGCTGGTCGGCAACCTCGGCCTGCGCCCCGACCCCCACCCTGGTTCGGCGCACATCGCCTGGGTCGGCATGTCCGTGGGCGAGCGCTGGCGCGGCCTGGGGGTGGGCGGCGCGCTCCTCGAGGCCTCCGCCACATGGGCCGAGGCGAACGCCGTGAGCAAGCTGGCTCTCGGGGTCTTCCCGGAGAACCGGCGCGCCATCGGCTTCTACGAAAGGCACGGGTTCGTGCGCGAGGGGCTGCGCCGCGCGCAGTACGAGCGCGCCGGGCGGTATCATGACGAGGTGCTCATGGCGCGCTTCCTCACACCCGTCTCCTGAGGCGATGGACCTTACTCGCCTGCTGACCGGCCTCGTCACGGTGGCCGCGGTCGTGCTGGCCGCGCTGCCCGCGGCCGTGGTGTTCGGCCTCGGGTGGCTCTCGCTGGGGCACCCCGGTGTGCCCTCCGGCGGCGAGGTGCCCCGTGACACCACGTCGCCCGAGCTCTGGGTGCTGTTCGCCCTGTTCTACCTCGCCTGGATGTTGGCGCTCATGGTGCTCCTCATCTGGACCTACGACCGTCTCGGGCGCAACTGGCGCAGCTGGGACAGGGCGCCGCGCCGCGAGAAGAAGCGGCGGCGCCGGCTCAGCGCCGGCATGCAGTATCTCGAAGGGCAGGAGAAGGCGCGGCGCGCGGGCAAGAAGGGCGGCCCCTGAGGTGCCGCTCATCGCCCGCGCCAGCATCGACCAGGTCCAGGCCGCCGCCGACATGGTCGAGATCGTCGGCCAGTACACCGAGCTGCGCAAGGCCGGCGCCAACTACAGCGGTCGCTGCCCGTTCCACGAGGAGCGCACGCCGTCGTTCTCGGTCAACCCCGCGGAGAAGCTGTACTACTGCTTCGGCTGCGGCGCCGGTGGCAACCTGTTCGGCTTCGTGCAGGCCAAGGAGAACCTCGACTTCGCGGGGGCCGTCGAGTATCTGGCCGACAGGTACGGCATCGAGCTGGAGTACGAGGAGTCGAGCGCTCGCGGCGATGCGGAGCGTCACCGCCGCGAGCGCCTGCGCGCCCTTCTCGAACAGGCGACGGTCTACTACGAGCGGGTGCTGCACGACGCGGGGGCGGCGGCGCCGGCCCGCGAGTACCTCAAGCAGCGAGGCCTTGGCGACGACGTCTGCCGCCAGTTCCGTCTGGGCTTCAGCCTCGCGGGCTGGGACAAGCTGCGCGAGGCGGCGCGCGCCAAGAAGTTCAGCGACCAGGACCTTCTCGACGCCGGCCTGGTCGTGCCGGGCAAGAGCGGGCGGCCCTACGACCGCTTTCGCGGGCGCATCATGTTCCCGCTCGCCGACGACCGCGGCCGCACGCTGGGCTTCGGCGCCCGCACCATGGGCGACGAGAAGCCCAAGTACCTCAACTCGCCCGAGACGCCCCTGTACCACAAGAGCGAGGCGGTCTTCGGCCTGCACGCCGCCAAGGCGGCGGCGGGCCGCGAGGACCGCGTCTACGTCGTGGAGGGCTACACCGACGTCCTCGCCCTGGTACAGGCCGGCGTGCACAACGTCGTCGCCAGCATGGGCACGGCGCTCACCGAGCAGCAGCTCAAGCGTCTCGCACGCGTGACGAGGAATCTGTACCTGTGCTTCGACGCCGACGCCGCCGGCCTCGGCGCCATGAGCCGCGCCCTCACGCTGGGCCGCAAGATGGGCCTCAGCCTGCACGTGGTCCGCGTCCCCGACGGTCTCGACCCGGCCGACTACGTGCTCTCCGGCGCCGGTGGCGAGGGTTTTCGCGCGCTTGCCGCCGACGCGCAGACGTTGTTACAATTCCACGTCCGCTTGGCGCTCGCTACTCACGACCTCGACAAGCCCGACGGCAGGGCACGCGCGTTTGCGCAACTCAAGGGGGTCCTCTCCGAGGCAGCGACGCCGATCGAGCGCGATGAGGAGTTGCGGCATGTCGCAGACAGGCTGCAGCTCTCGGCCGAGAGCGTGCGCTACCTGCTCGCAGGGAGCGGACGCTCTGCGAGGGCCGGAGACGCCGCCGGGGAGGGCCGCAGCCAGGCGCCGCAGGGCGGCGGTGCGGCGGCCGCCGTCGGCGGCGCCCACGAGCTCGAAGTGCGCTTCCTCGCCGGCTGCCTGGCGCAGCCCCAGAAGGGCCGCGCCGTGCTGGCCGGCGTCGACGAGAGCTTCTTCGCCACGGCCGAGACGCGCGCCGCGTTACGCGTCGTGAAGGCGCGATTGGAGCGTGAAGGCGCGGGGAATACCCTGCAAACCGCGGCGAAAGCCGCGGACGACGACGACGACGGCGAGACTCTTGCAGAGGTCGTCGTCAGAGCCGGCCGGGAGAGGTTCACGGCGACTGTCGTCGACGAGCTCTTTCTGAGGCTGCAGGAGGCCCACGTGAGCCGCCTCATCGCAAGGCTCAAGGTCACGGCGAAGACCGACGAAAGTGGGAAGCAGGGCGCGGAGCTGATACGGCTGCAGGCAGTGCGCCGCACGGTGCGCGGGGCGATCCGCACGATCCCGGTGGACGAGGAGCCCGACGAAGGCTAGGGGACGACACACTTGACCGATTTCGCAGAAGACCGCAGCAAACCGACGGAGTCCGCCGAGCTCGCCATCGACGAGGTTCGCCTGCTCGTGGAAGAGGGTCGCGAGCAAGGCTACCTGGCCAGCGACCACATCGCCGACGCCCTGCAGGACGTCGAGCTCACCCTCGACCAGATCGACGGCATCTACAACCTGTTCGCCGACCTCGGCATCGACATCATCGAGGGCGACGTGGCCGCCGGCGACGACGGCCCCGAGGCAAAACTCGAGGAGGAGGCCATCCCCAAACTCGATCTCTCGGTGAAGACGCCCACCAACGACCCCGTGCGCATGTATCTCAAGGAGATCGGCAAGGTGCCGCTCCTCACGGCCGAAGAAGAGGTATCGCTGGCCAAGCGCATCGAGCGCCGCGACATGGACGCCAAGCGCAAGCTCATCGAGGCCAACCTGCGCCTCGTCGTGTCCATCGCCAAGCGCTACGTGGGCCGAGGCATGTTGTTCCTGGATCTCATCCAGGAAGGCAACCTCGGCCTCATCCGCGCCGTCGAGAAGTTCGACTACCGCAAGGGCTACAAGTTCAGTACCTACGCCACCTGGTGGATCCGCCAGGCGATCACGCGCGCCATCGCCGACCAGGCGCGCACGATCCGCATCCCGGTGCACATGGTCGAGACCATCAACAAGCTCATCCGCGTGCAGCGCCAGCTGCTGCAGGACATCGGCTGCGAGCCCACGCCGGAGGAGATCGCCGCGGAGATGGGCACGACGCCGCAGAAAGTCCGCGAGATCCTCAAGATCAGCCAGGAGCCCGTGAGTCTCGAGACGCCTATCGGCGAGGAAGAAGACTCGCAGCTCGGCGACTTCATCGAGGACGAGGAAGCCACGATCCCGGTCGAGGCCGTCAGCGAGATCATGCAGAAAGAAGAGCTCAACCTCGTCCTGAGCACGCTCACGCACCGTGAGCGCAAGGTCATCGAGCTGCGTTTCGGCCTCAAGGGCGAGCATCCGCGCACCCTCGAGGAAGTCGGCCAGAAGTTCGGCGTCACCCGCGAGCGCATCCGTCAGATCGAGGCCAAGACGCTGGCCAAGCTCAAGGCGTACCGCGACTCGCAGCGCCTACGCGATTTTCTCGATTGACCAGCCCAGCCGGCTCAACGAGCGGGGCGCCGCAGGCGCATCGCTCACCGAACACGGCCCTGCCGGAGACGCGCGTCCTGCTGGTGTTCCCCGGGTCCCTGTACGGCGGCCGCTGGGCCGACGGGCCGCGCGTCAAGCCGGAACTGGTCGGCCTGTCGTCCGAACTGCGCCGCGCGGGCTTCACGGTCGACGTCCTGGACCTCGAGGTCGAGTGCGGCAACCCCGGCGACGACGCGTCTCGCGAGACGTTCGTTGCGCGGGCCGACGAGCTGCTTGCCGCCAGGCCGGCCGACCTGGTCGTCGTCTCGTGCTGGTCGGCGCTGCAGTACGCGGCCGCCGTGGCCGTCGCGGAGCGCGTGCGGCGGCTGCATCCGGCGGCGCTGATCGCCGCCCTCGGGTACCACGTCTCGGTGCGCCCGGACGACTTCAACGACGCGGGCGCTCCGTTCGACTGGCTCATCGTCGGGGAGGCCGAGTCGGCCATTGTCACGGTGGCGGCTGCGGTCGCGGGCGGCGATCGCGAGAAGGGCGCCTGTCGCTCTCTCGAAGGCAGGCCGCTGCCGCTCGACGCCGAGCATGCCCCCGACTTCGCCGCGTACCCGTACGCCGGCCGTGATCTGCCGGAGCTCGGCGTCTTTCTGAGCCGCGGCTGCCCGTACAACGCCCCCGCCTGCCTGCTGCGCCCGGGCGGCGGCGGCTGGAGGATAGCCACCGCGACGTGCGGCTGGCACGCGTACCCGCCGCACGTCGCGGTGGCTATCCTCACAGGTCTCTCCGAGCTCGCCCCGGCCCGCATCGACGTGCTCGACCCGGCGTTCGGGTACGACCCCGTCTGGCGTCACGCCGTGCTCGAAGGGCTGGCCTCGGCCGACCGCCGCGACCTCGCGATCACCGTCGCCGGCAGGCCGGCCGACCTGACGCGCGGAGACGTCGACAGGTTGTACGAGGCGCGCCTGCGCCTGCGCCTCGACGTGGGCACGCTGTCCTGCGAGCTGCTCTCGCGCACGGGGCAGGCCCCGCAGCCGCCCAGGGCCGTCGAGCACGCCTTCGATCTGCTCACCTACGCCAACGCCAAAGGGCTGGCCACTGTGGCCTCCTTTACCTTCAACCAGCCGGGCGAGACCAGGGCGACAGCGGCGGAGACGCTCGA
>Ga0209585_10000720_pt1 | contig 12861 bp, 17 predicted proteins | sample NGEPerone_FD_185491 | JGI IMG/M metagenome (GOLD analysis project Ga0209585, IMG submission 185491) | Arctic peat soil microbial communities from the Barrow Environmental Observatory site, Barrow, Alaska, USA - NGEE Permafrost154B-one... | ecosystem: Environmental > Terrestrial > Soil >... | reverse complement strand
GGGCGCAGCGCTGCCGGCCTCCACCACGCCGACTACGTAGTAACTCCACCACGGCGACGACGCGGGGCCCCACCATTGACGCCACAGTGAACACCACGACCGATGACCACAGGTGCGTGTAGGCGAAGGTCGCGGCGTGCTCTCGATGACCGGGTCCACCGTCCCGGTTCGGGATCCTGCTGCGGGACGAGTATCAGCTCGGGGCGGCCGGCTGGAACGGCACCGACAGCGTCCGTAGCCGGTTCCCTCGGCGGGACGTCGTCGGTGTGGCAGGTGTGCTTAAAGGTGAGCTGCTGGTGCCGGGCTCTGGTCGGGTAGGAGTTCGGTCAGGAGCGCCTGTACTCGGGCTTTGATCTCGTCCCGGATGGGTCGGACTGCTTCGACTCCCTGGCCTGCGGGGTCTTCCAGGTCCCAGTCGAGGTAGCGCTTGCCGGGGAAGATCGTGGGGCGTCGCCGCGACCCATGGTGATCACCACGTCGGAGGCCTGCACGGCGCCGGTGGTCAGGACCTTGGGGGTTCGACCGGAGATGTCGATGCCCACCTCGGCCATGGCCGCGACCGCGGAGGGTTCACCTGGCCGCCGGGGATGCTCCCGGCGGAGCGGGCCTCGACCTGTCCGCCGCTCAGGTGGGTCAGGAAGCCGGCGGCCATCTGCGATCGGCCGTGAGCCTCGGTTAAGAGACCGGCACGCTAGGTTGGACCTGCCAAGGTCGGCGCCGTCAGGCTGGCTCAGCGCGGGTAGCCGGAGCACGCGGCGCAGACGATTTTGCCCTCCGCCACGCGGGCGTACGGCTCGGCCACGAGTTCGTCGCACTCCGGGCAGACGAAGAAGCGGACGACCTCCTCAGGCTCGTGCCACTCGCGTGCCTGGACGGGGCCGATGGTCATGATCTCGTCGGCCGACGCGTCCCAGACGAGGGTGACGACCTCCATCTGCTCAGTCTCAGGAATCTCCGTCGGCGGCACGCCGGCGGCGCGCTTCTGCATGAACGGCGTTGCCTTGATTCGCGGCTGAAGTGTCGGGCGGTAGGCCACGCGCACCGCACGATTCGCGGCCTTGTCGACGAGTGTGACGGCGAACTTGCCTTCACCGGTCTTCTCGATATTCCCCTTGCCGAACGTGCAGCCCGTCGTGAACTGGATCCCGTCGCCGAAGCACATGCCCCCGTGGTAGTCGCCCGTCTCGATGGTCGCGTGGAGCTGCTTGGCCCCGGCGCGAGAGGCACCGAGCGTCTCCATCGCCGCGAGCCCGAGCCGCACCCCAGCGGTGCTGGCCCAGCACTTGTGGCCGTGGAAGTCGAGGGCCTGGGCGAGGATCGTGGAGTCGTTCGTTGTGGTGTCGTTCACGGGAGGAGCTCCTTGGTCAAAGGGATTGGCGTGATCTGCGGGGCTTCGGATAGTGGGTGTGGCGAAGGCGCGGACTACATCGGCGACATCCTGCCCATCGGGACCGGCTCTGCCGAGGGTTGCCCAATCGGTGAACGTACCAATCGATTCCTCGATGTCACAAGAGCCGCAAGGTCCCCTCCTGGGCTACGCAGGCTGGTCATTTCAAGTCGCACCGTCGTCCAGCGCCGACAACACGTTCGACTTCGCGCCCCTGCGAACGATCGGAATCAACGCGTGCCCCGCCCGGACAAATAACTTCATGTCGGCGGTTGCTCCAACCAGTTCTTCATAGCCACGATCTCAAACTAGGCCCCACACAATTTTCAGCGCCACAACATACAACACCCCACCGACCACGCTCTTCACTTGGCTGCTCTTGAGTTTGGAGCTCATCAGATTTGCTCCCAGGATCGCGCCGGCGATCGATGCTGCGGCTGCGAAAAACAGGAGGGTCATGTCGATGCTGCCGAGCGCGACATGCCCGAAGAACCCAGCCAACGAGGCGAAAACGACGACGAAGGCTGTGGTGCCCGAGGCTTTCTTTGGGTCCATCCCCCGTCCGATCAAGACGGGGATGATGAAGTTTCCTCCACCAACACCCAACAGTCCTCCCAGATAGCCCGCGACAGCTCCTATGAGACCACCGCTGGTGAGATCTCGGGCCGGGCTCTCTTCTCGCTCCTTCTGCTTTGGCTTGTAGAAGAGCATCATGCTGCCGGCGAAGACCAGGAAGGCCGCAAAGGCCCAGAGCAACGCATTTTTAGGAACAAACTGTGAGGAATAGGCCCCTAGGGGTGAGAAAATTGTTGCCACGACCGCGATAGGAATGGCTACTCTATAGATGATCAGTTTGTGCTTAGCATTGGCGATGCTCGCAAATGTCATACTGATGCCGTTGAGCAGCAACGCAATGGCCATTGCCTCCGGTAACGGCACCCCTAACCAGTAGAAGGCGGGGATGAGGATGAAGGCCGCTCCGAGCCCGGCCATGGTCAAGATGGTCGTGAAGGCAAACACTATGATGCTAGCCACGATGAGTATCGATAGCGACATGCTCTGGTTCTCCTGTACTAACAATTTGGCGTCAGCGTGCCGATACCAGATTCTCGGCGAAGTGCACGCGCCGGAGACAATGATGATGTGAGTCATCCCTTGCTGGTGGTGAATCCTGACTGTCCAGTCCGGATTCACCACCAGTTACTGCGATAGCCTGGAAGGCAGACCTATGAAGCGGATACGGTGGGTGACCGTCAGTGCCTACGCGACGTCCCAGCCGAGACAGCTGATGCAGACCTTGTCATCGCCCCTGAGCCGTCCGTACTGCTCGACGACCATCTCACCGCAGTCCGCACAGATGAAGCCGTCGAAGGAGTGCGCCTTCTGCTGGTAGGGATGAGCGACAACCTCGCCGATGTTCAGCAGCTGTTCGTCCGGCATGCTCATCACGTTCTCGACCATCGGCTGGACCACCGCGTCCGGGACCTTGGTCGCCGGGATGCCCTGGCTCCGATACTCCTTCATGAAGACCGACTGCTTGTTCTTGAGCATGGCCTCGGCCTTGGGCACGACCCGAACAGACTGCTGGGTCTTCTTGTTGATCAACGTCAGACCCCATTTGCCGATATTGGTCTTCCTGATGTTGCCCTTGCCGAAGGTGCACCCCGTGATGACCTGGATCCCGTCCGCGAAACATGTCGCACAGTGGTCATCTCCGAGCTCCACGACGGCTTCCCATTCGCCGTCCCCGGTCCGTCCGATCCCCAGCTGGTTCATGGCCGCTGCCCCAACGCGCAGACCCATCGGCATGGCTGGGCATTTGTGTCCGTGAAATTGCATACCCATCTCTAGGTATTCTGCTGGATCGATCATTCTCAAAGTCTCCACTCTGTATTGTGATTCTGTTCTCGATCTTGACGACTAGTCCTGTTTGCTGCCCAGGCTTTCCCTTCGGTCAGTAGCGCTCCAGCGGCCTAGCCATCGGGCCTCCTTCTGATGTCTGCTCATTTCACCCGGCGGCGCCGGGCTTATCTGGTGGCAGACTGGCTTTTCATGCCCTGACGGGGAGATCAGGAGCTCAGGCAACGTACCGCCCCGTGAGATGTTCGGCCCAGACGATGAGGGAATAACGCTTTACCGTGGGTCTGACCAACAGTTCAGTCCGGCGCGGCGTCGTTCAGCGACCCGCCTCCGATAGTCTGCAAACACACGGTTGACTTGACGTTCACGAATTTCTTGCGCAAGTTCTGTTCTCTGTCGCGTGTTCGGGACTGTAGGCATGACCTTCTCCTGCTTTCGATGTGTGCGTCCGCTGGGGCCTACTGGTCGGAGTCCAGCTGGGCGAGGACGTGCTCGGCGTTGTTGAACACCCGGGTTGCCTCGGCGAACCGGGCGATCTTCACGGTCTCCAAGATCTTGGCCTGCTCGATGTTCAGGCCCTTGGCCTTACGCATGAGGCCCTCGACACAGTGGCTGCCGGTAGCCAGCGCGATGCCCAGGAGCATGAGGGTGCGGGTCTCCTCGGTCAGCGCGCCGCCTTCCTTGGGCATGGCGAATCCGCCGTCCTGGGCGTGCTTGAGCACCATCTCGGGCATGACGGTCGCGGCCAGCTCGACCATCCGGGGCAGCTGTCCGCCCACTTGGGCGGCCATGCCCGCAAGGACCTGCTCGACGGTCGGCTGTGCTGGCATGGGGGTCGGTTGGGTAGTCATGGTGGTCATGATTTGTCTCCTGTTTCTCGGGGCCTCGCGGTGAGGCCGGTTCTGCTCAGCACGTGGTTGTGCCGGGAACGGGTGTGGGCGCGCCGGCCGGGCTTTCTTCGAGCTCGAGCGTCACGTTGGTCAGGGCGAAGCGTTCGGCCAGTGCGGCCTTGACCTGGGCGCCGACCTGTTGGGCTTGGTACAGGGTGGGCTGGCCGGCCAGGACGACGTGGGCTGAGGCCGCGGGGACGTCGGAGGCCAGGTTCCACAGGTGCAGGTGGTGGGCATCCACGACCCCGTCGACCCCACCGATCACGGCCAGGACCGTCTCGGGGTCCAGGCCGCGGGGGACGCCTTCCATCAGGACGTGGGTGGACTCACGCAGCAGCCCCCACCCGGTCCACAGGACCAGAACCGCGGTGGCCATCGAGACGATGGTGTCGGCTGCGGCCCACCCCCACGCCCAGATCGCGACCCCGGCCAGCAGTGCGCCCAGGGACCCGGCTGCGTCGGTGGCCAGGTGCACGAAGGAGGCCCGCATGTTCAGGCTCTGGCCCTGGGCGCGATGAATGATCACAGCGCTGCCGGCGTTGACCAGCAGCCCCAAGGTGGCGACCGCGGCTAGTCCGGCGCCTTGGACGGGCACCGGGTCGCCCAGGCGCGCCGCACCCTCGAACAGGATCCACGCCCCGGCCCCCAGCAGGAGCAGGGCGCTGACCTGGGCGGCCATCACCTCTGCGCGGGCAAATCCGAAGCTGTGCCGGGCACTGACAGGGCGCGCGGTCAGGACCAGTGCACCCAAGGCGATACCCAGGCCGGCGACGTCAGAGACCAGGTGGGCGGCGTCGGCCAACAACGCCAGCGACCCGAACACGATCCCGCCGGCCACCTCGACGACAAGCAGCGCGGTGTTGACCCCCAACGCCCAACCCAAAGCGCGGCGCTGCCCGGTGCGGCCGATGTCGGCGCCGTGCTCGAACGCGTGCCCGAGGACCTGACCGGGTTCGGTTGGGTCTGTGGTCATGACTGGGGCACCGCGACCCGGGCGTGGGGGTTGCCGGCGTAGTAGTGGCGGACCCGGGGAGCGATCTTCAGGTATCCGACCATCAGCAGGACCTGGAAGATCGGCATGGTCGCAGCGGGGACCGCGACCAGCGGGGTGAAGGCTGTCGCGGCGATCGCGATGGCGGTGGCGTTGTTCTTACCCGCGGAGGCGAACACCACGGCCATGTGCTCGGCGTAGGTCAGGCCCAGGCGCCGGTTCAGCCACGTCGCGACGGCCAGGGTCAGCACCATGAACAACGCGTTGGGCACCAACAACAGCAGCACCATCTGCCAGCGGTCCACGATCATCTCGGCCTTGGCGAAGAAGATCAGGAAGATGATCGCGAACATGGCCAGCATCGACGCGGCGGAGAACATCGGCGCCAGGTGGGCCGGCCCGCCCGGCCCACGGGTACGGACCAGCGCCTTGCGGGTCGCCCATCCGGCGAGCATCGGGGCGATCAGGACCGTCAGGATCGAGCCCATCATCGCGCCCAACGGCACCGGGACGTCATAGCCGGCGGCGAAGATCATCATCCACACCGGGACCGCGACGACCGCCACCACGAAGCTGGACCCGACAATGACCGTCGACAGCTCCACGTCGCCCTTGGCCAGCCCGGTGTACGCGATGCTCATGCTCGAGCACGGCACCACCATCACCAGCAGAAAACCCAGCGCCAGCAGCGGGTCGTGCAGGAACACCTTGGCCAGCACGAAGCCGATCAACGGCGCCCAGAGGAAGTTGTAGGCCAGGGCCAACAACAGGCCCCGCACGTTGCGGCCGGCCCTAGCCAGGGCCTCGACCCGCAGGTTGACCATCATCGGGTAGATCACCAGGAACACCGCGGCGGTGGTCAGTGTCCCAATCCCGCCCGTGTGCGACCCGGTCCAGTCCCGCAGTGGGTAGCCCACCGCCAGGCCCGCCGCGATCGCGCCCATCGCATACAGCAAGAGCCAGTGGCTCAGGTGCTGCTGCAGGCGCACCGCCGAACGCGTTTGGTGCGTGCCTGGATCCCCGCCGGGGTGCACAGCCGCGGATGGATTCCGTGTCGGGTCCATTAGGGGGTCAGTGACTCCAGGAGCTCGCGGACCTTGGCGGCGGTGGGGACCCGGCCGGACAGGACGACCTTCTCGTCCACGACGAGCCCGGGGGTGGACATCACGCCGTACCCGATGATGGCGGGGTAGTCGGTGACCTTCTCGAACTGGGCGTCGATGCCCAGGTCGGCGACGGCCTGGCGGGTGACCCGCTCGAGGTTGACGCAGTTGGTACAGCCGGACCCGAGGATCTTGATGATCATGGCAGTCTCTTCTTTCGGTGGGGAACTGGAGTTGGTGCGGATTGTCAGGTCGGGATGATGGCGTTGAAGAGGTAGCCCACGGCGATGATCCCGGCGCCGACCACGGCCACGAACGTGGCGATGAGCTGGGGTTTCAGGACCCGTCGCAACAAGATGAGCTCGGGCAGGCTGAGTGCGACCACGGCCATCATGAAGGCGAGCAGGGTGCCCATCGGCAGGCCCTTGTCGTGCAGGGCCTGCACCAGCGGCATGATGCCGGCGGCGTTGGAGTACAGCGGGATCCCGATCAGCACGGCGATCAGCACGGCGAAGGGGTTCCCGGCTCCGGCGTACTGGGTGAAGAAGTCCTCCGGTGCCCAGCCGTGGATGGCTGCGCCCAGGGCGATACCGACCAGCAGGTAGGGCCAGATCTTGCGCAGGATCAGCCCGACCTCCTCGACGCCCATCTGGATCCGGTCGTCCCAGGTCAATCCGGCGGCGGGGTCGATGACCTGTCCGCCCAGGCGGGTCTCGAAGACGAAGGGCTCGACCCACCGTTCGAGCTTCAGCCGGCCCAGGACGAACCCGGCGACGATGGCGATGACCAGGCCCGCGCCCACGTACAGCAGGGTCGGGCCGATCCCGAACATCCCGAACAGCAGACCGATGGCGACCTCGTTGACCAGCGGGCTGGCGATCAGGAAGCTCAAGGTGACCCCCAGCGGGACCCCGGCTGCGACGAACCCAATGAATGCGGGGACGGCACTGCACGAGCAGAACGGGGTGATCACGCCGAGACCGGCGGCCATCACGTTGCCGACGCCCTCGCGCTTGCCACCCAGCAGCGCCCGGGTGCGTTCGACGCTCATGAATGAGCGAAGCACGGTGACCAGGAAGATGATCCCGACCAGCAGCAGGGCGATCTTGATGGAGTCATAGAAGAAGAAGTGGACCCCTGAGCCCAGCCGGCTCGCCGGGGCCAAACCGGCCACGTCATACACCACCCAGTCCCAGAATGGAAGGTTCACCGCATACAAGGCAAACCACACCAGCGCAGCCGCACCCACACCCCCCCACCGGCGGGTCGGCGTCGGGGCACGTAACCGCTCAGCGACACTCACGCCGACACCGACACCGACGCACCCGGCAGGGCCGCACGCATCCGCTCGGCCGCATCATCGGCCAAAGCGTAGTCAATCCACCGGCCACGCCGGCTCGAAGTCACCAGGCCCGCCTCACGCAGCACCTTCAGGTGGTAGCTCAGCAGGTTCCCCGCGATCGGGATCTGTTCCTGCAGCTTGCACACGCACCGCGGCGCCTGCGCCAACGTCGCCAACACTGTCCACCGGATCGGGTCGGCGACGGCTTGCAACACCACCACCGGCTCCACCACGACGGAACTCGCTATCTCAACGCGGATTGAATCAGTCATGATTGAACCGTAGCACCCTTCCTGCGCACTCGCCAGCAGGGAGCTGATGGGCGGGGTTCGACGATCGCAGCCGCTCAGGATGACCCTGGGGGGACTTGACCCAACGGACCCTTGGCTCTACATTTCAAATGTGCCTGTTACAAAAATGATTGAAGTGGCAGGGTTCAAGGATGCGCACGCGGTGCAACTCAACGCGTCAGTGGCGCTGGTGTTCGCGGCGGCCGCGGCGGTAGCTCCTTGGACCGTCTACCTTGCCGTGCCCCCCCAGCACTACACAGCCCATCACTACTGGCTCGGCTGGTTCGGCTTCGACGTGGCTCTCCTCGTTGTCCTGGTGATTACCGGGCGGTCGTTGTCCCGCCGGGAGGTCGCCGCGTGCCGGTACGCAACCGTCGCTGCGGCGGTGCTCGTCGCCGATGCGTGGTTTGACGTGCTCAACGCCGCTACACCGACTGAGCAACTGGTCGCGGTCGCCTTGGCGGGTCTGGTTGAGCTCCCGTTGGCGTACGTCTGCTGGCGGATTGCACGCACTCAACCAGCCACAGACCACGTGTCATCACGGCATCCGGAACCGGTCACGCGCCACAAGAATCCCGAGCGGGCGCTTCTTGGCGTTCGCCTCCGGGATGTAAATAGACCTGACCGGACGGCTAAGCCGCGACGCCTACCTCGCCGGGCCTCCCGCCATGATCACGGCCTCCCTGGCTGCGCTGGACCGGGCAGGTATCCCCCGGGCGCAAACTCACGTCGACAGCTTCGGCGGCTAAGACCACAAGGAAAGGACAGTCCGACGACCCCGCACCTGCCCAGCACCTCCCGCGCCGCGCGAGCGGGTCTGCGCCCCACAGGCTCGCCTGCGCGGCGTTCACCCCGGCTGGTTCGCGGCAGTGATGGGTACCGCGATCCTGGCGATGGCCACCTGCGACAACCGGCGACCTCGCGGCACGTGCGCGGTACCGCCCACGTGCCTGAGCACTGTGCTGGTGGGGACCGCGTACGTCGCCGCCGGGGTGTTGGTGGTGGCGTGGGTGGCCCGGTGGGTCCGGCACCCCGACGCCGCGTCCTGGCCGCACACTCATCAGCGTGACGTTCGCCTACGTGTTGTTACCGGCGAGGCGTGCGCGGCGTGGTCAACGGGGGCTGGTTCATCCAAGTGGGCGTGACGATCACCAACCGATGGTTCTGGTACCGCTGAGACCACACACAGACGCCTGGCCCAGCGCGGCTGCTGCTGGTCCTGGTACGCCAGCTACGGGATGGGGCTGCTGCTCTTCTTGTTCGTGATGAGCATGCTGGTGCCGGCAGCTTCTGCCCTGCGCCGCAATGACCCCTTCGCTGTGGAGCAACCTGTGGAGCAACCTGTGGATATTCGGTTGTGGTGGCTGGCTGCCGCCGCCTGGGCTGCTCGTGCGCTACCTGCCGGCTGGTGCGCTGTCCTACGGGCTGGGCTGGTGGGCCTTCAGGTTCCCCGCCGCCGCGTTCACCGTGGCCACCCTCGCCCTTACCCTCGCCGGCGCCTGGGAGACACCCCTGGAGGTGTTCGGTACGCTGCTGTATCTCGCCTTGGTCGGGTTCTGGTCGCTCATGTCTGCCGGACGCAGCGGGGTACTTGCACCGGCGAGGTCTGGCAGCGACGACCGTTCGCCAGGCACCCCGCCCGATGGGAAGGACACCGACATGACCGGGCCACCCAAGACCTACCACGTGCGAGCCGAGGGCTCCGCCGGCGGTCGGGCCACGATCGCCGCGGGCAACCAGAGGATCCCGGTCGACGCCAGCTGGGGGTCTGCCGAGCCGTCCGGGCTTCCCGGTCCCGCCGAGCTGCTGGCCAGCGCGTTCGCGGCCTGCCTGACGAAGAACATCGAGCGTTCCAGCGCGTTGCTGTCGTTTCGCTACCAGCGCGTCGAGATCGACGTCCAGGCCCGCCGCCAGGACGCCCCGCCGCGCTTCGTCGAGATCGACTACGAGGTACGCATCGTCACCGACGAGGAGGACCGACGCATCGACCTGCTACACCGCAACCTGCGCCAGTTCGGCACCGTCTACAACACCCTGGCCGCCACGTGCAACGTCCACGGCCGGGTCATTACCGTGCCACCCTCCGACTAGGAGCCCGAGTCAAAGGGCCGGTGACGGCCCACAGTGCTCGTTTGCGGGGATCTCCTTGCCCCTGATGGCACGGCAAGACCATCCTGACTGAACTCGGCTGTGTAGCGCTTCGGTTTGACGATCCTCGCCAGAGATGATGACAGTTTCGTGGTTGTGCTCTGCGCGCGTGCCTGCGCGCAGGGTCCCGAGGGACGGCGTTCGTCAGGGTCACATGTGGCCAGCGAGAAGACCGGGTCCAGCTCGCCCAGCACAACGTGACCCAGAAAGCCTGCAACTGAGCCCACACCGACGCCGACCCCGGCCTCAGCCGATGCACCCCGCTCGCGGCGCCAGCACCCAGTTAACCCCGATCCGGTCCCCCGAAGAGAAGCGCGGAACCACCAGGTAGAACCGCCAGACCCCTGGCCCGTCCGGCTCTGGCTCTCTGGGAGTGGCGCCCGCCAGGGCAGGTCTCATACGGTCGTCGAACTGCTGTGCGGGCTTTGGGTGCGGTTGCCGGGCGACGGATCGTGCGGGTGCGCCGCGCTCAGACCGGCGGCGACGATGCTGGCGGCACCGCCCAGGTCGGGACCGGGCACGGTGCAGCTGCGCGCGTGCGCATCATCGAGCATCACCGCGACGAAAGTGTGGGCGGCCTGCCGGCGCCGGGTCGGCGATAGCTTCTCGTCGCTGGCCGCGTCCAAGACGCGTTCGGTGAGCTCGAGTAGCCCTTTGCGCACCGAGCGAATGTGCGCTGCCACCTCGGGGTGCGTGTTTGCCTCTCGGAAGATAATCGTGTGCAGTATCAGCGTTGCGCTTCCGCCGAGATCCAGCTGTTGGGCAAGGCGCAGCAACGAGCCGGCCACGTCACCACGGCGGGCAACATCGGCCGGGTCGCACAGTGGGGCCTTCGAGAGACGTTCGGCGAGCAGCGCCCGCAGAAGGTCGATCTTGGTAGGGAAGTAGTAGAACAACAACCCGGTGCCGACACCAGCCTGCGCGGTGATGCGTGCCGTGCGGGTGGCATCAAAGCCGTCCCGAGCGAACAGAGCCTCCGCGGCATCCAAGATCCGGACCCGACTCGCGTCGGCCACGTCCACTCGTGCATCCTCACCAGTTGCCAGATTCTTCACCTGCAACATTATGCGCCCCTTTCATCGGTGGCTTCCGAACCGGGCGGGCCCGGGAATGTCCCGACACCCGCCCTCCTGGGCAGCGGGCGTGCCCGGCCGTGGCGGCCGAACGCGCCCGCTCCTTAGTGCGCCACGATCAGGCTGCCATCGCGTGCGGCTTGACCGCCTTGGCTGAACCTGTTGGTACCGCGACGAAGGTGACGGCACCGACGACCCACGCCGTCCAGGCAATTCCGGTGAGGGTGTGGAAACCCATCACCCACGGCGAGATGAACACCAGTACGCCCATCAGTGCGAGCAGCCACTTGCTGGCCACGGACGCGGGTACGGCCAGCGACCACAGTGCGACCAGCGCAGTGACAATACCCAGCACGACCAGTGTCCAGGTCGCCGCGGCGCTGCTCGTCGTCCAGATCGGCGACAGGAACGCGTACACCCCCGCGACCAGCGCGCCCCAGTCCTGCCAGCGACTCCATTTTCCCATGATCATCAGCCACCTCTCAACGGAGATCCGTAGCGACGAAGGCGGATCTATAAGGCCAACTCTGACACTGACTGACTGCTCAGTCAAGCGTTATCTCAATCTCTTTTGTATCAGGCACATTTGAAATGTGTGGCCGAGCCCCCCGTGACTGCTCCGAAAACGGATACTCCACTGGGTATCAGTCTGGTAGGCAGATATCAACGAGCCCGTCGCCGCGGTCCTAACGGCGTCCCGGGTGCTCGTCGGGGTCTCCGCGCGCTCCCTCGCCGAGGTCGAGGACACCATCACGGTCACCCAGTTCCGCACCTTGGTCGTGCTCGACCATCACGGTCAGGTCGATCTCAACCGGCTGCTCGTCCCGGCGATGGTCACCCACATCGTCGCCACCATGCCCGCGCCGCTGAACCAAATTTCTGAGCGTGGTTCAGACGTCAGGAGCAACGTGGCGAAGCCTGTGGTGCAAGCCGTGGGTAGGTGCGAGGCGAAGCTGGTCGACCCGGCCAGGGCCGAACTGGTCGGTGAGGCGGTGCCCGAGCAGGGAGGCTGCTGTGGCGTTGTTGGGGGGCGGGAGAGGTACTCCGTTTTCCCGTCGTGGGCTTGGTGCACGTCATCTCCTTGTTGGTAATTCATCGAAGTGATCCCAGGTCACAGTGTCGGCACCTACTCGGGGCATCAGTACGGCACACGGTGCGAACGTCCGTCCCCGTCAACAGGTATCAGCTGCTACTCGTTTCTGCCGGGACGCTCAGGTCGACGCAGGCTGCCGTTGAGGCGATGATGTGTCCATGTCCGAGAGTGCCGCCCGAGGCCGAGAATCTGCGCACAAGGTTTACCCACGGTCGTCGGGTGCTGCGGCCGAAGTGCTCTCGCTTCTGCAGGCGGCGGTTGGCGGACCGTTGCCGATCCGGATCAGGTGTTGGGACGGATCGGTAGCAGGTGAGCCCGATGCAGCGGCCACGGTGGTGTTGGTCCGCAGGCGGGGTCTGCGTCGACTGCTGTGGGCCCCTAACGAGCTCGGTCTGGTCCGTGCCTATGTGTCGGGGGACATGCACTTCGAGGGCGACATCTTCGCTCTTCTCGATCTGCCCGAGGTGATCGACCGGGTCGCCCATCATCAGCTGATCGGATTGAGTTGGCGGCAGCGCCTCGCAGCCGCGCTGACCGCTGCCCGGATCGGTGCGGTCGGACTCCCACCTCGCCCGCCCGCGGAAGAGATTCGTCGAAGCCGCGGCCGACTCCACAGCGTCAGTCGGGACGCCCAGTCGGTTTCCCACCATTACGACGTCGGCAATGAGTTCTACCGGTTGATCC
>Ga0209585_10000718_pt1 | contig 12877 bp, 14 predicted proteins | sample NGEPerone_FD_185491 | JGI IMG/M metagenome (GOLD analysis project Ga0209585, IMG submission 185491) | Arctic peat soil microbial communities from the Barrow Environmental Observatory site, Barrow, Alaska, USA - NGEE Permafrost154B-one... | ecosystem: Environmental > Terrestrial > Soil >... | reverse complement strand
CTCAGGAAGGCGCCGAATTTACTGACGAACCAGGATGTTACTTCACCGGCGTCATTGGAGCGCTGCGAAGCCGGATATTCTTTTAACCAGAAATCGAGCACCGTCTGATCTTTAACATGTTGCAATTTCTGTTTCAGGAATTGCGGATCTCGAAAAAGTTTCGGTATATCAACAAATGTTCCGCCAACCGGATCGGCCATCACTACTAGAGCGGCATTGCGGAAAATATGTTCATAACGAGGCCCCATGATGCCTTGGTGCGTCGGGTCGTACAACTTCTGTAACATATTCAGAGTTTCCTGAATTAAGAAGTCTTTCTGGTCGGTATCATCAAATTCGAATAAATTAAGCCCCATTGGATAATCCATGTCGGCCGGTGAGAAATATATAACGTCTTCGGTACGTTCTTTGGGAACCATAGACAAAAGCTTCTCGGCTGTGTCGCCATGAGGGTCTACAAAGGCAAAACCATTGCCGCTCAACATATCCTGAAGAGCCAGGTTCTCTAGGAAAGTTGACTTCCCTGTACCTGTCTGCCCGACAACATACATGTGGCGCTGGCGGTCCGGAAGGTCTAGGCGTATAGCCTTTTTGACGCCACGGAATATGTTGTAGCCGAGCAGAAGACCTTGATCTGGAATATTACGAGGTCCGTCAACTTGTTTTGAATCTTGGCGCGTTAACTGCGATGTCGGAACGTTACTTTGATCCGGAAAATGGAACAAAGTAGCTAGCTCGATTGAATTCAAAATAGTACGTTTATTGTTTTGCGGGAAGATTCTTAAGAGATAATCTGTTGTGAATTTTTCAATGTCTTTGGTCGGAGTGTATTTAAATCCATTTTTACCTGGAGCATCAAAAAGTGAAAACGTAGCAACAATATTACTCAGAATTGTTTGGGCTCTTTGGCTAATATTTGACGAAACAACAACTCGAATGAGCACTTCAAAGGCTGGGTAACGGGTTTTTTCATCGATCGCATCCAAAATATTTTGATCTAGACTCGATAGCTCGGGCTTGGATGACTCATCCTTTTTATCTTCAGGTGGCTTTACTGGTGCCATAAGAACCTGCTTAGAAAATGCGCCGACCGCACTCATACCAGTACTAGAGCTTTCCCCTTTCCGCTTTTTACTAGCTATCCCCGTTGCCGTTTTACGCCAGCCGGATTCCGCCGGCCGCATAATAAGCTGTATTGCAGCACCGTCTTCTTTATCAAGAGTTGAGAGCGCATTTAGAAGTGATTGCATAGTATCTCTCTTTAGATCTTGATACGTGGCTATTGGGTAAGCAAACGGCTCCTTAAGAGCCATTACGCCACCCGCGGTACCGTTTATCTTGCCTATTGGGTTAAAGATATTGTGATCTGCCACTTCTTCCAGGCGAGCAGCCGGATAAGCACTAACGATTGCCTGACGCACTACGTCTACGAGGGCCAATGGTACGGCAGTATAGAAGTAGACAAACCCCTTAACACCAACAATCTCAAAAGAAAAATGACGTTGACCATAGAATCGGCTCTTAAAGCCCTTCTGTACGGTGCTGGCTATAATGTTGTACATAACCTGTGCTTTAGATATATTCTCGTCAGTAACATCTCGCCTATCCCTGCCGCCTCCATCAATATCGTCACTTGGCGGCGGTAAATGAATAAGCAGCGGCACCATTTTAAGTCCACGTTCATAGTTTTTCTGTTCACGTAAGCGCCGTTTCAAATTCAAATAGACAATTGGCCCGACTGTTCCCGCAACTACAACCAATGCCAAAAATATTATCAAAATTGTCATATGTTTTGCTCGTTTGAATTCATTATTTTGCCATAACGTTCCTGCAAATATTCAGTACGCAACCTTGCCAATTCTTGGCTTTGGGTATAGGGGTTGTTTTGTGTTTTTTCTACAATACTCTTTGCTTTATACACCCATTCCTTATCTATTAAATCACTGTCTTCGGCTATGACTAGAGGCGATGTATTGTTCACATTGTTGTATTTCTGATCGACAGACTCGGAGCCTAACGAAGAGGCTCGGGAGTCAAGGTCAAAAGTCTGAGGTCTAGAGTTTCCGGCGTCTGCTGGCGAAGACGTTTGCAAAGGATTCAAGCCCCCCGGTTGAGGCTCAGGAAGTGGATTTTGTGCCAAAGGAAAAGACTGATCTGACTTAAAATTTGCCATATCCGTAGCACTTCCACCGGCTTTATTACCATCCAAATCCATTACCTACAATTATACAACCTTATTATGTATAAAGACTAGCTCCTAAAGACCTTGTGCAAAATATGCTATACCTCAAGGTATGGTTATTATCGTTGAGAGGAATCCTTACTTAAAGACCATAACTATACTCAAGCAAGAAGGCTTAGTCTCAATTATACTGGGCTTACGCAAAACTCCCTCACCCCAGACCAAATCTGACCGGCTGTAAACTGTTTTTCTTCTCTCATAGTACCTACGGGTACTCTTCCTTCAGACAAAACAGTTTTCGCTCGTTCAGATTTGGTCTGGAGGTAAGCGATTTTACGCAAGATCAGTATAGGCAATAATAGGTAGGGCTTTTTTAGTCACGCGGTTATCCTGAATGGAAACTTAAGCTTGGCGAGACTGTAAGTACGACAGATATATATACAGTACGGCCGCTAGGGGTAAAAGCGTCACAACATCACGCACGGTCAGTTGTCCTGTTGATTGTAGGGCTAAAATAATGGCCCCACAGGCAGTTGCGGTCATTATGAATCGTTTTTTCGCCCTCGGCTTTACTGTCACTATATTTGCAACATAGTCCGTAATTAATGTCAAGAGCACGAAAAGCGTGAGTACTAATAGTACCAACGCCGGCACAATGACAAATGAACTATCGTTCGGTGAAAACAGGCCAAAAAACAATATGTCGATGAGGAGTAATAAGATATGGAATCGGTATTTTTGTATAATGATTGGCATTGGTTTAGCTTTATAATACCAAAAATCTACTTAGAGCATCAGCAAAACGACTTCATGGTGAATAAAAATGCTTGGTGTCAGGCCGGTAAATCCGCTCATATATATAAAACTATTGTAGCGCTTACCGGCACCTGACTGACTGACCGCTCTCGTCACCTTTTATGGTGACTTGAGCGTTATCGGTTTCCCGTTGTAAGTTGTATTTTTTGTTTTTGACTTACTAAAAATATGATAGCGCAAATTACTTAAAATGTCAATAGGCTTATGCTATATGAAACGTTTATAGTTATGCACAGCCCTGCAGAATAATCATTGGAATTGTTATTGACATGGTTATCAGTAGTTTATAAGATAGGCATAGCACTTGAATAAAAAAAGTGCTCAAAAACAAAAACGAATCTAAAGGGACCACGGTTTCTCGCAAGCAGTGGTCCCGACAAAGAAAAACCTTAACAGTCAAACAAAAAAATTCAACACCCCGGGGCAAAAAAATCTCTGGGGTGTTTTCTTTTGATTTTTAGTATTACAATGGCTGACATGCATGGGAAAGTTCAGAGCCTTATTAATGTAGGTGCTGGTGGTCTTATTGTTGATATTGAGTGCCATCTTTCTAACAGTCTTCCTGGTATTGTTATTGTTGGCAGCGCAACAAAATCGGTCGACGAATCCAAAGAGCGATTGCGTGGCGCCTTTTCTACCAACCAACTGCAAATGCCACGAAAACGCATCACTATTAACCTAGCACCCGCAGACGTTCCCAAAGACGAAAGCGGCTTCGACCTAGGTATCGCAGCGGCGATCCTACTTGCCAGCAACCCACATATACCTGGAGGAGCTAATATTAAAACTGCTTTCATAGGCGAGCTTGGACTAGATGGTTCTGTGCGAGCAGTTCGAGGAATCATTGGTAAGCTGCTGGCCGGCAGGGATAAAGCTATCGAAACCTTCTTCATACCTTCGCAAAACCTCGAACAAGCCCAGCTAGTCCCCGGCATTTCTCTGATACCGGTTAACAGCCTTCGTGAACTGTACGACCACCTTACCGCCACAAAGTTGCTAAAGAAGATTCCTACTGGTTCAGGTACATACAAGCCAGCCGTACAGAAAGTTTCGTCGGAACAAATACTCATAAGTGACGTTGTCGGGCAACCCCATGCCAAGCGAGCCCTTGAAATAGCCGCCGCAGGTGGACATAACGTATTTTTCAACGGTCCCCCCGGCACGGGAAAAAGCATGTTGGCGCGCGCCCTCCCTTCTATTTTGCCGCCTTTAACCCATGAAGAAATGCTTGAAGTAACCCACATGCACAGTCTCGCTAGCCATGCATACGATACCGTTATTTCCGCTCGTCCGTTTCGAGCACCACATCATAGCGCTAGCCACGTTGCGGTCATTGGTGGCGGCCACAGCCTGCGACCAGGCGAAATAAGCCTGAGCCATCGTGGCGTATTATTCTTCGATGAGCTGCCCGAATTCGGACGCATGACCCTTGAGGCATTACGACAACCCCTAGAAGACCGCAAAATAACTGTCGCAAGAGCTAAGGACAGTGTTGAGTACCCTGCTAACTTTATTTTGATTGCTACTGCCAACCCATGCCCCTGCGGATATTTCGGTACTACAAAACCCTGTACGTGCCAGGCTTATCAAATTCAACGCTACCAACAAAAATTATCCGGCCCAATTATGGACAGGATCGATCTATTCGCCAATGTAGGCGACGTTGAACACTCAAAACTTATTACCCACAAAGCATCAGAAAATGAAGATACAGATATACAAGAGAGGGTTTTACGCGCCAGAACCATTCAAAAAGACAGATACCAAACGCCTACTCTTCTAAACAGCAACATGTCGAACAAGCATATTAAACAATTCGCCGAACTTCGGCCCGAGGCCAAAGCCTTGCTTGATACCGCTGCCGAACGGCTGAACATCTCTGCCCGAAGTTATATGCGAACCATAAAGATCGCTCGGACCATAGCCGATCTTGATGACAGTAAGCAAATACATACCGAACACCTCAGTGAAGCCCTCCAATATCGTCAACCCGCCCGGACAATATAGCCAAAATAAAAGTGCTTATTGACCTCTGTTGGTGCATCTGTTACAATAACTGCACCTATAATATCAACCAGAGTAAGGAGACTACTTTATCAGTAAGACTACTCGCCTGAATAATTCAATTCAGGCTTCCCAGCTGCGAGTTATCGATGCAGATGGTAAACAGCTTGGCGTTTTGTCGCGAAACGAAGCTTTACAACTTGCCGTGGAACAAGGCTTAGATCTTGTTGAAATATCCCCAGAGGCAAACCCACCAGTCGCCAAAATTGTCGATTGGGGCAAGTACAATTACCAGAAGACGAAACAACAGCAAAAGAACAAGCGCAACACTAAAGCTTTAGAAATGAAGCAAATGCGGTTCGGATTAAAGATCAGCCCACATGATCTTGGGGTAAAAATGAGTAAAGTTACTGGCTTTCTCGAAACTGGCCACAAAGTAAAGATAACTATCTTTTACCGAGGCCGTGAGCTAGCCCACCGAGAGATCGGTTTCAAGCTCGCAGATAAAGTCATTGCTGATTTCGGTGATACAATAGCAGTTGACCAAGCCCCGCAGTTCGCGGGCAAACAGTTAAATTTTGTCATAAGGAGTACTCAAAATGCCAAAGCTAAAGACTCATAGTGGCACCAAAGATCGGGTAAGACTTTCCAAGAATGGTAAAGTCCGTATTGGCCACCCAAACATGAACCACTTCTTGCAAAAGAAGAGTGGCTCTCGCAAGCGCAGCCTTAGTGGTCTAACCACGACTATTGGTACGCAAGCTAAGACACTTAAGCGGAAATTAGGAGCGTAACATGCGCGTAAAACGAGGCGTTGCTAGCCACAAAAAGCACCAGAAAATCCGCCGCGCAACCAAGGGCATGACCCATTCTAACCGCGTAAGCATCAAACGCGGTCGTCAGGCAATCACAAAGTCATTGCAGTTTGCTTACCGCGATCGTCGTGACAAAAAGCGTACTTTCCGCCAGTTGTGGAATGCCCGCATAAATGCAGCGGCTCGCCTGAACGGCATAACCTACAGCAAACTTATTGCCGCTCTCAAGGGTGCCAACATCACATTAGACCGTAAAGTCTTGAGTGAACTCGCTGTTAACGAGCCAAAAGCTTTCGAAGCAGTCATCAAAGCCGCTACCAAATAGCTCTTCCAGCTCGACTCAAACTAAAATACCCCTCATTTTGAGGGGTATTTTAGTGCCAGGATACCAATAAGCCGGATTTTGTTCAGAATCTGCCCATGCCTACTCTTTTTGTAGAACAGACAAGGACAGACTCCTGCCGACCATCTATCTAGATTTAAGATTGCTCTCAAATTCAAGCGGTTTTTATAATGAACTCTGGCGGGAACCACGAGCTTGGAAGCTCGAAGAGTCCATTTCCTTGCAGCAGACAGGGTTTACCGTCTTCTACCGTCACCGGTAGTCGTTGCGAGCTCTTACCTCGCTCGTTTCACCCTTACCTACCGAAGTAGGCGGTTTCGTTTCTGTGGCACTTTCCCTAGGCTTACACCCGGTTGCCGTTAGCAACTGTCATTCCCTACGCTGTCCGGACTTTCCTCTCGCTTCTTGCGAAGCCAGCGGTCAGCCGATAACCTGGCAAGAGCTATTATAGCACCCTGTCTATCCTATTATCACCCTTCAAGGCTTCATCCATTGCCCGATTAACAGCCGCGTCGGCTGCTTTATTTAATTCACGCGGCACATGCGTAAAATCTACGTGCTCAAAATGGGTTAAGAGCTCCTTGACTGCCCCATTTATGGGCCACAGATCACGGTTCTTTATTTTAAAGATTTCCTTCATCTGATTCACTACCAACAAACTATCCATATATACATGGGCGATTCGCACGCCCATTAAACGCGCTTCTTCAAGGCCTAGTTTCAGCGCAGCGTATTCTGCTTGGTTATTTGTAGTGATTCCGAGGTATACACCTTTATCGACAAGTGGCTTGTCATGCATATCGTACAACACAAAACCACCAGCAGATGGCCCTGGATTTCCTCGCGAACCACCATCGGTAAATAACTTCACCTCTGTTAATTTTTCGGTTGTTGTTATGGTTGCGTCGGGTACGGGCTGCATATGTTCATAAGGGAAGAATCGAAAATGGATAATCTTAACTGGCGTTTTAAAGCGCACGGTGTCACCATAATATCCTTGATATGTTTTTAGCATTTCATCAGGAGAGGCAAATTCTTCATGCCCGTCATAATCTTCTTTGGATATTTCACCTAGATGTTTCTCGACGACTTTGGAAAGAACTGCTTCGCCAAATGCCAACCAAGTATTATGTTCTTTTGGATTAACCTTATCGATCAAAACAACCCTATCGTCAACCGACAGATCTTTTTCGTCAAAAAGACGCCAAGTGCAGGTTTTTTGGCCCGTGCGTATCAGTTCAGACAGTTCGTGGTCGAGTTTTATGGTTTTCACTACTTAAAGTATACATGGTCGGGGTGACAGGACTTGAACCTGCGACCTCACGGCCCCCAGCCGTACGCGCTACCAACTGCGCTACACCCCGGCGTCAAAGCTTACGAACCAGTCTCGTTTTGCCTAAAGAGGCAAAAGCTTCGACCTTATTCTATGCTTCTCCTTTCAAAATTATAAACAGTCGCTTCGTTCCTTGGTTTAGAATTTTGGTCTTGAACTAGTTCTTACATAAAGGCCCTTCGGGCAGGCCGACATGACAACCTGGCGTTTATTCCAGGTGGGTGCTCGCATTGCTAGACCACGGTCCGCAAAATATTGAGCTCCCTAATGATAAGTATTCAGATTATCATTAAATCGGCCAAGTGCCCTCAGGACCACATAAATAGTATACCTAAGAATCTGTCCAAAATCTCTAATTAGCTGAGATTTTGGCTGGACAAGAGTACTTTGGATGGGCCATTACAACAGGAAGAGCGAAATAGCCCGGTTGAGGCCCACCAACATACCCCCGAACGCTGGTACCATTATAATCAAACCAAAGACGAGAAAAATGCCAAATTGTTCCATCTGCGCCATAACACCTCGCACTACGTCAGGTGCAAAAGCGTACAGAACTCGCGAGCCATCTAGTGGTGGAATCGGTACCATGTTAAAAACAAACAGACCGACATTAAGGCTGACGAATATCGTCAAAATATTAAAGACGTCTGGGCTACCAACAAAGAGCCGAGCCAGCAATCCACCTACCACCGCTAGCCCAAGATTGGTAAATGGCCCCGCTGCAGCAATGAGTGCTGCCCCAAATTCTTCAAACCTTACCCGCTCGGGATTAAATGGAACTGGCTTGGCAGCCAAAATAGGCATACGGAACACTAGCAGTGTAATAATAGGCAGTATAATGGTAGCGAACGGATCAATATGCCGCAGAGGATTAAGACTAACTCTCCCTTCCTCGTGAGCCGTAGTGTCCCCGAGCTTAAGACCCACATAAGCATGCATCATCTCGTGCACCGTAATAGATACTATCAAACTAACAAGTAAGATTATCAGCGTAAAGGGGTCGAACGATAAGTCCATATATCACTGGTATTATATAGGACTTCTGAGCTTTGTCATTATTTCGTGGCCAATTGTAAAAGTCCGGTTTTGCACTATTATTGACTTTTTTACGCTGTTACCGTAGAATACAAGACTGAATCTAAAGGAATTAATCATGCAAAAATGCGACCTCACGGGCAAAGGCAAACAGTTCGGCAGCAATGTCAGTTTTTCACAGCGTCATACCAAAAAAGTTTGGAAGCCTAACCTGCAGACCAAGACTATAGTAGTCGATGGGCGCAAAGTTAAGTTAAAGATTAGCACTCAAGCTCTTCGTACACTCAAGAAAAAGGGACTCGTTAGCACCGGTAAGTAGTTTTTTTGTTCGAACATTAAAACACCCCCTGAAAGGGGTGCTTTTTTTGAGTTAATCCCCTGCTATGATCGTTCAAGAACGATCAATTGTGTAACATCGCCAAGCTCGGTTGCCTTAAGTTTAAGCTTTTGTACAGTTTCCTTGGGCTCCATCCCCAAACCGTGAACAGCCTGTTCTAGTGTCTGCTGCGGGACTTCGTACTTCAAGTGTTTATCATCGTAATGTGTAGGAATAATGAGCTTTGGCTCAACGTCCTTAATGAGTTTTAGAGCCCCAACCGGGTCCAGGGTATAACCGTTTCCACCCACGGGCACAATCATAACGTCTACCCTGCCAATAGTCTCCAGCTGATCATCATCTAAAGAAGGGTATATATTACCGGTAAAGAGGAAGCTCACGTCACCGGCAACCACTTTATACATTGTAACTGCATACGTACCGGCTTCGTCCATGTGAGCGCGCGCCGGTATACCGGTAATCATCACGTTTGATGCCTCGTACTCACCGGGACTATCTATGGCTAGATTAGTGTCCGATAAGACGCCAGCTTGCTTCAATGTGAATAAAGCTATGTCGCCAGACCTTATAACACCCTTAACACCCAGACTCGCCAAGGTGTCATCAACTACAAGTCGTGCGCCCTTCGTATTCAAGACAACACAATTTCCACCACAATACTGTAAATCCATACTACACTCCCTATTTTTCGGCTACTAAGCTATGCGTATCGACTAGCACTTGCTTTTTTGAATCAATAACATTATTAATAAACCTGTCCTTGACCTGTTGTCGATACTTAAAGTCCTCGAGGCTCATCACCGTATAGCGAATCTCTTTGCCTTCTTTGGCTTCTAGATCGGTCACAAACTTCTGCAAAGCGTGAGTATTGATATCACCCACAAATAACGCGTCAATGCCACTACTTTCGTCGCGCGTAAATTGACCCGTGTACAATGCCAGCTCAACTCGGCCGATTGCTTTTAAGCCGTCTAGAAGGTCCACGTCCTTAATTGGCTTAGCAGCAATCTGAGTCTCGCCGCCGCCAAAAATAGTTGCCAGAGGCTCATAAAAGTCATACTCTTGGTTAACTTCGTAATACAGTTTGTTATTGTTGTTGTCTGAGACAATTATACCGATGTTGAGTAGGTTGGACAGTTCTCGGCGCACCGAGTTGATCTGCTCATCTATCTTACGGGTGATCTCGCGGACGTAGAACGATCGATTTGGATTGCCATAAAATAGCTGCAGCAGCTTAACCCTCGTTTTAGACCCGAACAGTTGTTCAATCATAGTTACAGTGTACCAAACTATTTACGCAATGCTACTCTAAATTGTTCAGCCATGTTGTCACTAGAGCAACAGATTCTTCTTGATTACAGATGTAGCGAATCAATTTATTACGCTTGAACCACGTTCGTTGACGCTTGGCGTAGGCTAGTGTGTCACGAATAATCAAGCTTTTCAGTTCATTAATAGTCAAAATGCCTGCGAAGTAACTTTTGAACTCTTTATAGCCAATTGTTTGTGATAATTGACTATCCCAACCATATTGCTTAACAAGGCCGCGGACTTCTTTCTCCAGCCCGGTCACAAACATCTCTTCGACTCTTTTGGCTACGCTCTGGGTGAGGCTCTCTCGAGATATGTCTATGCCCAGCACGCACGTATTAGACCTCATAGGTGATCTGTTAGCAATTTGGCCACCTGTTTCGAGCGAGCGTACAAGATGACGCGGATTTGCGCTGTTTCGCGGCAACGATAGGCCCTGCTTCTTGAACCGGCCCTGAAGCTCAGCCACAGATAAACTTTGTAGTTCAGCACGAATTTCGATATCTGGTGGCTGGCTGAATTCATAATCAAATAAAACGCTGTCTATATACAGGCCGCTGCCGCCCACCAAGATCGGTAGCATGCCTCGTTCGGAGATATCTTTTATTTCTCGGAGCACCAGTTCCTTAAACACAGAAGCATTTAATGTTTCATCCAGATCCATAATGTCCAGCAAATGATGTGGTACGAGTTGCCTATCCGCTAGAGGCGGTTTAGCCGTACCGATATCCATGCCCCTGTATACTGTCCGTGCATCGCCAGTAATAATCTCACCATTAAACATTTGGGCGAGTTTCATGGCCAATCCCGACTTGCCTGAGGCAGTCTCGCCAACAATGACTAAGAGTGGCGGCGTGTTTGTTATGGTGTCCACAACAATTTCCCTACATCAACCGTATAATTATTTCCGACAACAACTCCCTCGCATTCAAGGGCTGCTCTGTGGCCAGATCGACCTCCCGGGTATCCGGCGGCCAAGCCGCCAGACTTATTTACAACACGTTGCCATGGTAAATCGAGATCACCAAAATGAGCAATACCACCCACAACACGAGCTGCCCGAGCATCACCACAAAGCCCAGCTATTTGGCCGTACGTCATAACACGACCGCGCGGAATCTGTGCAACAACAGCGTTCACTCTGCTGGCAAAACTATTCTCAACTTGTTTTGACATCAAAATATTCGAGCACTTCCTGCCAGTTTTTGACACGTTTTACGTCTCGATGTATGTCACCAGCCTGGTTCCAACTATAGTCACCAAACAGTAGTGGCTTCACGCCACTCTCAGCCGCAATGTTGCAATGTTTCACGATATCATCTATCAAAAACTCAGCACCAATCTGATTACATATGTCCGCTTTGGTTTTTTTGTTCTCAACTTCCCAGTATGGGAGGAAGTGAACCTCTTTAAAAATTGGTCCGAAGTGCTTCTCCAGCCAAACTCCAGTGGCATCAACAACATGTAGCGGTCGAGCTGATATAATAGCAAGGTCATATTGCCCAGAGAGAAGAATCAAAGCGTCTTGAGCGGCTTCAATCAATTCGTATTCCATGATGCTTTCGGGTGTATGAAATTCCAAAGCACGACGCTCTATCTCATCTCGGTCAACTTCCCAAAGAGTCGACCATCGGTCGTCATAATTATGCTTTCCCAAATCAGTACCATACTGACTATTACTGAACGCAACAAACGCCGCCACGTGATCAGCGAGAACGTCATCGACATCCACGGCAATAATTTGTTTACTCATACCATCCTCTGAACTAAAAACCACTTTAAAACGATGTTTTAGTAACGCGCATTTTAGACTCATTTGCGACGGTTTGCAAAAATTCTTGCACCGTATAGCTTTTTGCTTCGCTATTCACAACCATGTCACCCCTTATTCTAGGCGTAACTTCATGTGTTTCTATTTCTTTCTGCCCAATCACTAAAGTGTACGGAATTTTCCAGACTTCTGCGCTACGAATTTTTTTGCCCACCGACTCGCTATCGTTATCAACAACTGCCCTTATACCTAAGGCAGTGGCTTTCTCGAGTAGCTCATTGGCATAGGCAACGGTAGCCTCCTCCTGGTTTACGGTTATGAAACGCACCTGCTCTGGTGCTAACCATACGGGGAATTTTCCTGCCGTGTGTTCAATATAGACGCTTAAAAATCGCTCAATGGAGCCCAGAATAGCTTTGTGTATCATGGCGGGTCGCTGTTTTTGCCCTTGCTCGTCAGTATATTCAAGCTCGAATCGTTCCGGCTGGACAAAATCAAGTTGTACGGTTGCACACTGCCAACGACGTCCCAAGGCATCTGCAACGTAAATATCAATTTTCGGGCCATAAAATGCTGCTTCCCCAAGCTCAATTTTATAGTCCAGCTGCTCGTCTTGCGCAACTTGCTCCATAATGTGCTGGGCATCATCCCACAACGCCGGATCCCCGAAGTAGTTATCGCTCTTATCACGAAATGACAAATCGACACTTAGCGCCATGCCAAGCGTAAGGTACATTTCCTTCACCATCGCTATGATTGCACGCATCTCAACCTCAATCTGGTCGTGACGCACAAAAGCGTGTGAATCATCTTGGGTTAAGGCCCGGACCCGCGACAAGCCATGAATCTCACCACTCTTTTCATCTCGATACATTGTTGTAGTTTCCATGTAGCGTTGCGGGAGATCGCGATAACTGCGCGGTCGTGACG
>Ga0209585_10000717_pt1 | contig 12888 bp, 6 predicted proteins | sample NGEPerone_FD_185491 | JGI IMG/M metagenome (GOLD analysis project Ga0209585, IMG submission 185491) | Arctic peat soil microbial communities from the Barrow Environmental Observatory site, Barrow, Alaska, USA - NGEE Permafrost154B-one... | ecosystem: Environmental > Terrestrial > Soil > Wetlands... | reverse complement strand
GCCTTGACCGCATAGACGCCGCGGGGGCCTTGGCCATCGTCGGGCCCTCGGGGAGCGGCAAGTCATCCCTTGCACGGGCAGGCGTGGCGGCTGCGCTTGAGCGCGACGGCCGTAGGGTGCGCGTGATCACGCCGGGCAGCCGGCCGATGGATGCACTGGCGGGTATGCCGCGCGGCGCGGGCAGCGTCCTGCTGGTCGACCAGTGCGAAGAAGCGCTGGCCATGGGTGACAGCTCGACGGAGCGGGTTGGGTTCTTCGCGGCATTGGCCGACTTCGCTGGATCAGGCAAGCTCATCGTGACCCTTCGTGCGGACCGCCTCGGTGAGGTCTCCGTCTATCCCGCGTTCGCGCACCTGGTGGAGCGCGGTCTGTACCTCCTCGGCCCGATGAACCAGGTGGAGCTTCGGCGAGCGATCGAGGGCCCGGCCGAACAAGCGGGGCTGCGTCTGGAGCCTGGCCTGGTCGACCTCCTGGTCCGAGAGATCGAAGGGGCGCCGGGCGCACTTCCACTCCTGTCCCACGTGCTGCGACAGACCTGGACGCGGCGCGAGGGAGCCACCCTGACGGTGGCTGGATATCGGGCCACCGGTGGGGTGAGGGAGGCGGTATCCCAATCAGCCGAGAGCCTGTTCCGGGATCTGACCCAATCCCAGCAGAGCATGTTGCGTGACCTCATGCTGCGCCTTGTCATCCCGGACGCCTCGGGTGATCCGGTCCGCACGCGGGCGCCCCGCCGTTCCCTGCCCACTGACGACGAGCACGAGATGCTCATCGAGAGACTGGTCAGGGCGCGACTGGTCAGCAGCGACGGCGATACCGTCGAGATCGCCCATGAGTCGCTCGCCGTTGCCTGGCCACGTCTGCAGTCCTGGCTTGACGACGACGTCGAGGGCCTGCGGGTCATGCGCCATCTCTCGGTGTCCGCTGCCAGCTGGGATGAGCTCGGGCGGCCCGACAGTGAGCTGTACCGGGGCGTCCGCCAGAGCAGCGCGGAGCAATGGCGCAACACCAGGGACCCCGTCCTCACGCCGGCAGAGCGCGAGTTCCTCGACGCGTCAGCTGCGCTCGCCGAAACGACGGCACGCGCCACCGAGCAGCAGGTCCGCCGTGAGCGCCGCACGAACAGACGCCTTCGGGCAGGGCTTGCTGCCGTCGCAGCGGTCTCCGTCGTCGCGCTGGTTGCCGGTTTCCTTGCAGTGACCGCAGCGGACCGCGCGGAGCGACAGAGCGTGTCTGCCGATGCGCGCTTGCTGGGGTCGGAGGCTCTGCGCAACACCGACATCGACCGCGCACTGCTGCTCGCCGTTGCGGCCACCAAACTGGATGACACACCTGACACGCGGAGCAACCTGACATCCGTGCTCGACCGCGCACCCCAGCTGATCGATACGGCACGACGCGGCACCATGCTCTCGATCGCGATGGAGCCGGACGGGCGGGCCCTGGCCACGGGCGGCCCGATGAGCGGGGTGAGCATCGTCGACCCCGCCACCCTGACCGAGGTCGCGCGCAACTTCGACGTGCCGGTGCGAAGGGTTCAGTTCAGTCCCGACGGCAGTCAGCTCGTTGTCGCCGTCAACCCTTGGAAACCCACCGGGGACCGCCGAATCGACCCGATCCCGCTGCGTCTGCTTGACCCGGACACCGCCGCGCTGTCGAAGGTCCAGCTTGGCGGAGTCCCCCGCGGACGCGTCCTGCACAACTCGTTCCTTTTCAGCACCAACGGCCGCTGGCTTGCCGCGGCGTTTATCCACCCCAACCAGACGGACACGGACAGTTGGATCCGAGTATGGGATACCCGGGACTATACGAGGCCCGTCGCCGCTTTCACGCTGCCGTACATCGCCGTCAATATTGCGGTGAACAACGACGGGACGCGAGCGTATGTTGCCGCGGAGGACAATCGTGTCCACGCCGTCGACCTCGCTCGTCAGCGCGAAACTGGGTCCGCTCCGATCAGCATCAACGGGTATGGCGGGGATGTCGCGCTGACTCCAGACGGCAAGAGCGTTGCCGCGACGCTTGACAAGACGATCACCCTGCTCGATCCCGAGCGGCTCTCGGTCCAGAGGGTCATCAAAGAAGACGGGGTAATAGGCGGCGACCTCGCCATCTCCGCGACGGGGGACAAGATCGGCTACGCCGTTGACGACGTGCTCGTCGTGCGAGCGCTCTCGGACCCCGACGCGGCCGGCGTCCGGTACCCCCTCGGTGACAAGATCGCCCCGAGCGGGATCGCGTTCAGTCCCGACGAGCGAACGGTCTATGCCACCAGGGTGGACGGACTGCTGCTGGCGTGGGACACAGTCGGGGATCGCCAGTTTGTCCCCAGGCGGCCCCAATCGCCCCAACCGGACCCCGCCGAGGTCGGCTACGCTCGGGTCTCCCCTGACGGCCGCACCGTGGCGTACTTCGTCACTGACGGCAAAGAGTCGTGGGCGGTCCAGTTCCTCGACCTCCGGTCGGGTGCGTGGACCAGCCGGAGCCCCCTTGTGCACACACCGACATACTTCACCGACGTCGCCTGGCGCCCGGACAGCACCGAACTGGCGGTCGTCCAGGGCGACTACACCGTCCGGCGCTTCGATCGCAGCACCGGCGGGCCCACCGCCGAGCCCGCCGAGCCCGCAGTGCCTGCCGAGCATGGCGTCCTCTGCGCAGTCGGGTTCAGCGGAGATGGGTCGCGGCTGCTGGTGGGCACGGACGACGGCTGGGTACACATCATCAACACCGTGTCCGGGCGGCCAGCTGGCAGACCCATCCTGGTGATGGCCACGTTCCCCGTGCTCACCATTGGGGTCAATCATGACGGCAGCCGCGCGCTGACCTCTGCCGGTGGCAAAGTTCAGCTCCTTGACGTGTCTGCAGGCACCGTCCTTCGCACGGCGGACATCGGCTTCCAGGCGCAAGCGTTCGCCTGGTCGCGTGACATGGCGACCGTTGCGGTCAGCGGCATTGACAGCTCGACGGACGGCTCCGGCCGGGTTGCCTTGCTCGACCCGGCGACCTTGAAGACCAGGTCGCCGTCGGCCGGTCCGCAGACCGCCGGAGGCTGGTTCGTCGCCTACTCCCGAGACGGCGGCCGGTTCGTGACCGCCTCGGCGGGCAGGGTGAGCCTCTGGGAGTCGGCTACAGCCCACCTTCTGGGCTCAATGAGCGTCGAGGGGGCAGACGGCGCGGGCTTCGACGCGGACACCAACAACGTGCTCATCGCCTCGACCGTCCCTAAGGTGTCGGCTTGGGACCCTCGGCCGCAGGCGGCAGTCGAGGCTGCCTGCCGGCTGGCGGGGCGCGACCTCACGATGCAGGAGTGGGAGACCTATCTCCCGAACCGTCCTTACTCCTCGGTATGCCAGTACTGAGGCGTCTTCGCGGTCCCTCCATCATCAACTCGGCACGGTCGAGCGCCTCACCGCTAGAACCCAAGGATCCGCTTGCGAAGATCATCAGTGCGGCGGACTGGGAATCCGTCGGAGCGCTACGACACGGTGACGACTACGTTGCCGCGCTTGTGCCCCTTCTCGACGTACTTGTGTGCCTCGACGATCTCCTCCAGCGGATAGCGCCTGTCGATGACCGTCCGGACCCTCCTGGTCTCGATGAGCTCCTTGAGGAAGACAAGGTCCTCGGGACTCCCACCTCCAGAACCTGAGTCCCTGTTGACGTTGAGATAGACGCCTGTCTTCCTCAAGGGTGCTGCTCGAAGGCGTCTGGGCGATCGTCTCAGCCTTCAGCCTGGTCGGCGTGCTGCGAGCCAGGAATCCAGCCAGCCCGTCGCGCTGAAGGATCGTGCTACGGCGCTGTCATCGGCCACGCGGCGAGTTATGCCCTTTGCGGCCTCGATCCGTGGGTTCGTCCTATTCGGGGATGATCGCTACTGGTCGATCTCCACGAGCGCGCGAGGGCGAGCATGTCCTGCGGTGGAAACGACCGTGATGGCTGTGCGGTGCCTCACCCTAGAGTTGCCGGTCACGAACCGAGCCGCCGACAACGGTGTTCGCTTGAAGGAACGGGCTACGGATGGGGAGGAGCCTCCACGATCTCCATCCAAGGGTCCATCCGGAACGTCGCAAATGGATCCCTCGCCGAACAAGAACGCACGCCGATCGGCGGTTAGGCATCTTGGGGCCGACGAAAGCAGCATGTACTTGGCGTGACCGGCAACCGCGACAGTGGCTCACGGCACGGAAGCCTCGATCGCGTCTGCACTTGCGAGGACTTTTGCTCCGCTGGGCCCTCTCGTACTCTGATGGGCTCAACTCGAATCGAGCCGACGATCCAATCGAAAGGACACGAGAGATGAGGAAGCTGATCGTGAGCACCTTCTTGACCCTCGACGGGGTCATGCAGGCCCCGGGTGGACCTGGAGAGGACGACAGTGAAGGTTTCGCACATGGAGGCTGGTCGGTGAACTATTGGGACGACCAGATGGGTGAAGTCATGGGCGCGGCGATGGGCGTTCCGTTCGACTTGGTTCTCGGACGTAGGACCTACGACATCTTCGCCGCACACTGGCCGCACGCCACCGAGGAGCAGGGCGCCAAGCCGTTGAACGACGCCACCAAGTATGTCGCGTCGCGGAGTCAGCCCACGCTGGAGTGGAGCAACTCGGTCCTGATCAAGGGAGACGCGGCCGAAGGCATCGCGGCACTCAAGAAACAGGACGGGCCGGAGCTGCAGGTCCATGGCAGCGGGAGCCTGATTCAAACGCTGTTGCACCACAACCTCATCGACCAATACCGACTGTGGGTCTTCCCCCTCGTCATCGGCTCTGGCAAACGCCTGTTCTCGGAAGGCACCATCCCCCAAGGGCTGACGCTTGTCGACAGCCAGGTCTCCAGCACTGGTGTCATGATCGGCACGTACGAGCCAGCAGGCGAGATCGTCACAGGATCGTTCGCGCTGGACTGACCACGCTCGGAATCACCAACCGAGCACGGCAAGAGGCAACGCTCGACCGCGCTGACGATCTCGCGCACATCGTCTATGAGAGTGAGTCTCGAAAGCGGAACGTCGAGCGGTGTCCGAAGGTCTTCAACACCAAGGGGGCGGTGCTGCCCCGAAGCCAAAATAGTTTGGCCGCGAAGTCTCCTGTTGGGCCAACAACCACCCTCAGGCCCTGAGGACGTCCTCACTCTCGAGCCAAACGACGTTCGGCACCGACGGATGGAAGATCCAGGCTAGGAGTCTCCGTGGTCGGGAGGTTCGATCGTGTACAGCGGGTTCGCGATGGCGAGGTGCCCCTTGTACTCGCCGACGCGGCCCTCCGCACGCAGCTTCACGCCGGGTTCGATACCGGCGATCGATCGTCGTCCGTAGAACAGCAGCGTCACCCCGCCGGTGTCATCGACGAGCTCGCAGCGCAGGGCTGGATTGCCCGAGATGGGTGAGACCTCAACCGAGCGAATGCGACCCTCGACTGTTGCGGTCTGGCGGTGGGTGGCGTTCTTGATGGCCACGCGGGGCCCCCGGTCCTTCACGTCGACGGGGGGTTCCACGATCGTGTCGGGTCCCACATCTTCCTCGGGGAGCGGCTGCTCTGCCCTTCCCTCCGGTCCCGATCCCCACCTGAATCCTTTGCGCCGCAAGGGTCCCATGGCGTTGCTGGCATCGAAGGGGATGATGGTGGCCACTGCGCCGGGCACGGTGGAGACCGCCTCGGCGATGTCATCGGCGGTCCGGTCATGCAGCATCCGACCCAGGAACGCTCCGTAGGAGCGCCGGGGCAACAGCATCGTCACCTGGGTTGAGACGGCATCGGCGATCAGCCGCTGAGTGAGTTCGAGGGCGGCCCGCGGCAGCCGGCGGTCAGGACAGTCCACGAGCTCCAGCGACAGGTTCAAGCCCGGCTGGGCGTCCCACGCCCTGAGCAGCTCGGCTGCGTGACTGGAGTCGATGACGAAGTGCACGACGTGCAGCTCGGTCGGCCGCAGGGTGTGGGCGTATCGGATGGCACGGATCACGGCCAGGTCGACGGCGTCGACCAGCACAACGACGCAGCTGCGGGCGGTGCGGATCACCGGCTCGGCGGACGGCACAGCCTCCAGCAGATCGGCCTCCCGGTCGTAGGCCCGGTGTAGTCGGAGCAGGGTAAGGACCATGATCGGGAAGACCAGGACGACCAGCCAGGCGCCCTCGGTGAACTTGGTGACCGCGAAGATCAGGACGATCAGGCCCGAGACGGCGCCAACCACGGTGTTGAGCACGACCTTGGCCTTCGAGCGCGGACCCCGGAAGGTCCTGAAGTGCTTGGCCATCCCGAAGCCGGCCAAGGTGAAGCCAGTGAAGACCCCGATCGCGTAGAACGCCACGAGACGGTCGACGTGCGCGCCTGTGCCCAGGAGCAGGGCGAGGGCCGCGACGGTCAGGACCACGATCCCGTTGGAGAAGGCCAGGCGGTGGCCGCGTTTGGTCAGCCAGCGAGGTAGGAAGCCGTCGGCGGCAACGAAGTTCGCAAGAAAAGGGAACCCGTTGAAGGGCGTGTTGGCTCCGGTGTAGAGGATGAGCATCGTGGCGAGCTGGACCAGCAGGAAGGCGACGTGTCCGGCGAGGCTGTCCCCCAGCACCGCCTTGGCGACCTGGGAGATGACGGTCGGCGAGCCGGCCTGGTACGCCACCGCGTGTGTCTCGTGGGCCAGCCAGGAAACTCCGGCCACGAGCGTGCCCAGGATGCAGCTCATCACCACCAGCGTCTTGCGCGCGTTAATGCCCCGTGGGCTCCGGAAAGCGCTGACACCGTTGGAGATCGCCTCGAGCCCGGTCAACGACGACCCCCCGTTGGCAAAGGACTTCAGCAGGATATAGATCGCACCGAAGCTCAGCAGCGTGCTGCCGTTGCCCATCGAAAACGCGCCCTGTGCATGGACTGGGTCGTATCGGGGCAGGTCTCCAAGCACCTCTCGCACCAGCCCACCGATGATCACCACTGCCATCGAAGCGGCGAAGAAGTAGGTCGGGAAGGCGAACGTCCGACCGGCCTCGCGCACTCCACGAAGGTTGACGAAGAAGAGGATCAGGACCACCCCGGCGGTGATCTCAAGGCTGTAGCCCGCTAGCGCCGGAATGGCAGAGGTGACGGCGTTGGTCCCGGCTGCGGACTGAACGGCCACGGTCACGATGTAGTCGACCATCAGCGCGACGGCCCCCACCTGGGCGACCACCGGGCCGAAGTTCTCCCGCGCCACGACGTACGAGCCACCCGCTTGGGTGTAGAGCGTGACCACCTGCCGGTAGGTCAGGGTCACCAGCACCAGGACGACAAGAACGACCAGCGTCATCGGCAACAGCAGGGTGTATGCCGCGAGCCCGAAGGTCGGCAGCAGGATGAGCAGGATCTCCTCGGATCCGTACGCCGACGACGAGATGCAGTCACTGGAGAGGACACCGAGGGCCAGCTTTTTTGACAACTTCTCGTGCTGGAGCTGGTCCGTGGTCAGCGGCGGGCCCAGGACCCGCCGCTTGAGCCGATACCCCAGGCGCTCAGGCAGATCCGTTGAGCCCGTCAACGCTGCCGGCCCGGTCTGGACACCATTGATAGCAGTCGCCTGAGTTTCCACCTGTTGAGAGTAGGACACGGCGGACCGTTCGCGAATTGGGCGGGATGACCCGGGACTGGAGTCATCCGGTGTTAAGGCGGCGTAGGAATCCGCCGGGTGTGCGTTAGGAACTCGTTAAGAGTCCTGGTTGGCCGCGTCGACGGGTAGAGACTCACCAAGTGGCCGACAAAAGCCACCTGATGACTGGAGTCCGTGCATGTCCGATCTCGTGTTCGTGATCCTCACCGGGGCGTTCTTCGCGCTCGCCTCGCTCATCGTCAAGGGGGTCGAGCGGCTGTGAGCGTCGAGAACGCCGCGGGGCTTATCGTCTCCGTCCTCCTCCTCGGCTACCTCGTGGCCGCCCTTCTGTTCCCGGAGCGTTTCTGACATGTCCGAGACCACTGCCGGCCTGTTGCAGGTCGCCCTGCTGATTGCTGCCCTCGCCGTCTGTTACCGGCCGCTGGGCGCCTACATGGCGCGGGCCTACACCAGCGAGCACGACACCCGTATCGAGCGGGTCTGCTACAAGGTGATGGGCGTGGATCCGAAGGCCGACCAGCGCTGGCCGGTCTACGCCCGCTCCCTGCTCGCCTTCTCCGCGGTGAGCGTGCTGTTCCTCTACGCGCTGCTGCGGTTCCAGCCGCACCTGCCGCTGAGCCTGGGCTTCCCTGGAGTCGCCCCAGACCAGGCGTTCAACACCGCCGCGTCGTTCGTGACCAACACCAACTGGCAGTCCTACTCCGGTGAGTCGACGATGGGGCACCTGGCGCAGATGGCCGGGCTTGCCGTGCAGAACTTCGCCTCTGCCGCGGTGGGCATGGCCGTGGCGGTGGCGCTGATCCGCGGCTTCATCCGTTCCCGCACCGACAGGCTCGGCAACTTCTGGGTCGACCTGACCCGGGGTTGCCTGCGCATCCTGCTGCCGCTGGCGGTCGTGGGAGCGATCGTCCTGATCGCGGCCGGTGCGGTGCAGAACCTCTCTTCCGGAACCGATGCCACCACGCTGGCCGGCATCCACCAGAGCATCACGGGCGGGCCGGTCGCCTCCCAGGAGGTCATCAAGGAGCTGGGCACCAACGGCGGGGGCTTCTACAACGCCAACTCGGCCCACCCGTTCGAGAGCCCCAACCCGTTCTCGAACTTCTTTGAGATCTTCCTCATACTGCTCATCCCGGTGGCGCTGACCCGCACCTTCGGGTTGATGGTCAAGGACAAGCGGCAGGGTTACGCGATCCTGGCCACGATGGGCGCGCTGTGGGCGACAATCCTGGCTGGCATCTGGTCGCTGGAGGCTGCTCACCCCGGGACGGCGCTCAGGCTGGCCGGCGCGTCCATTGAGGGCAAGGAGACCCGCTTCGGTGTTGCCACGTCCGCCCTGTTCGCCACGTCGACCACAGGCACGTCGACCGGCGCGGTCGACTCGTTCCACTCCTCGTTCACCGCTCTGGGCGGCGGACTGACCATCTTCAACATGGGCCTGGGTGAGGTCGCGCCTGGCGGCACTGGCTCCGGGATCTACGGGATCCTCGTCGTGGCCATGGTGACCGTGTTCATCGCCGGGCTGATGGTCGGTCGCACCCCGGAGTACCTACGCAAGAAGATCACCGGCCGCGAGATCAAGCTGGTCTCGCTGTACATCCTCACGACCCCGGTGCTCGCGCTGGCCGGGACCGGCCTGGCAATGAGCCTGGCCGGGCCCAAGACCTCCATCCTCAACCCCGGCCCGCACGGCCTGTCCGAGGTGCTCTACGCGTTCGTGTCCGCCGCCAACAACAACGGTTCCGCGTTCGCTGGACTGTCCGCGAACACGGGCTTCTACAACACGGCGCTCGGCCTGGTCATGCTCGCGGGCCGGTTCCTGCCCATGGTGTTCGTTCTGGCGCTGGCCGGGTCACTGGCACGCCAGCAGCCCGTCCCGGCCACCGCGGGCACACTACCCACCCACAGCCTCCTCTTCGTCGCGATGCTTTACGGCGTCGTGGTCATCGTGGCCGGGCTGACGTTCTTCCCCGCGCTCGCGCTCGGACCACTGGCGGAGGGCTTGTGATGTCGACGACCACCAGCCCCCGCGACCCGCACACCTCACCCGAAGGCCCCTCTGTGAAATCTGCTGCCACACCCCCACCCCCCTCGCGGGTCCAAGGGGGCTCTCTCGACCCGAAGATGTTGCTCACCTCGCTGCCGGACGCGGTCCGCAAGCTCGACCCGCGCACCATGGTCCACAGCCCCGTCATGTTCGTCGTCGAGGTCGGCGCCACGCTGTGCACCGTTCTCGCCGTCACCGCCCCCAGCACCTTCGCTTGGTGGGTCGTCGTCTGGCTGTGGCTCACCGTCATCTTCGCCAACCTCGCCGAGGCCGTGGCCGAAGGCCGCGGCAAGGCGCAGGCCGCCAGCCTGCGCCGGGCCAAGACCGAGACCATCGCCCACCGGCTCCGGGGCGACGGCGAAGAGGAGGACGTCCCCGCTCCGCAGCTCAAGCTCGGCGACCGGGTGGTCGTCGTGGCCGGCGAGATCATCCCGGGCGACGGCGACGTCGTCGAAGGCGTCGCCAGCGTCGACGAGTCCGCCATCACCGGCGAGTCCGCACCCGTCATCCGCGAGTCCGGCGGCGACCGCAGCTCGGTCACCGGCGGCACCAAGGTCCTGTCCGACCGCATCGTCGTGGAGATCACCGCCAGGCCCGGAGAGAGCTTCATCGACCGGATGATCGCCCTCGTCGAGGGCGCCTCCCGGCAGAAGACACCGAACGAGATCGCCTTGAACATCCTGCTCGCCAGCCTCACGATCATTTTCCTGATAGCGACGATGACCCTGCAGCCCTTCGCGATCTACTCTGGCGCCCAGCAGTCCCTCATCGTGCTCGTCGCACTGCTGGTCTGCCTCATCCCAACCACGATCGGGGCGCTGCTCTCGGCGATCGGGATCGCCGGCATGGACCGGCTCGTGCAACACAACGTCCTCGCCATGTCAGGGCGAGCAGTCGAAGCCGCCGGTGACGTGAACACCCTGCTCCTGGACAAGACCGGCACCATCACCCTCGGCAACCGGCAGGCCGCCGAGTTCCTCCCGGTGCTCGGTGTCGAAGGCAACGAGCTCGCGGACGCCGCACAGCTGTCCAGCCTGGCCGACGAGACCCCGGAGGGCCGATCCATCGTGGTGCTTGCCAAGACGGCGTACGGCCTGCGGGAACGGCACCCGGGCGAGCTCAAGACCGCCCACTTCGTGGAGTTCACCGCACAGACCCGGATGAGCGGCGTCAACCTCGACGGCGGACGGCAGATTCGCAAAGGCGCGGCCGCCGCAGCCATGAAGTGGGTCCGCGACCATGGCGGGCATCCGACCGAGGAGGTCGGCGTCATCGTCGACGCTATCTCCACCGGCGGCGGCACCCCACTGGTGGTCGCCGAGCTGGTGGATGGCCAGCCCGCACGCTGCCTGGGCGTGATCAACCTCAAGGACGTCGTCAAGGAAGGCATGCGCGAACGCTTCGAGGAGATGCGCCGCATGGGCATCCGCACCGTCATGATCACCGGGGACAACCCGCTGACCGCCAAGGCCATCGCCGACGAGGCCGGCGTCGACGACTTCCTCGCCGAGGCCACCCCTGAGCAGAAGATGGCGCTCATCAAGGCCGAGCAGGAGGGCGGCCGCCTCGTCGCGATGACCGGCGACGGCACCAACGACGCACCGGCCCTGGCCCAGGCCGATGTGGGTGTGGCGATGAACACCGGAACGTCGGCCGCCAAGGAGGCCGGCAACATGGTCGATCTGGACTCCAACCCGACCAAGCTCATCGAGATCGTCCAGATCGGCAAGCAGCTGCTCATCACCCGCGGCTCGCTGACGACGTTCTCCATCGCCAACGACATCGCCAAGTACTTCGCGATCATCCCGGCCATGTTCGCCGGCGTGTTCGTCGGCCTGGGCACGCTCAACATCATGCACCTGGCATCACCGGAGTCCGCGATCCTGTCTGCGGTCATCTTCAACGCGCTCATCATCATCGGGCTCATCCCCCTGGCGCTGCGTGGGGTCCGGTACAAACCATCCTCGGCGGCCCAGATGTTGCGCCGAAACCTGGCCATCTACGGCCTGGGCGGCATCATCAGCCCGTTCATCGGCATCAAGCTCATCGACCTGCTGGTGTCCCAGATCCCCGGCATCCGCTAGAGAAGGCAGAGAAACAGACCATGGCAAACCGAACCTCCCCGGCCCTGCGGCAGTATGGCGCCGCGCTGCGGACACTGCTCCTGCTCACCGCCATCCTGGGCCTGGCCTACCCACTGGCCATGACCGGCTTCGCCCAGGTCGCCTTCGGCGACAACGCCAACGGCTCCCTGGTGCAACGCGGCGGCAAGACCGTCGGCTCCCACCTCATTGGGCAGGGGTTTACCCGACCCGTCCTGAAGAACGGCCAGCCAACCAAGGACGCCGAGGGCAACCCTGTTGTCGAAGCCGACCCGAAGTACTTCCAGAGCCGTCCCTCGGCGGCCGGGCTGGGATACGACCCGACGTCCAGCAGTGCCTCCAACCTGGGCCCGGAGAACAAGGACCTGATCGCCTCCATCAAGGAGCGTCGGGCCACTGCCGCCGCACTTGACGGCGTCGCCCCGCAACAGGTCGCCCCGGACGCCTTGCTCGCCAGCGGCTCCGGCCTCGACCCCCACATCAGCCCCGCCTACGCCGACGAGCAGATCGCACGCGTCGCCCGGGAACGGGGCCTGAGCGAGGCGCAGGTTCGTGCGTTGGTCACCGAGAACACCCAGGGACGCACGCTCGGATTCCTCGGCGAGCCACGAGTCAACGTCCTCAACCTCAACCTTGCGCTGGATGCCGCGGGCCATTGAACGGCAGACTGGCCGTGACGGTAGGAGATGTCATGGGACGCGGGAAGCTGCGGGTGTACCTGGGTGCGGCACCCGGGGTTGGCAAGACCTACGCAATGCTCGATGAGGGGCGGCGGCGGGCCGAGCGTGGCACCGACGTCGTCGTCGGTCTCGTCGAGACGCACGGCCGCCAGCACACCGCCGACCTGCTCGAGGGTATGGACATCGTTCCGCGCCGCGAGATCTCCTACCGCGGGGCAACCTTCACCGAGATGGACCTCGACGCAGTTCTGGCCCGCCGGCCCGCTGTGGCCCTCGTCGACGAGCTCGCACACACCAACGTGCCCGGGTCTGGCAACGAGAAGCGCTGGCAGGACGTCCAACTGCTCCTGGCCGCGGGAATCGACGTCATCTCCACGGTCAACATCCAGCACCTGGAGTCCCTGAACGACGTAGTCGAGAAGATCACTGGGGTGCCGCAGCGGGAAAGGGTGCCTGACGCGGTGGTCCGGGCCGCCGACCAGGTC
>Ga0209585_10000716_pt1 | contig 12897 bp, 9 predicted proteins | sample NGEPerone_FD_185491 | JGI IMG/M metagenome (GOLD analysis project Ga0209585, IMG submission 185491) | Arctic peat soil microbial communities from the Barrow Environmental Observatory site, Barrow, Alaska, USA - NGEE Permafrost154B-one... | ecosystem: Environmental > Terrestrial > Soil > Wetlands... | reverse complement strand
AGGTCGCGGAGCTTCCGACCTTCCAGAAGACTCGGCAGAACCGAGCACCGTTGATGGGGCTGACCGAACTGTTGGGTGCTGTGATGAGCGTGGATGTAGTCTTGAATATGAAGACGGCATTGGGGTCACCTTGGGCGTCGAGCGTGAGCGTGCCGGTTATCTGAAAAGTGCCGCTGGTCGAAACGTAGACGCCAGGCTTCAAGGTGGTCCCGCCAAGCTCAGTGGGAATAGTGGTGACGGGCGTTCTTCCGGCGGCGTCGTCATAGGCGTTCACCAGATCGTTCTTGGCCTGAAGTGCGACAGCATCACCCAGGTGAACAGCCCCGGTCACTGTTACGTCCGCCCGCCCAGCGAACTGCGTACCTGGATGCAGCCCGACATCTCCGGTGATCGTGGTCGGTCCGGTATTGGTGATCGTCGTGCCGGCCAAGACCGCAAAACTGGCGGTTGTTCCGAGGTTCACTGGCGGCTGGGCTGCCATACTCATTGCAGGTACTGCCATCATAACTACCAGCACGAGTGTCAATAGTGGTATAGACCGCATACAATTGAGCGTCTTCATAGGTCCGTTCACTCCCCCATTCTCAACTCTTCACGGACGTGCACCATTCATCGCGTATTTCATCACGTATATTGACCCCTTACCAGCGTTTTCCTTTGTGGCCGCCCCCATCTCTTTGTGGTCGGCCCCATCTGGGCGGCCCCTCATCTGCAGTATAGCCTTGCGTGGGCTAGTGTCCACAGACGTGGTGTAGAAGCCCCCGCGTCCCGGTGCAGCAGAGTGCCGGCCACCGGCCCTCCGCAACTGAGCCGCTTGGCGCCTGCGCCCGACTGTGCCGCTCTTGAGTCGAGACGGACCCTCGCATCAGCGCGAGTATCTCGTCGAACGGCCAGCCGGTTCCGGCTCGCGTTTCATTATGACGACGTCCAATCCTTTGGCACAGTACTCCGCAGCGCGGCTGCAAAGGAAGGCCGGCATCTCTTCCGCCTGAAGCGACACGAAGCCGACCCTGCCGTAGAAGCCTTGAAGGTAGGCGTGAGGGACGCAGTAGCAGGGCTCCTCGATGTCCTGCAGCGCATCCAGCAGGCGGATGCCGATGCCTTGCCGCCGAAGGCCGAGGTGGACACGCATGCCGCGAAGCACGAGCACGTCGTGCTCTCGAGCGAGGCGGTACGCACCGACGAGGCGGCCGTCTGACTCGGCCACGACGATGCGGTCCGATGGCAGAACGCCCGGCGTATAGCCGGCCTCTCGATACAGCTCAGAGACCTCGGAGATCTCCTCAGGACTGGCAATGTGGACTCGAACAACCATCCTCGGCCTAACCAGGATTCTGCCGTCCGTGCAAGCCGGCACGGGTCGAAGCAGTTGATCGTGACACGCTACATCATCGCGAGCCTTCCGCAGTCGTTCTGCACTCGTACGCATTCAGCACCTCATCCCGCTAGTGATTGGTCACCTTCACCGCGATCTTGCCGGTCGACGCGCCTCGACTCCGTGACCAGGCTGGGCTGCGCTTCCCGCCGCGGCCGTGGCTGCCAAGCTGCACTCTCGGGTAGCATGAACGGTGTGGGCATCGACCTGGCAGGGAGGACGGTCCTCGTCACGGGGGCGAGCATCGGCAGCGGCCGCGCGATCGCGTTGCAGTTCGCGGCCGCCGGTTGCCGGCTGGCGCTCACCTACTTCGAGCATCGCGCTGAGGCCGAAGAGGTCGCGGAGCGTTGTCGCGCCCTCGGCGCCCCGGACGTCATCACCGCCTCCCTGCAGCTGGCCGACGACGACAGCATCCGCACGCTCTTCGAGACGGTCATCGACCATTTCGGCGTTGTCGACATCCTCGTGAACAACGCTGGGATGATCGTCCGGCGGCCCTTCCTGGAGCAGGACTTCGGCGAGCTCGAGACCCAGCTGGCCGTCAACCTCATGGGCGTGATGAAGCTCACTTGGGCCTTTCTGCCGCTGGTCAGCGACGCGGTGATCAGCATCGGCAGCACCGCGACCCTGCACCAGTCGCGCATGCCGCCGACCTACTGCGCGACCAAGTGGGGCCTGCGCGGCTTCGTCAAGGCGCTGGCGCTCGAGCACCCCGACAAGCGGATCGTGAGCGTGCACCCCACGGTGACGGCGACGCGCATGAACGACCTTCAGGGCATGCCGCCGGAGCGCGTCGCCGAGGTCGTGCTCGCCGTTGCCCGCGGCGACATCGCGGTCGAGCCGGGCGGCGACGTCGACGTGCGGGCGTACACGGACGTATGAGAAGGGCCGGGGCGGCTGACGTCGCCCCGGCCCTTTCTCTGGAGGCCCGGCTCCCAGGGGGGAGGAGCCGGAGTCCCGGCGGTCACTCGTACTGGATCGCCTCCAGGATCCGCGTGTTTGCGGCGCGCCGCGCCGGCAGCACCGCCGCGACCACGCCGACGACCACGGCCAGCACCAGGAACACGCCGAGCTGTGCCCACGGGACGCTGAACAGGAGGCCGTCGCCGCCGACCTGCGTCACGATCACGTAGCCGAAGGCGACCCCGACGACCGTGCCCAGGATCCCGCCGATCACGGCGGTGATGACGCTCTCGTAGCGGACCATCTGGCGGAGCTGCCGCCGGGTAGCGCCGATGGCGCGCAGCATGCCGATCTCGCGGGTGCGCTCGTGCACGCTCAGGACCAGCGTGTTGACGATGCCGAAGATGGAGATGATCACGCTCATCGCGAGCAGGCCGTAGAACATCGTCAGGATCTGGTCGACCTGCTTGTTGATGGTGTCGAGGTACTCGGCCTTGGTCATGACCGTCTGCGTCGGATAGTCGGACAGCGCCTTCTGCACGCCGTGCTGCGTCGCGGCCCGGTCGCCGCCGCTCGCCGTCCGCACCAGAGTGATGCTGGATGCCGTCGGGATGTCGAGGCCGCTGAAGGCATCCAGGCTGGCGATCATGCCTGTGAAAGCCATGTTGTCGCGGTAGAAGCCGAGGACGGTCAGCTGCGCCGTCTTGCCGCTTTGCGCGGTGACGGTTATGGCGTCGCCGACTTTGGCCTTCTGCGCGGCCGGAGACTCCGACTCGAGCAGGACGTGCTTGTCGTCGAGCTGTGCGAGCAGGGCGTCGCTGCCACCTCGCTGCCAGCGGAAGCCCCACACCTTTGCCCAGGCCTGGGGATCGACGCCGTAGATGGATTCCACACCGCCGTTCTTCACCTTGACTTGGGCCCACGCAGCGCCGGCGGCGGTGTCGACCCCGGGGACCTGATTCAGCCCGGCCACGGTCTTCTGCGGCACGGCGAGGAAGGCGCTGCGGTCTTGCGAGACCAGGTCGGCGCGCGTCGAGTCGGTGATCGCGCCGCTGAACGAGCCCTTGAGGCCTTGGGCGAATACCGCCACGAAGACCACCATGGCGAGGCCGATCATGAGCGCCGCGGCGGTGGCCGCCGTGCGCGACGGGTTGCGGCCGGCGTTGTCGCGGGCGAGACGGCCGCTGGTGGGCGCCAGCTTCTCCAGCGGCCAGCCGATCACACGGCTTGCCGGCCGGACGATGTACTTGGCCAGCATCGCGATGGCGACGAAGAGCAGCAGCGCGCCGAGGCCCATGAACAGCAAGCGGCCGTTGGTCGCGCCGTCGCTCACCATGCCGTAGGCGAGCGAGCCGCCGCCGAGGGCGCCGACCAGCAGCGCGATGGCGGTGGTGAACTTCGCGAAGCGGGTCGGTGGCAGCGCCGCTCCCTCCTGCAGAGCGGCCACCGGCGGTACGCGTGTGGCGCGCAGCGCCGGAGCTAGCGCCGAGAGCAGGGTCACGCCGACCCCGACCAGTACGGCGATGAGGATGGTGCGCGGCTCGAGCACGATGCCCGAGGTCGGGATGTCGGCGCCGACCGCCTTGAACAGCGCGTTGATGCCCTTGGCGACGCCGAGGCCGGCGCCGATCCCGGTGGCCGAGGCGAGGACGCCCAAGGTGAGCGCCTCGGCGACCACCGAGGCCAGCACCTGGCGGCGGCTGGCGCCCAGCGCGCGCAGCATCGCAAACTCGCGGCGCCGCTGGGCGACCGTGATGCTGAACGCGTTGAAGATGATGAAGGCGCCGACGAAGACGGACACGCCGGCGAACGCCAGCAGCACCGGCGTCAGGAACGAGCCGATCGCGTCGGCCGTCTCGGCGGTCGCGTCGGCGGCGGCCTGCTCGCCGGTCTTGACGTCGACGGTCGCCGGCAGGGCGGCGTCGACGCGCGCGGCCAGTTCCTTGGGCGTCAGGCCGGCATCGGTGGCGAGGCTGATGCTCGTCAGGGCACCGGGTTCACCGGCCCAGCGCTGCACGTCCTGCAGGCGCCCGGCGATGGCGATCGTGCCGCCGAGAGAGCCTGACTTGCCCCACTCGAAGACGCCGACGACCTTGACCTTCTCGAGCCCGGCCGGGCCGGCGACGGCGAAGCTGTCGCCGGGCTTGAGCCCGGCCTCGTCGGCGAAGCTCTTGATGATCGCGACCTCGTTGCGAGCCTGCAGCGCGCGTCCGGCGACGAGCCTGCTCTGGTCGAACGGCTCGCCGGGGTTGGACATGAGGAGCGTGGGGGCGCCCCCGGTCTCGACGGTCTTGCCGTCGACGATCGCGGCGCCGGTCGTCTCGTAGACGCCGGCGGCCTTGGCGACGCCGGGGACGTCGCGCACCTGCGCGACCAGCCCGGCGTCCAGTGTCTGCGCCGTGCCGCCGTCGGTGACGGCGAACGACGTCTTGGGCTCCACGATGACCGCGGTCCCCTTGAACGACGTCTGGAAGATGTCCGAGAAGCCTTTGTCGATCTGGTCGGTGAGCACGTAGGTGCCGGTGATCATCACCACGCCGAGCAGGATCGCCAGCGTGGTGAGGATGGTCCGGAGTGGCCGGCTGGCCAGGCTGCGGAAGGCGAGGCGGGTCATCGTGCTGCCTCCTCGCTCAGGGCCGCCGCCGGCCGGTCCTCGAGGTCCTTGATCGTGTCGTAGATGTCGTCGCGGGTCATGCGCTCGCGGTCGAGCTCGATGCGCCCGTCCTTGAGGAACACGACGCGGTCGGCGATGCTCGCCGCGCCGGCGTCGTGCGTGACCATGATCACGGTCTGGCCGAACTCGTCGGCGCTGCGGCGCAGCAGGTCGAGCACCTCGCCGCCGGTGCGCGAGTCGAGGTTGCCGGTGGGCTCGTCGGCGAACAGCACGGCCGGCCGGGTGATGAGAGCGCGAGCGACGGCGACGCGCTGCTGCTGGCCGCCGGAGAGCTCGGCCGGCCGGTGGGTGAGCCGGTCGCTGAGGCCGATGGCGTCGATGACGGTGCGCCGCCAGGCCTCGTCCGCCCGGCGCCGGGCCAGCGAGAGCGGCAGCACGACGTTCTCGTCGGCGGTCAGCGTGGCCAGCAGGTTGAAGCTCTGGAAGATGAAGCCGATCTTGTCGCGGCGAAGCTGCGTGAGCTTCTTCTCCTTGAGCCGCGTGATCTCGACGCCGTCGATGGCGACGCGGCCGCCGGTGGGCTGGTCGAGGCCGGCGAGGATGTGCATCAGGGTGCTCTTGCCGGAGCCGGAGGGCCCCATGATCGCCGTGAGCTTGCCCTCGGCGAAGTCGATGTCCACGTCGCGCAGGGCGTGCACGGCGGCATCGCCTTTGCCGTAGGTGCGGGTGAGGCCGCGGGCGCTGACGACGGGCCGCGTCTCGGTGGCGAACTGGCGCTCGAACTGGGCCAGCATCTCGGGGGTGGGCGCGATCCGCTCCCTCTCTGTCGTGGTCTTGTACTGCATGTCACTTCCTCCTCGGCGGGATGTCTGGATGGAGGCTACCGGGGCTGCGTGAGCGGCGAATCGCCCGGAGGTGGTGAATCGATGAGCGCGGCGGAGGGATATCTACGGTGGAGGCGGGTCACCTCAGGGGGAGCCCGCGCCTACCCCGCGCGGGGGAGCGGCCACGCGAGGGGTACGCCGGCGAGGTGCCGGGCGGCGGGCGGGCCGGGCCTTCGGCCTCGCCGCCCGCCGCCCGGCGTACCTCCGTCGTGGTAGGCTCCCGCGGCGATGGCGTATGGCTGCTTTGCCGACCGGGCCGACAGGCCCGACCTGGGGCGCGCCGAGCAGGTGCTCGGGGCGGCGCGCCCGCTCTGGGACGCGCTGCTCGACGAGCTGCGGCGGCACACGAGCGCGGCGCCCGCCTGGCGCTTCTACGGGCGCAACTGCGGGTGGGCGCTCTCAGACGCGGCTGTCAGCGAGGCGGCGCACTCACGTCGTCGCTGCCGCGGTTCGATGGGGGGTGCTGGGTGTTCGTCCCGGTGACGGACGAGGATGACGTTGCCGCCGCGCGCCGGCTCATCTTGATCCGGGCCGGCGTTGCTCGGGGAGGAGGCCGACATGGGTCAGATCGACCTTGGGACGACCGACGCGAGAGTCTCCGGCCGCGCTCTTGCCCGTTGTCTGCCGGTCGCGGCCGGTGCGTATCTGGTCCTCGTCGTCCTCATGACGGTGGTCACGGCACTCGGCGCGCCTGACGGCGACACTGTGGTGCGCCAGCTCGCCGACCTCGCGCGCGACGACACCGTCTACCGCTGGGGATTCTTCTTGGCGTCGCTGCTGCCGGCCACCGTGGTGCCGCTGATGGTCGTGGTCGCCCTCGGCGTGGCGGCGCCGGCGCAGGGAGAGGGAGTCACCGTCGCCTGCTTGTGCGGCTGGGCCGGCACGGCGCTGGTGGCGGCGTACGCGCCGCTCTCGGCTGCCGCCTACGCGTCGCAGTACACGGTCTTCGACTGGCTGCTGCAACGCGACCTTGTTGCGGCCGCGCCCTGGTACTTCAATAACTCGCTGGGAGCGCCGTGCACCTTCGACCTGCTGGCCTACGCGATCTGGGGTCTCGGCGTGGCGATCATCGCCTGGCCGCTCCTCGGCCGGTCCGGGGCACTGCGCTGGCTGAGCTGGACGCTGGCCGCGAGTGGCGTGCTCTCGATGCTCGCCTTTGGGCTGCACGCGCTCGAGAGCAGCCTCACCTCGCCGGTATCGCTGGTGAGCGGGGTGCTGACGGTGCCGTTCGCGATCGCCGCGATCGTGTACGCGCGCGGGCTGCTGCGCAGCGCGCGCTAGCTCGTCCGCGCGGCGCGCTCCGCCCTGTCGCGGATGCCGCGAAGCATCCCCTCTTCCATGATGAAGTGCGCCGGTTCGAGGCCGAAGGCCTGTGCGAAGCGGACCGGGACGGTCGGTGCCCACGACGCCCGCCAGCGGATGATGAGGCGCGTGCGATGCTCGTTCAACGACTCGACGACGAACGCCCAGGTGGCGGCGATCTCGCCCTTCCAGAAGCTGCCCGGCGGCTGCGGCGTCTCGCCTGGCGCTCCGCTGCGGATCACAAACGCGCGCGGCGGATCGAGCTCGACGATGGTCAGCTTCATCGTCTCCTCGGGGTCGAGAGAGACGTAGTCCTCGCCGACCGCGAGGTCCTGCCACTCCGGGTGGATCCTGTCGGCGCTGTGGATGTCGAGGCGGAAGAGGTTCTCGAGGGCGTCGTAGGTATAGAAGCCGCCGCGGTTCTGGCCGAACTGCACGACCCAGGCGAACGTCTCGGCGGCCGGCGCCTCGACGGTGATCGCGCGCGTGGTCACGTACATGGCCTCCGGGACCAGGTCGTCGCCGGGGAGGGCGCGAGCCACTTCGTCGTCGCTCGCGCCCCAGCGCCGAAGGCGCGGCAGCAGGACGAAGCAGTACGCGGCGCCGAGAGCCTCGAGCGTCACGGCCGCCGCCGCGATCTTGTGCAGGCGCTTCATGGGTCCTCCTCTGTCTCGATCTCGGCGATGACCGCGGCGAACGCCTCGGCGATCACCTCGGCGCCGGCTTCGGTGAAGTGCACGCCGTCGATTGTGAACGGGCCGGCGCCGGCCCGGGCGGCGGCGGCGAAGGCGGGGCGCAGGTCGAGCTCGCGGCAGGCGCTGCGCGCAGCCGCGAGCTGTGCGACCGCCCCGCCGATCTCCGCCGCCCTCTCCTCCCAGAGGGAGCCCTCGGCCTCGAGGATCAACGGCCGGACGACGACGATCCGCGGCGCCCGTGCCTCGGTCCACACGAGCAGCTCCTCGTAGTCCCTACGGATGCGAGCCGCCCGCTCCTCCCAGCTCCAACCGCTGCCCGGCTCGGAGGCGTCCCAGGCGCCGACCACGGCGTCGTTGACGCCTACCCAGACGAAGGCCAGGCCGACCGGCTCCATGCCCTCGCGGCGGATGCGCGCCAGCAAGTCGCCGACGGTGTCGCCGGCGCGCCCGCGGTTGAGCAGCTCGTGTCGCGGCAGGCGGCGGTCGAGCAACGGGAAGTAGGCGGCGCCGGGCCACCCTTCGGTGAGGCTGTCTCCGAGAAACGCGATGCGCATGATGGGATTATCATCTCCTTGGAGGGGTGAAGAGGAAAGCTATGCCCGTGAGGAGGAGAGAGGAGCTGCTTCGTGCGCTCGATGTTGCGGGCGATATAGGGGTTCTTGACGGCTCCGCTCATGACCAGGTCGACGTCGCCCTCCAGCAGTCCGCGAAGCTCGTCGAACAGCCCGAAGTAGGCCTCGACGCGCGCGTAGGGCTCCATGGGCTCGAACTCGACCAAGAGGTCGAGATCGCTCTCCCCGGGCCTGAAGTCCTCTCGCAACGCTGAGCCGAAGGCCTCAAGGCGAGCAACGCGGTGGCGCACGCAGGCGGCAGCGATCGCTTCACGCTTGTTCTGTAGCACTTCGACCATCAAACACCTCCCACACTTCATCCAAGCCGCGAGGCGCGGATCACGCCACGTCGCCGAGGCGACATGAAGGAGGGCTGGCACCGCGCCGTCGACCTTTCGGCTAAAGTAGCCGCAACCGGCGAGGAGGGACGATGAGAGGCGACACGCAGCTGCTCAACGCGCGCTCGGTGCGCTGGATCGACATCGGGGTCGTGGTGTGGGTCGTCGTGTGGGTGGCGCTCGGCGTGCTCATCTGGCACGACATCGGCGCCCAGACCCAGCTCAGCGCCGACGTGATCAAGGTCGGTACCGCCGTCAAGGACACGGGGCAGGCTCTCGGCGTCGTCGGCGGGCTGCCGCTGGTCGGCGGGAGCATCGGCGAGTTCGCCGGCAAGATCGAGAAGATGGGCACCGAGGTCGAGGCCAGCGGCCAGGACAGCCGCGCCGGCATCGGGCCCATCGCGGTGATCGCCGGTCTCGGGGTGGGCGTTCTGCCCGCGGCGATGATCCTCGTCCTGTACCTGCCAGTGCGGGTGCGCTGGCGGCGGTACGTGCTCGCCATCGCCGCGGCGCTGCCGGGCGCCGCAGGCGACCCGGCGTTTGAGCAGTACCTTGCGCGCCGTGCCGCGGACGCGCTCACCTGGGACCAGCTGCGTGCGCTCAGCGACGACCCGTGGCGCGCGATCGCGAGCGGCGACTACCGCGCCCTGGCCGACGCCGAGCTGGCCCGGCTCGGGCTCAGCCGGCCGTAGCGGCCTACGGGCCGCCGGTCGCCGCAGGCCCGCCGGCGTCTACTTCACGGTCAACCGGTTGTGCCCGAGCGGCGTCTGGGCACGGTTGCCGCTGAGGTCCCGCGCCAGGGTCTTCTTGACCGCCCCGGCGCGCGTCTTGACGCGGATCGTCACCGTGGCGCTGGCGCTCTGGTCGTCGGTCACCTTGTAATACAGGGTCGCGGTGCGGCCCTTGCGGACCGTCGCCGAGTGCGGCGCGGATGTGCGCGGCCTCACGGTGTCGCCGCCGCCGTTGCTCTTCCAGGCGTTGTAGGCGTTGTTGAGCAGCGGGACGAACTCTGCGGTGGCCTTGAGGTCTCCCGCCCTGTTCGGGTGGCTGTCGCCGCCGCTGGGGTAGGCGAGGCGGTCGGCGCCGTCGTCGGTCTTGTGCTGGACGGCGCCGTTCCACACACGGTGGTGGTTGCCGCTCGCCAGGCCCACGTCGCTGGCGCCGCCGGCGCTGCTGCTGAGCACGTCGTAGTAGTCGAAGACGAAGACGTTGCCGGCCGTGTAGCCGGAGTCCTGCAGCCAGTGGTCGACCAGCCAGTTCGCCAGCGCCCGGCCGCTGGGCGTGTCGGGCGAGGTGACCGGCGGCGCCACGATGGCGACGAACAGCTTGTCGGTGTGGGCGCCGAAGTAGCCGAGGAGGTCGATATAGATGCCCTTGGCGTTGGCGACCGTGAAGTCACCGCCGCCGCACGACTGGCCTTTCATCGGGTTGTCGGCGATCGCCGGCACCGGCGAGCTGGGGCCGCTGAGCTGCGAGTTGGGGAAGCAGCTCTTGAACATAACGATCTCGTTCTCGCCGCCGGGGTCGGTGGCGAGTCGCGAGAAGCTGCAGTTCTGCCCGCTCTCGGCGTAGAGCGCGGTCATATATGTGGACGAGCGCGGGCCGCGGAACCAGGTCCACCAGTGACCGAGGTCGGTGGTGTCGCCGATCGAGTCGGGTCCCCAGCCGTAGTTGGTGTCGCTGACGAAATAGTCGTTGTCGCGCAAAGCGAGGCCGAGGCCGCCATGCCCGTCGTCGAGCCAGGCCTGGCCGGTCGAGTGGTGGATGAAGATCAGCTTGACGGGGCTGGCCGGTGGGGCCGTGTTCACGGCGGCTCCGGCCAGGGCCGGCCACGCCAGCCAGAGGAAGACGAGCAGGAGTGCGACGCCGAGCGCGAGCGCCGCCCGCGGGCGCCCGCCGCCGCCCGCCGCCGCTTCCGCCACCGCCACGCGTGTGCGTTCCATGAGGACCTCCAAAGTAGGTTCCATGACTCTAGAACGGCGCGAACGGGCGGTGCCATGAGCCTTCCGCCCAGGTGGGCGTCGCCCGGGCTGACGACGGTCGGGGCGGAGGCGGCCACGGCGGGAGGCCGGTAGGGCGAGGCGGGAAGGAGGCCGAAGCCGCATCGGGGCGCGGAAGGGGCGCCTTGCGGCGCCCCGTTGCAGAGACCGTGGAAGATGTTGCGCTGTCGGCTGCTGTGAGAAGAATCTGCTTCACTGATTCCCCTTTGCGGACCAAAACAACCCTCTTTGCGCAGACGTGGGCGCCGTTGCAGGCCCGGCCGGCGGTATGGGCCGGGCCGCACGGCCGGGCTCCCGCCCGGCTTCCCTCCCGCTGGGCCTGCCCGCCCGCGCGGGCGGATGGTAGAGTCACGGAGAGGCGCGCCGGCGGGGCGCGCCGCGAACCGGGAGGGCCGATGCGCAAGTTGTTGACGCTGCTGCTCGCCGCGATGCTGGTCGGGCTTGCGGCCACCGGAGCCGCCGGCCTCACGGCCGGCCCCGCGGCGGCCAAGGACTTCAGTATCACCACCGTCGACATCGACGCCCAGGTGCGCCCCAACGGCGACCTGCGCGTGCACGAGACGCGCGTGCTCGACTTCAACGGCGACTTCTCGTTCGTGTACTGGGACCTGAGCACCAAGGGGTCGAGCGGTATCGACGTGACGGCGGCCAGCGGCCCGGGCCTCGACGGCAGCGGCAGCATCTCGTACGATCCTACGCAGGACCCCGGGGCCAAGACCCCAGGCACCTACTTCGTGTCCGGCATGGAGCCCGTGCGCGTACAGCTCTTCTTCCGCGTCGCCGATACGTCGGCGCGGTTCAGCGTCGACTACGTCGCCAAGGGCGCCGCCAAGCGCTGGAGCGACATCGGCGAGCTCTACTGGCAGTTCATCGGCGACCAGGCGACGGTCCCGTGCGACCACGTGCGCATCACGGTGCACCTGCCCGAGGGCGTGACCCGCGACCAAGTGCGGGCTTGGGCGCACGGCCCGCTCTGGGGCAACGTGACGATCGAGCCGGACGCCAGTGTCGTCATGACCGTCGACCCGCTGCCGGCGAACACGTTCGTCGAGGGCCGCATCCTGTTCCCCGCCGCGGCTCTCTCCAAGGCCGCCCCGACCGCCGGCGCCCGAGAGGCGGCCGTCCTGGCTGAGGAAAAGAAGTGGGCCGACGAGGCCAACCGCTCGCGCCTCTGGGCGCGGGTCAAGCTGGCGCTCTGGAGCATCGTCGGCATCGGACTGCCGCTGTTCGCGCTAGTGCTCGTCGTCTGGCTCTATGTGCGCTACGGGCGCGAGCCCAAGACGCAGTTCCAGGCCCAGTACCTGCGCGAGATCCCCCAGCCGCCTCTGCCGCCGGCGCTGGTCGGCTTCGTCTGGCGCATGGGGACGGTGGCGCGCGACGACGTCACCGCCACGCTGCTCGACCTCGTGTACCGTAAAGTCATCGACCTCGAGCGGGTGAACGTGCACAAGGAGCGCCTGTTCGGAAAGGACGACACGGCGAGCTACAAGCTCACGCTCCACGACGAGCGGTTGGACGAGCTTCTGCCCTACGAAAGCAACCTGGCCAAGTTCCTGTTCCATGAGATCACCGGAGGCTCGACGCTGGTGCTCAGCGAGCTCAAGGACCTCGCCAAGACCAAACGCACGACCTTCGCCAAGGGCTACAGCGACTGGACGACGATGGCCCAGAACGAGGGCGAGCGGCGCAAGTTCCTCGACGCGAAGGCCGACCGGATGGCGTTCACCGGAGCGGCGTTCGCGTTCATCGGCGCCGTGGCCGCCGGCGCCGCGGCGATCCTCAGCGGCGGCTACTGGTACTTCTTCGGCATCCCGGTGAGCATCGTGCTCATCTTCGTCGCGCGGACGATCAAGCGGCGCTCGCAGGAGGCGGCCGAGCTGCAGGCCCAGTACGCTGCCCTCGAGCGCTATCTCAAGGACTTCGGCCGCCTGCAGGAGAAGCCGCCGGACGCGGTGGTGCTCTGGGAGCAGTTCCTCGTATACGCGGTCACCTTCGGGATCGCCGATCAGGTGGTCAAGGACATGGCGATCAAGATCCCCGAGGTCGTCGACGACCCGGCCTTCCGGACCTCGTACTACCTCTGGTTCGTGGCGCCGGGCGGCGGCGGCGGGCTGTCGGCATTCAACGAGATCCACCAGAGCTTCGACCAGGCCGTGTCGGTGGCGACCTCGTCCT
>Ga0209585_10000715_pt1 | contig 12897 bp, 12 predicted proteins | sample NGEPerone_FD_185491 | JGI IMG/M metagenome (GOLD analysis project Ga0209585, IMG submission 185491) | Arctic peat soil microbial communities from the Barrow Environmental Observatory site, Barrow, Alaska, USA - NGEE Permafrost154B-one... | ecosystem: Environmental > Terrestrial > Soil >... | reverse complement strand
CGCTGACATCATCGCCTTCGAAACCGTCCAGCCAGATGCCTCCCGTCCAGATCGATCCCCTACGGAGCGTGCCTTGTGAGTCCTAAGCACTCGACCGTCATAGAACAGCCCACATCGGCCAGGTCAACCGGCCATTCTGGCCGCGTCGCCTTCGTTGGCGCCGGTCCTGGTGACCCCGGTCTGATGACCGTCCGTGCCGTGGAGTATCTCGCCGAAGCCGACGTGGTCGTCATCGACCAGGTCAGTCGCGAGGAGTTCGTGGCCCGACACGGACGTCCCGACGTCGTGGTCATCGATGCCGGACACGGCGAGCACGGTCAGCCGCTGACCCACGCGTTACGCGCGAAGCTGTTGGTCAAGGCAGCCAAGTCGGCCGGTGCCCTTGACGGCAAGGGACTGGTTGTCAGGCTCATGGACGGCGACCCGGCTATGTTCAACGGCCTGGCCGAAGAGGCACTTGCCTGCTACAAGGCCGGGATCAGGTTCGAGATAGTTCCCGGCGTCAGCGCCGTGAGCGCCGTCCCGACGTATGCCGGTGTGCCGCTGACGTCCGCGGCCTCACCCTCACTGCATGTCGTCAGTGGTGGCACCAAGGTTGACTGGACCCGCTCGACGGCTGACAACGTCACCGTGGTCGTGCTCGGCACGCCCGAGACGCTCAGCAAAGCGCTCGGAGACCTGCTTGCGGCCGGCCGTGACGAAGGCACTCCGGTGTCGCTGACCGAGCGTGGCACGACCATCACCCAGCGCACCCATACCAGCACGCTGGGTGAGGTGGTTGGCCTGATCACCTCGGCCAAGGTCGAGTTCCCGTCACTGGCTGTGGTCGGCTCGACGGTCCAGCTGCGCGAGCAGCTCTCGTGGTTCGAGACCAAGCCATTGTTTGGCTGGAACATCCTGGTGCCGCGCACCAAGGACCAGGCCGGTTCGATGACCGCGCGCCTTGCGTCCTATGGCGCGACGAGCGATGTCGTCCCCACGATCAGTGTCGAGCCGCCGCGCACACCGCAGCAGATGGAACGCGCGATCAAGGGTTTGGTCACCGGACGCTACCAGTGGATCGGGTTCACCTCCGTCAACGCCGTTCGGGCCGTTCGTGAGAAGTTCGAGGAGTTCGGCCTGGACGCCCGCGCGTTCGCCGGGTTGTGCATCGCTGCCGTGGGTGGGGTGACCGCCGATGCTCTGCGTGAGTGGGGCCTGGAACCCGACCTGGTTCCCTCCGGTGAGCAGTCAGCACGAGGCCTGCTCGAGGAGTGGCCTCCGTTTGACGAGGTCCTGGACCCCATCAACCGCATCTTCCTCCCGCGTGCCGATATCGCCACCGAGACTCTCGTCGCGGGCCTGCAGGACATGGGTTGGGAGGTGGACGACGTGACGGCATACCGCACTGTTCGTGCGGCGCCGCCGGCGGCGTCGATCCGTGAGGCGATCAAGTCCGGCAAGTTCGACGCTGTCGTGTTCACCTCGTCCTCGACTGTCCGCAACCTGGTCGGCATCGCAGGCAAGCCGCACCCCGCGACCGTCGTTGCCTGTATCGGCCCGGCCACTGCCAAGATCGCCGAGGAGCACGGCCTGCGGGTCGACGTGCTGGCTCCCGAGGCGTCCGCTGCCTCGCTGGTCGACGCCCTGGCCGAGTACGGCATGGGTCTGGCGGTCGCGGCCGCCGAAATCGGTGAGAGCGTTGTGCGTCCCAGCGCCCGCAGGGCATCGACCCGGCGTAAGGCCAAGTAGTGGAGTTCCCGACCCAGCGACCACGTCGGCTGCGACAGACCCCTGCGCTGCGGGCTCTGGTGGCACAGACGCGGCTGCATCCGGCCGACCTGGTGCTGCCGGTCTTCGTCCGTGAGGGTGCCGCGGCGGCGCAACCCATCGGGTCGATGCCCGGCGTCGTCCAACACAGCCTGGACTCATTGGTGGCGGTGGCGCATCAGGCGGTTACCGCTGGCCTGGGCGGCCTGATGATCTTCGGAGTCCCGGCAAGCCGGGACGCGACGGGTACCGGGGCTGACGACCCGGAAGGCATCCTCAATGTGGCGCTCCGTCGGGTGCGCGACGCCGTCGGCGACGACCTCGTGGTGATGGCCGACCTGTGCCTGGACGAGTTCACCGACCACGGGCACTGCGGGGTGCTCGACGCGCAGGGACGCGTCGACAATGACGCCACGCTCGTCCGGTATGCCGCCATGGCACTCGCGCAGGCGGCAGCCGGTGCGCACGTCGTGGGTCTGAGCGGGATGATGGACGGCCAGGTCGGCTACGTCCGTGCGGCTCTCGACCAGGCTGGCTTTACCGACACGATCATCTTGGCTTATGCCGCGAAGTACGCATCAGGGTTCTACGGGCCGTTCCGCGAGGCGGTGGAGTCCACCCTGGAGGGCGACCGGTCGACCTACCAGCAGGATCCGGCGAATACGACCGAGTCCCTGCTTGAGGTCGAGCTTGACCTCGAGCAGGGGGCGGACATCGTGATGGTCAAGCCGGCGTTGCCCTATCTTGACATCCTCTCGCAGGTGGCGCAGCTCTCGTCGGTGCCGGTGGCGGCCTACCAGGTGTCGGGGGAGTACGCGCAGATCGAAGCCGCTGCTGCTCGCGGCTGGATCGACCGGGAACGGGTGATGATGGAGTCATTGACTTCCATCCGGCGGGCCGGTGCCCAGATCATCCTGACCTACTACGCACTCGAGGCTGCTCGGCTTCTTCGCCGCTGATCCGAACCTGCTGTCAAACAGGCAAAGTGCATCCTGCTCGCCCTCGCTGAGCAAGACGTACGAAGAGGCGGGTGACCATTGCCTGTTTGAGGAGGGTGACCGGCGAACCGGAAGAAGCCGTCACCCCCGAAGAAGACCGGAAGAAGCCGTCACCCCCGAAGAGGTGACGGCTCCAACCTGCTGGCGTTGGGTCAGGCCTGGACGAGCTGGACGTCCAGAGCGATCTTGACCTTCTCGCCCACGAGAACGCCGCCGCCCTCGATCGCGGCGTTCCAGGTCAGGTCGAAGTCCTTGCGGTTGATCTCGGTGGTGGCCTCGAAGCCGGTGCGGGTTCCGCCCCACGGGTCGGCGCTGATGCCGCCGAAGTCCAGGTCGAAGCTGACCGGCTTGGTGATGCCATTGATGGTGAGGGCGCCCGCGAGGGAGTTGTTGGTGACCTTGCTGGACTTGAAAGTCATGGTGGGATTCTTCTCGACGTCGAAGAAGTCGGCCGACTTCAGATGGGTGTCGCGGTCTGCGCTGTTGGTGTCGACGGAGGCCAACTGCACGGTGGCCTCGACGGTCGACTCCTCGAACGGCTGGGCAACCGTCACGACAGCGGCGAAGTCGTTGAACTGGCCTCGGACCTTGCTCACCATGAGGTGGCGAGCGGTGAAACCGATCTCGCTGTGGGAAGCATCGACGTTCCAGATACCAGGCTTGAGGTCAGATAGGTTGCTCATGGAAAGCTCCTTGTTTGTGGTGACGGTTTGAGTGTGATCGTTCTGATTGTGTTGGTTTCGTTCTGTGCGGGACGTTAACAGGATGAAGTTTACTCTTCAACTAAAACCCGGTAGGATTCATTCCATGAACCCCAACACGCCGCACCCGCAGTGGCTCGATACGCAGGAGCAGAACGTCTGGCGTGGGTACCTGCGCGCGAGCCGGATGCTGGAGGCTGCCCTGGATCATGACCTCCAGGTTCATGGGCTGCAGCTGTCCGAGTACGAGATCCTCTCCATGCTTTCCGAGCAGCCGGACCGAAGACTTCGGATGTCCGTGATCGCCGAGCTGGTCGTGCAGTCCCGCAGCCGGTTGACCCACACGGCCGGCCGTCTCGAGAACCGCGGATGGGTGCGCCGTGAGGCATGTGCCGGGGATCGGCGCGGTGTTGAGCTGGTGCTGACCGACACAGGCTTCGCCGAGATCACCCGGATGGCGCCGACCCATGTCGGCAGTGTCCGCGCCAACCTCCTGGATCATCTCTCCCGCGAGGACCTCCTCGCCCTCGGTCGTGCCATGGCGGCCATCAGCAGTGGCATTCTGAGCACGCGGGTTTGCGATGACGTTCGGGCACCTGAGGAACAGCACGCCTGAGAATGCGCGGTCACGGTTCAACGCGTCCGACGGTCCGACCAGGCGACGGCCCAACGAGGCAGAGCGCCCGACGACTGAGATGATGGTTTCCATGATCACACCCCAGACGCCATACCCATATGACGCGCCCGCTTCCCAGGCGCTGCTGACCCGCGCCGCTGCGGTGACGCCGGGTGGGGTCAACAGCCCCGTGCGCGCCTTTCGGGCCGTGGGGGGGACGCCGCGGTTCATGGCTAGTGCGAACGGCCCGTACCTCATCGACGTCGACGGCCGCGAGTATGTCGACCTGGTGTGCTCGTGGGGTCCGATGATCCTGGGGCACGCGCACCCCGACGTGCTCGCGGCGGTTCAGGGGGCAGCACTCAAGGGGTTCAGCTTCGGGACACCGAGCGAGAACGAGGTGGCGCTCGCTGAGGAGATCGTGGCCAGGGTTCCGCCCGCCGAGCAGGTACGCCTGGTCAACAGTGGAACCGAGGCCACGATGAGCGCCCTGCGGGTGGCCAGAGGGTTCACCGGTCGATCAGCGGTGGTGAAGTTTGCCGGCTGCTACCACGGGCACGTTGACGCCCTCCTGGCCTCAGCGGGCAGCGGTCTGGCCACGTTCGCGCTGCCGGACTCTGCCGGGGTTCCCGCATCGAGCGCCAGCGAGACGATTGTCCTGCCCTACAACGATGTCCCCGCCCTTGAGGCAGCCTTTGCCCAGCATGGCGGGCGGATCGCAGCCGTGATCACCGAGGCCTGCCCGGGCAACATGGGGATCGTGCCGCCGCTGGCGGGCTTCACCGAGATCCTTCGGCGGGTGACCACGGCGCACGGCGCCCTGCTGATCTCCGACGAGGTGATGACCGGATTCCGTTGCAGTGCCTCGGGTTGGTACGGCCTCGAGGGTCCGTATGCCGATGGCCCGCCAGACCTGTTTACCTTCGGCAAGGTGATGGGGGGCGGCTTCCCTGCGGCGGCCTTCGGGGGACGCGCCGACATCATGGCGATGCTTGCTCCGGACGGGCCCGTCTACCAGGCCGGGACGCTCTCAGGTAACCCGGTGGCCACGGCGGCCGGCCTGGCGACGCTCAAGGGCTGCACCCCGGAGGTCTACGACCGGCTCGGGGTCGTGAGCAGGACGATCGCGGACGCGACGTCGGCGGAATTCACCCGCTGCGGCATACCGCATGTGGTGCAATGGGCCGGAAGCATGTTCAGCATCTTCTTCCGTGAGGGAGCCGTGACCAACTACGACGAGGCCAGGGACCAACAGGTGCAAACCTTTTCGGCGTTCTTCCAGTCCATGCTCAGCCAGGGTGTGCATCTGCCCCCGAGTGCGTTCGAGACCTGGTTCGTCAGTGCCTCCCACGATGACGCGGCGGTCGACCGGGTCCTTGCCGCACTACCCGTGGCCGCCCGAGCCGTCACGGACTCGTTTGCGAGAACCTCCTGATGACCGCTGGTGCCGGGAACCCCGGACGGACCGTCGTGCACCTGCTGCGCCACGGAGAGGTGCACAACCCCACCGGTGTGCTCTATGGCCGGCTGCCTGACTTCCACCTCTCGGACCTGGGCCGCGAGATGGCCGAGACGGTCGGTCGTCATCTGGGAGACCACGACGTGACCGTGGTCGTGGCCTCACCGCTGGTCCGGGCGCAGGAGACTGCGGCGCCGATCGCCTCAGCCCACGGTCTCTCAATCTCCACGGACGCCCGCGTGATCGAGGCCGACAACTACTTCGAGGGTTTGACGTTAGGGGTCGGTGACGGGTCGCTGAGATACCCGAGGCACTGGCCCAAGCTGGTCAACCCGATGAGGCCGTCCTGGGGGGAGCCCTACCGGGAGATCGCCGATCGGATGTTTGCAGCCATCGCAGATGCACGCGTCTTGGCGCGGGGTCACGAGGCCGTGATCGTCTCCCACCAGCTTCCGGTGTGGACCGTGCGCGCCCAGCTGGAGGGTCGTCACATGTGGCACGACCCGCGCAAGCGCCAGTGCTCCCTGGCCTCCTTGACATCCTTGACGTTCGTGGGTGACGAGCTCGAGTCGATCACCTACAGCGAGCCCGCTGCTGCCCTGCTGCCGGGGGCACGTAACACCGCAGGCGCATGAGCTTCGCAGCGTCGATGTTCCGCCGGCTCGTGGTCGCCATCATCGTCACCGTGGTGGTGGGCACCATGTCCCTTGGTGTCTCGGGGTGCGGCTCGGACGCGAGCTCCATCGCGGCACAGGCCAGGTCAGGCGATCATAAGGGTTATGTCTCCGGTGACGGCAGCATCGAGCGTCTGTCAGTGGACAAGCGCTCGAGCCCGTTGAGTGTGAGCGGCACCACATTCGCGGGCGCGCCATGGAAGGTCGCCGATGCCAAAGACCACGTTCTGGTCCTGAATGTGTGGGGCCAGTGGTGCGGTCCGTGCGTGGCCGAGATGCCACACCTGCAGCAGGTCTGGTCGCAACTGTCGGCGGCCGGCAAACCCGTGCAGTTCATGGGGATCAACTACCGCGACAGCGTCGAGACGGCCAAGGCCTTCTTGCGCGCCAACAAGGTCACCTATCCCTCGCTTCAGGACGATGGCGGGGCAACCCTGCTGGCCCTGCGTGGCACAGCGAACACGACGCCCACGACACTGGTTCTGGACCGCCGGGGACGCATCGCGGCCAGGGTCTCGGGACCGGTCACGGCCGCAACCTTGACTGGGCTGGTCAACGACGTGCTCGGCGAGAGCGCGTGAGCGCTGACGCCGCAGACGCCATCACGTCCGGGGCGCTGCCCCTGGCCCTCTTCGTGGCCCTTGCGGCCGGCTTCGTCTCTTTTGCCTCCCCTTGCGTTCTGCCTCTGGTCCCGGGCTTCCTTGGGTATATGACCGGGCTGTCCGGCGTCAGCCTCGAGCAGCGCAGCCGAGGTCGGCTCATGCTCGGGGCGCTGCTGTTCGTCCTGGGGTTCAGCGCCGTGTTCATCGCGGTTGCCGCGACCGTCTCGGCGGCCGGCATGCTGTTGAAGGAGCACCAGAGCCTGTTGATGAGGCTTGGTGGAGTCATCGTGATCCTCATGGGGCTGATGTTTCTCGGTAGCGGCAGGTTGGGTACATTGCGGCCCGGGTGGAAGCCGGCCGCCGGTCTGGCGGGCGCGCCGCTTCTCGGCATGGTGTTCGGCCTGGGGTGGGCTCCATGCACAGGGCCGACGTTCGGCGCGATCATCGCGCTTTCGACGGCGCTGTCAGGTGACCAGCACGCCATCGCCCGTGGCGTCGGGCTCGCCACGGCCTACTCGGTGGGCCTTGGCCTGCCATTCCTGTTGATCGCCGGTGGCTACTCTCGCGCCGGTCGGACCTCGCACTGGCTGCGGGAGCACTACCGCTGCATCCAGATTGCCGGCGGCATGCTCCTGCTGGTCGTCGGGCTCCTGCTCGTGACGGGTTTGTGGGAGATCGTGACCACCTCGATGCAGTCCCGGCTGGTCGACCAGTTCAGGACCGTGTTGTGATGACGAGGCTGTTGGGATGACGAGGCTGTTGGGATGACTCAGAGCAGGATGGACACCCGCCCCGACGAGAACGACGTGACCCAACCGACGCTCGGGGTTGTCGGCATGTTGCGCTGGGCCTGGCGACGGCTCACCAGTATGCGGACGGCACTGTTCTTGTTGCTGTTGCTGGCGATTGGAGCGGTACCGGGTTCGATCTGGCCGCAGCGAAATATCGACGCCGGACGGGTGGCGGACTACCTGGCGCGTCACCGGAGCACGGGGCCGTGGCTCGATCGCCTGGGCTTCTTCGACGTCTACTCCTCGCCGTGGTTCGCGGCCGTCTACCTGCTGCTGTTCGTCTCGCTGGCGGGCTGTGTCGTTCCCCGTTCGAAGATGCACTGGGAGGCGATGCGGGCGCAGCCCCCCAGGGCACCCCACCGCCTCGAGCGGCTTCCCGAACATGGCCAGATCGAGGTCGACGGGACCCCCGAAAAGGTGCTCCAGGTCGCCGGGGATGTCTTGGCGCGCAGGAAGATCCTGGGCGGACGTTCCTCTGTCAGACGCTCTCTCGGAGGGCACTGGCGGGTCCGCTCCGATGGTCTGTGGCTGAGCGCAGAGAGCGGCTACCTGCGCGAGACCGGCAACCTGGTCTTCCACATCGCACTGATCGTCGTCATAGTGGCCGTGGCCGTGGGGCACCTGTTCGGATGGCGTGGCGACCGCATCCTGGTCGCCGGCAAGAGCTTCTCGAACGCCGTCCCCGCCTATGACACGTTCGACCCCGGCCCCTGGGTCGACACCGAGGGCCTGGCGCCCTTCAGCGTTGCCATCGACAAGCTCGACGTAACCTTCGAGGAGCACAGCAGCGGAGCTCAGCGCGGTGCCCCACGCGACTTCACGGCATACACGCGAACGCGGACCAGCCCGGACGCTCCCCAGATCCATCAGATCTTGAAGGTCAACGGGCCGTTGACCTTCGGTGGGACGTCGGTGTTCCTGCTGGGCAACGGCTATGCACCTGTCATCACGGTGCGCGACGGCGCGGGACAGGTGCTCATGCACGATGCCACGCCGTTTCTGCCGCAGGACGCCAACTACAAGTCGGTGGGCGCGGTCAAGGTCGCTGCCGCCAGTCCGAAACAGCTGGGGTTCGTCGGCTTCTTCCTGCCCTCGGAGTACCTCGACAAGGACGCTGGCCCGTCCTCGTTCTTCCCCGACCTCAAGAACCCTGCTCTCGTGCTCGGGGCCTACGAGGGTGAGCTGTACCCGCAGGGGCGACCGCAGTCGGTCTACACCCTGCGCACCGAGAGGATGACGCCGCTCAAGAACGCCAGGGGTGAGCCGTTGCGGCTGCTCCTCAAGCAGGGCCAGACCATAGAGCTGCCGGGTGGTCGGGGGAGCATCACCTTCGACGCGGTCCAGCGCTGGGCGGGGCTCTCGACTCGCTATGATCCGGGTAAGCTGCTCGCACTCATGGGCGCCTTCGCCGCGCTCGCCGGGCTGATCGCCTCGCTGGTGATCCGTCGCCGCCGGGTGTTCGTGCGCGTCCGGCCGATCGGACCACGTACCGTGGTCTCGATCGGTGGCCTGGCCAAGGGGGAGGACCCCGGGCTGGGAGCGGCCATCGAGGACCTGTTCGACGCCATCGCACAGCGGATCGGCAACAAGGGGAGCGGCACCAAGGCATGACGAATCAGACTCTTGCGCAGTACGCCAACCTGGCCGTGTACTCGGCCATGGCGGTGTTCACCCTGGCCATGATCGCGTTCGCTGCCGAACTGGCCGGGGCCGCACCCACGGACCGGCGTGACGACCCGGACCGGCCGCGGACGCACAAGGCTGCCGGCATCGCGATGATGCTCACCCGCCTCGGTGGTCTCTTGTTGGTCGTCGCCGCCGCCATGCGGGGTCTGTCCGTTCACCGTCCTCCGCTGGGCAACATGTTCGAGTTCGCCCTCGTGGGCTCCATGTTCGTGGTTGTCGTGTTCGTCGCGATCAGCCTCCGCCGGGACGTCGGCTGGCTGGGGCTCTTCGTCATCGGCCCGGTGCTGCTGATGCTCGGCCTGGCGATCACGGTCTTCTACACCGATGCCAGTGAGCTGCTGCCCTCGCTCAAGAGCGTCTGGCTCGTCATTCACGTCACGGTGGCCACGTTCGCGGTCGCACTGTTCACGATCGCGTTCAGCGTGACGGTCCTGCACCTGGTCAAGACGTGGCTGGAGGCGCAGGACCCCACAGCAATGTCACGCATCCGGACCATCGTGAACACCGCACTTCCCCCGGCGCGGTCACTGGACCGGACGGCATACGGGATCCATGCCGTGGCGTTCCCGCTGTGGACCTTCACGCTCATTGCCGGCGCCATCTGGGCTGAGCAGGCGTGGGGCCACTACTGGAACTGGGACCCCAAGGAGGTGTGGACGTTCGTCATCTGGGTCGTCTACGCCGCCTACCTGCATGCACGCGCGACAACGGGATGGTCGCCCCGCGCGGCCAACTGTCTGGCGCTCGCGGGCTATGGTGCCATCCTGGTCAACTACATGGTCGTCAACGTGTTCTTCGTCGGCCAGCACTCGTACTCGGGGATGTGAGCATGGCGCGCTACACGGTGTTGCGGTTGATGATCTTCTTCGGGTTGCTTTGCGCCTTGTGGCTCTTGGGCCTGCGCGAGGTCAGCCAGCGTTGGTGGCTGCTCGGTCTTTCGGCGCTGGGCTCGATGGTTGTGTCGTACTTCGTCCTGGCGGGTCCGCGGGCACAGCTCAGCGCCAGCATTGCGCGACGTGTTGATGAACGTGCCCGACGGGCCGAGCTGGGTCGCACCGACGATATCGACGAGATCGCCGAGGACGCCGAGGCTGACGAGGACGCGGACGCTGACGAGGACTCCGCGCGCGCCTGATGCGGCTGCACCCACGGCCTGCCGGCGTTCAGCCCAGGTGGGGGGCTGCCGCCAACCCGATCGCCAGCAGCGCGCCGTAGACCAACTCGAACCGGCCGGTCCCCGACAGCACGGGGACCAGGTCCTTGCCGAGGGCACCGCCCAGGACTCGCCGCAACAACGGGATCGCCAGGGCGAAGGACAGCACGGCGATGAGGACGGTTCGGTGGATGGTGCCGGCCACCAGGACGCAGGCGAGTGAGACAGCCAGCAGCACGGCGTACAGCGCGCGGGTCCGGGTTTGGCCCAGGCGAACCGCCAGCGTCCGCTTGCCGTGCGATTGATCGGTCGGTATGTCGCGCAGGTTGTTGGCGACCAGGACAGCTGAGGCGATGGCACCGACGCCGACCGCACCGGCGATCGAGGCCGCGCTGACCGAGAGCGCCTGGGTGTAGGTCGTGCCTAGGGTCGCCACCAGACCGAAGAACACGAAGACGAAGACCTCGCCCAGCCCCGAGTATCCGTAGGGCCTCTTTCCCCCCGTGTAGTACCAGGCGGCGGCGATCGACGCGGCACCGACCAGCAGCATCACCCATGCGGTGCTGAGTGCCACAAGGGCCAGCCCGAGCAGGGCCGCGCCGGCGAAGCAGATCATTGCCGCGAGCTTGACGTTGGCGGGGTTGGCCAGTCGCTGACCCACGAGCCGCACCGGGCCCACTCGATTCTGATCGGTGCCGCGGATGCCGTCGGAGTAGTCGTTGGCGTAGTTCACACCGACCTGCAGCGCCAAGGAGACCAACAGGGCAAGGAAGGCATAGGCAGGGTTGCCCGCGTCGAGGGCGTAGGCGGCGCCGGTACCGACCAGAACGGGTGCGACGGCGGCGGGAAGGGTGCGGGGGCGGGCGCCCTCGACCCACTGGGACAACGTGGCCATGGAGTTGCTTCTCGCTCAGTTCTCGGTCAGGTCAGGTGGCGGGCAGTCACACGGATGCAGTCACAGGCCTCGAAGGAAGTCCGGATCATCGTCGGGGCCACGAGGTGCCGCCGGATAGCTGGTCCCTCGGCTTCCGCTTCGTGGGCCGCGCTGCCTGCCCGTGACGAGCCAGGCGACGGCGCCAATCGGGGTGAAGAGAAGGATCAGCACGATCCAGATGAGCTTGGGTAGATAGAGAACGCGGGTGTCCTCGGTCTGGATCGCGTCGATCACCGAATAGATGGTCAGGGCGAGTGGAACGAGGAAGAGAAGTACCTTGGCCATCCCGACCTCCTTGCTTGGTTGCCTGCTTGACTGCCTGATGTGGTCCTGTACTGCAATTCTGTCACGAGCTCAGGGTCACGGGTTCAGTGTCACGTTTCAGTCGCTGTGGTCGAAGAGCCTCCGAACCGCGGTCCGGTCGGGTTTGCCTGGACCGCGAGCAGGGAGCTCGGGTAGGGCCGCCAGCCGTCGCGGCAGAGCATGGTCAGGCAGTATGCCGCGCAGCTGGTCGCGCACATCGTCAAGCGTCGGGGGCGAGCTGCCTTGTGCGACGACGACAGCGGCACTGACGACCTGCCCCCAGTCGGCGTCGGGAGTGCCCACCACGATGGCCTCGGTGATCGCGTCGAGCTGGACCAGCGCCGCCTCGACCAGACGCGGAACCACCTTGAGACCGCCCGTGTTGATCAGATCGTCGATGCGGCCGTCCACGACGAGGGCGCCGTGGGTGTCGAGGTGGCCGACGTCGGCGGTGCGAAACCACGCCGTGCCATTCGTGTCTTTGCTGAAGGACTCTGCGGTGAGCTCAGGTTCGCCGAGGTAGCCCTGTGCGAGGGTGGCTCCACCGAGCTGGATCCGACCGTCGTCCTCGAGCCTCACGCGGCTGACCTCAAGGGCGCGACCGTCATAGACGCAGCCACCGGCCGTCTCGCTCATGCCGTAGGTGGTGACGACCCGGATCCCGAAACCCTTCGCCCGCGCGAGCAGGCTGGCAGGTGCTGCCGCGCCGCCGAGCAGGACGGCGGCATACCGGGTGAGTGCCTGGCATCCATCGGCGGACGCGAGCAGTCGGACCAGCTGGGTGGGCACCAGCGCGGTGTAGGCCCTTGCGCCAGGGGCGATCTCCTCGGTAGCGAGGGCGAACGCTGCGGTGTTGAAGCCTCCCGCGAGATCCATGCAGATGGGCGTCGTGTCCGCGACCAACGACCGGACCAGGACCTGGATGCCAGCGATGTGGTGGGCCGGCAGGGTCAGCAGCCATTGGCCCTGGCCGCCCAGCCGTTGATGAGTCGCCTCGGCCGAGACGCGTAGGGCGGTACCCGTCAGCATCGCCCGCTTGGGGCGTCCGGTGGAACCGGACGTACCGATCACGAGCGCAAGACCTTGGGGGAGGTCGACCACGTCCTCGGTGATGGGTTGTGGGGGGCTGTTGGCGGCATGCGGGGCCACCGCGGGACCTGAACCTGCCAGGGCGCGCCGCAGGTCCACCACGATGCTGAGCGCGGCAGCACCCGAAGGGACAGGAAGGGCA
>Ga0209585_10000714_pt1 | contig 12905 bp, 15 predicted proteins | sample NGEPerone_FD_185491 | JGI IMG/M metagenome (GOLD analysis project Ga0209585, IMG submission 185491) | Arctic peat soil microbial communities from the Barrow Environmental Observatory site, Barrow, Alaska, USA - NGEE Permafrost154B-one... | ecosystem: Environmental > Terrestrial > Soil >... | reverse complement strand
AGTATTTCATTTCGCAGATATGAATAACAAAATCCCGACGGTCTATTAGCAGATCAATCTGGGCTCCCGTCCCTTTTTTAGGTACATAGCGCCAGGCTGATTCCTCTGTATGTACCACTAAGATCCACCGGATTATATCAGGCTCAGTAAATTACTTTATAGAAGGGTCTGAAAAATACCGGTCCACTTCAGATGTGGGCACATAAATTTTCCTTCTTTTTTTGATGATCCTGATTTTATTTTGGCTTACTAACTGGTCAAACTTAGACCGGCAAATTCTTACCGCGGTCATAAATTCTTTTGCTGTAATATGCCTGAGGGGTACTGTTGGAGAAGTTAACAATTGAAGGTTTTGTAATTGTTTTAAAATCTCCTGTTGGGTTAATTGTAGGTTCGATAATTCCTCCTGAGGAATCATAACCAGATTCATTCTCTGCATTTCCATACTTCACTTTTATCGGTTATTAATAATTCAAATTTAAAAAAAACTTAGAAAAAGTTCCTAATTATTTTTACAAAATATGATTGGCTTTTTATTTTACTAAATGCTTTTATTTTATCTATTTCAACTTTACTTCACTTAACTTCTTTTAAGATATTTAAAACTATTCATTATTTATTTTCCAACCTAAATTGAAGTAATTCTGTTTCCAGTTCTTTTTTAAATTCTTCTTCGGTGGGGAGGTATAGTTTATATTTTGAAGTAAAAAGTTGTTTGCTTCCTTTCAAAATTGAATACTTAATAATTGTTTCGTTTTTCTCAGAACAAAGTATGATGCCTATTGTAGGGTTATCTGTTGAGGTTCTTAGATTGTCTTCAAACCAACGAACGTACAAATCCATTTGACCAATATCCTGGTGGTTAAGTTTGCCTAATTTTAAATCAATCAGCACAAAGCATTTTAAAATATAATTGTAAAAAACAAGATCAACGTAGAAATGTTCATCCTCTGCTGAGATTCGTTTTTGTTGGGCTACAAAAGAAAAACCTTTACCCATTTCCAGCATAAATTGTTGAAGTTTTTGGATAATAGCTTTCTCAATATCCTTCTCTAAAAAACCTGATTCAGAAGGGATGTTTAGGAATTCGAGAATATAAGGATCTTTAATAAAATCTTCCGGCGATAAGGCCAGCCTATTGGTTTCTTTTTTTGCCTCGTCGATTACTCCCTTTTTATTTTTTGAAGAAATTATTCGTTCATAATAAAAAGAATTTATCTGGCGCTCTAATGCTCTTGTACTCCAGTTTTGAGCGATGGCTTCTTCCCTATAATAATGCCGGGCAACTTCATTTTCTACCCGCATTAAAAGCCTGTAATGTGTCCATGTTAATTCGCCACGCAGTGCGTGACTTTTTTGATTAACCGTCACATTAGATTGGTCACTCAGTGCGTGACCATTTTCATAAAATGAAAAAGTGAGATAGAATTGCCTAAAATATTTAAGGTTTGTTTCAGAATATCCTTTTCCAAAATCAGCTGTTAATTGCACAGATAATTCTTTCAATAACGCAGTACCATAGGCAGCTTTAGACTTACCCTTTTGCTCCTCTTCAACAATTCTTTTCCCAATTTTCCAATAAGCGATCACCATAGCAAAATTTACAGACCGATATGCAGATTGTCTTGCTTCCTGCAGAATATTTTTTATTTCCTTATAAAGTGAATTTAAATGAGCCATTTTCATGTAAATATTAATTTAAATACCGAGCCGTTTAAAATCTACTTTCCTGGTTCCTTCCACAATTTCCGGAAGATTCACGCTAAAATAATGACGAGTGGTTTCTTCCTTTTGATGGCCCAGCATTTTAGAAATAATAGGCCTCTCAGCTCCATAACGAACCCATAGCTGTGCGTTAGTATGCCTACCAACTTTATTATAAATTGTTTTAGCAATTCCAGCCATGGCTGCTATTTCTTTTAAATTCCGGTTATAGGCCTGTTCCTCAATAAAAGTTTCCTTTTTAAAAATGAGAAGGCTTGATTTATCTGAACCGTATTTTTTGATCACCGTCATAGCATAGGGAAATTTAAAGAGCGGAATGATAGTTTCATTACCATTTTTATCCCGTTCACCAACAATAAAAAAACCAAACTCTTCATCATCTATCAATTGATCTTTTTTGAATATTTGCAAATCTTTATAATAATAACCAGTGTAAATCTGGAATAAGAAAATATCCCGGTCACGTTCTAAATATTTTTTTTCTTCAGAAAATACTAATGCCTTCCATTTTTTAATTTCATCAGTTTCCAGGTAAATTCTCTTAGTCATTCTTTTAGTGCTGATTTTTATATCGGCAAATAAAAATTCCATCTGTGTGGCATCTATATAATTTTCCCTCCTGGCAACTTTTATAACTTTTTTTAAAGCGTCAAAATATTTTTTTATGGTGGGACCGCCCAATTTTAGAGTAACCTGCAGGTATTTAAAAAAATCCTGTATAAGCGTTTGATCGATTTCATTAAAATAAATGGAAGACCGGAATTTACTTAGGTGCTTTAAACAAGTTTCATATTTTTTTAAGGTGTTTTCCTGAAGTTTTTCCGGAGGATCAATAATGTAATGCTGCATAAATTCAAGAAAAGAATTAGCATCACCTCTTCTTTTAAGTTGGCGGAAAATAACAGGAAATGAGAGTGGTTTATTTAAGTAGTAATATTTTTTGATCAAATCATGAACAAGCATTTTCTTTTCAGTTATCTTATTATTGATCTCAAAAGCAAAAGGATGACTTGGCTTTACCCAGGCATCATCTTTTCCTGACCATTCTTCTCTTGATACTTTTTTGGGAATTTGTATTTTGTAATATTTGGAAACTCGGTTAATAGTTATACGTAGGTGAATAGAATAATCGCCCGAGATATTATCCTGGTTTCTCCAATTCCAAACAACAGCTATCTGAGGGATATCCATAGTGCAAAGATAACCCTATTTTTTAAACCGTAAAACAAAATGTAAATCAAAAGATCAGAATAAATGGGAATCGAACTTTATTAATATCGTCTGTAACTATTATCTCTATTGGTTTTTAATATTTTTAGTTCTTTTTAATTCGTTTTAATTTCAGCTTAAAGTGGCCTCGCCAGGAATCGAACCTGGATCTGGAGCTTCGGAAACTCTTATACTATCCATTGTACGACGAGGCCTTTTTATTTTATATTCCTTATTCCTTATTTTTAATTTCTACCTTCCAATTGCTGCAATGTTACTTCCAAATATTTTAACAGCAATGGCTATTAATATAACTCCGAAAAATTTTCTTACTACTATCAACCCACTTGGGCCTAATGCCTGCTCAATCCATTTTAAAGATTTTAAAACAATAAAAATAATAATACAGTTGATGAGTATCCCTGCTAAAATATTAATATCATGATAATTGGCTTTTAAAGACATAATAGTCGTGAGTGTACCCGATCCGGCAATTAAAGGGAAAGCAATGGGGACCACGCTACCACTCCTGGGATTACTATCCGGTTTAAAAAACTCAAGCCCCAGGATCATTTCTAAACCAAGGATGAAAATAACTATACTACCAGCCACAGCAAAAGATTGTACATCAAGGCCCAAAAGATTTAAAAATGGTTTTCCTAAAAATAAAAAAAGAATCATAAAAGCTCCTGATGCCACTGTAGCCTGTGTGGAACGAATGGAACCGCCCATCTTATCTTTTAAAGAAATCAAAATAGGAATAGAACCCAGAATATCTATCACTGCAAAAAGGGTGAAAGTAATCGTGATGATTTCCTCGATTCCTATACTGTCGAAGGTGGGCATATAATATTTTTTGCAAAAATAATGTAGAAGTTCTTAGTAATGTATAACGGCCGGTTAAGAAACTGTTTTCATTATTTTATTTTTTTTGATTGAATTAAAATATTCGTGACTGGAATAAAATACTACAAAAATAAATCTGTATAAAGTTTGCCACTAGGTACTACCGCATATTTTTCCAGATCAGTAATTCCTTCCTGTGCTAACACGGCTTCATCTATAAATGAATTTCCGGTACATTCAGACGAAGGCCTTTGTAAAATGTAAAATGCTGCATCAGCAATTATTTCAGGGGTACGGCTCATATTAATCAGCATTTCTCCTCCGAGTAAATTTCTTACCGCGGCAGTAGCGATGGTTGTCCGGGGCCACAAAGTATTCGCGGCAATATTATCTTTTTTTAATTCGCCCGATAAGCCCAAAGCGATCATTGTCATATTGTATTTGCTTATCGTATAAGCAAGGTGGTTAGTAAGCCATTTTTGATCAAGATTGATTGGCGGCGATAGATTAAGGATATGTGCATTACTTCCTTTTTTTAAATAAGGGATGCATGCTTTACTTACAAAAAAAGTTCCTTTTACATTGATGTCGTGCATCAATCCGAATGCTTTAGTTTCTGTTTGTTCTGTTTTCGTTAAAGAAATAGCAGACGCGTTATTGATCAATATATCAATTCCTCCAAAAGCATCCACTGCCTTTTCCACTGCATTTTTTATCTGGTCTTCAAAGCGGATATCACATTGCACCGCTAATGCTTTTCCTCCTGCATCTTCTATTTCTTTCGCTGCGCTAAAAATAGTTCCACCCAGTTTTGGATTTTCTTCTATTGATTTGGCAACTACCACAATGTTGGCGCCTTCGCCTGCAAGCCGCAATGCTATTGCTTTTCCTATTCCCCTCGATGCGCCGGTAATAAATACCGTTTTGTTTTTGAAACTCATAATCAGATAAATATTTTATAATACCGGGTTACTAATTTAGATTATTTAAATATAATTGAAATTTCAATTTAAGAGTTAGAAAAGATTTATGATCGATAAACAGAAAGCAATTTTTGATAAGGTTCTTGCAGTTTTAAATAGGTAAAAAAGTTATTTAATATCTGTTTAAACATGATTACATTCGTTATACCAAAATATTTTTTACGAAAATTAATTCGTAACTCTTAATGCTGAAATAGAAAATACATGTAATGAACCATAAAATTTTTCGGGTAGTTTATACATACCGGAGATGATAATTTTTATGGTGAATTACTTGTGGCCAAAATCAATAAAAATGATCACATGAAATGAGCCATAGTAAATGTTGAATATACCAACAGATATGATTTTCGGCGAATTCCATGTGGCCAAAATCAATAAAAATGATCACATGAAACAGCGTTTTTATTCTCTTGATGTTTTCCGCGGTGCCACCGTGTGCCTTATGATAATGGTAAATAACCCGGGAAGCTGGGAACATATTTATGCGCCATTGGATCATTCTCCCTGGCATGGCGTAACTCCTACCGATCTTGTGTTTCCTTTTTTCCTTTTTGCCGTGGGCAATGCATTAGCTTTTGTAATGCCCAGGCTGGAGGTTGCCGGTCCATCAATATTCTGGAAAAAAATTATTAAAAGAACTTTTCTTATTTTTTTTATAGGATTAATGCTTAACTGGTTGCCCTTTGTGAAATGGGATAATGACAGCCTTGTTTTTAAACCATGGAGCTTTATCAATGCAAGCGGAGAGCCGGACGGGGTAAGAATTATGGGAGTGCTGCAGCGTATTGCACTCGCCTATTTTTTCGCCTCGGTTATTATTTATTATTTTAAAATACGGGGCGCATTTTTCGCGGCATGTATCATTCTTTTGGGTTATTGGTTTTTATGTGTGGCCGGCAATCCTGCCGATCCGTTTAGTTTAACGGGCTGGTTTGGTACCAATGTAGATAAAGCCATTTTAGGAGAAGGCCACATGTATCATGGCGAACATCTTAATGGCCATCCTGTTGCATTTGATCCCGAAGGATTCATGAGTTTGTTTGGCGCTATTGTGCAGGTAATTTTTGGATATTTAGTTGGAGATTATATTATTAAAAAAGGGAAAACCGCGGAGATGGTGAACGGTTTATTTGTGGCAGGTGCGTTATTCCTTTTTGCAGGATATGCCTGGGATATGGTTTTCCCGCTGAATAAGAAAATATGGACCAGTTCTTATACGGTTTTTACTACAGGTCTTGCCATGACCATTCTGGCGGTAATGATCTATGTTATTGAATTAAAAAACCGTCGTGGCAGGATCAGTAAATTCTTTGATGTTTTTGGAAAAAATCCACTTTTTATTTTTGTATTATCCGGGTTTCTACCAAGGGTGCTGGCGCTTATAAGAATTCCTGCTTCTACAGATGCCATGGGAAGACAAATATATATAGCGCCATTTGGTTGGTTTTATGAACATATCTGCAAACCGCTTTTCCCTTCCAACTTAAATAATGGTTCGCTTTTCTATGCGCTTTGCATGATTACTTTTTACTGGTTAATCGTTTGGTGGATGGATAAGAAGAAGATATATGTAAAAGTGTAGCAGGGTTTAAATTTCAGGATGGTTTATTAAAGTAATAGAAAAGTATTTTAGAATTAGGTATATTTTTATTCCAAATTCCTGATTTCATTTGTGCCCTTTACTACTTTTACTTCATAAACCTCTGCCTCAATATTAAATTGTTCTTTATAAGCAGATAAAGTTTCTGATAAAAATTTGCTTATCCCTTTTTCCTTTACAATATTAATAGTGCAGCCACCAAAACCGCCACCCATGAGCCTTGAGCCAACAACATCTTTATTTTCAGCGGCGCATTCTACTAAATAATCGAGTTCTTTACAACTCACATGGTATAGATTTTTTAGTCCTTCATGTGTTTGAAACATTAACTTTCCAAATGCTTCAATATTATTTTCTTTTAAAAGTTGAGCAGCTTTTTTTGTTCTATAAATTTCTTCTACCACATAAAGGCATCTTTTGAAAACCTCTTTACTCATTTTTTTTTCAAAACCAGTAAGACTTTCTGGTTTTGAAACATCCCTGAACGACTGTACATTACTGTAATCTTTTAAAATATTCAATCCTTCTTCACATTCTTTTCTTCTACGATTATATTCAGATGAGGCTAGAGAATGATGCACTTTTGAATTGATCAAAACAATTTCATAACCTTCCATATTGAGAGGAATATACTCATGAGTAATATTCATGCAGTCCAACAAAATCAATGAATTTTTTTCCCCCATCATATTGGCATATTGATCCATAATGCCACACTTCACTCCGGGAAAATTATGCTCTGCACGTTGGCAAAGTAAAGCAAGCTCTTTTCTGCTTAAACCAAAATTAAAAAGCTCATTAAGTCCAAAGGCAATACCACCTTCCAATGCAGCCGATGAAGATATTCCCGCACCAATGGGAATATTGCCGCCGAACAAACAATCAAATCCTTTTAATGGAAGATTTAATTTCTGAAATTCATTTACCACCCCCAGCACATAATTTTTCCAGGTATCCATTTTTTTTACTTCTGAAAGGGGCAGGGAGATACTTTCATTAAAGTCAATGGAATATAAATTGATCTGTTCAGATTCATTTAATGCCATAGCGAAATAAATACCTTTGTCAATGGCGGCGGGCATTACAAAGCCATCGTTGTAATCCACATGTTCGCCAATAAGATTTATTCTTCCCGGAGAATAATAAAGATGAGGTTCTACTTTAAATTTTTCTTTGAAACTATTCTTTACTCTCAATGCAGTTTCATTCATGCAATTTCATTTAAAAGCTTGATTTTATAGGTTGTTTTGAAAATAGCTGATTGATCAGGTTCCAGTGTAATAAAACCCATACCATTATTAAATGCATCCGGTACGCCACTTATATTTTCTATGGCAATACTTCTGCGATGCGGGGGCGTGTATATCTGCAGGTAAGGATATGATTTATCAGGAAATATCTGGACTTCAATATTTTTTTCAACATTTCTTAAAACACACAGTGGTTGGCATTCCTGGAAATCTAATGTAAAACAGTTATCTAATTTTGTATCTCCAAATTTTTCGATAGAAGAAAATTTTGTGTATTCAATCAATTTTTTTGTCGGGAGTAATTCACTGTTGAATTCAACCATATTTTTTGCCTGGAATTCCAAATGTAAATCGTCAATAGAATTTCCTAATGTAAAATAAGGATGCCAGCCATCCTGCATTGGTATTAAACCCTCGCCTTTATTGATAGATTCTGTAATTACAGTAAGTTTGTTTTCACCTTCCAACTGCCACGTTACTATACAATCATAATTAAAAGGATAACCAGGATCTTCTGCCCTGTATTCATATTTCATAGTGACAGAGGCATTAATTTCATTGGCTGTTTCCGAAGTAATTGTAAATGATTTATCATACAATTCGCCATGCAATGCATGCCTGGCCGGCAATGATTTTTGAAGGGAATATTCTTTCTCACCAAAAGTATATTTACCATTATTAATTCTGCATACAAAAGGAGAAAGCTTACAACCTAAAAAACCTTTTTCAACAAGATGATTTTTAAATTCTTCAAAAGATTGATAACAATCTATCACATTAATAAGTTCATTATTTGTATGTACTGCAAATTCATGAAGTATGGCACCGCAGGAAGGAATAATGACTGCATAATTATTGGTGAGTTCATTTTTTAAAATGACTTTTTCAAAACCATCTTCTATTTTTTTAAAAATTGAAAACATAGGGCTCCAAATTACTGCAACTTTTTTTAATAAGATTCTAAAATTTTCATTTAATAAAAAATGTACGGTTCATTCATGTATTTCCAATCCTTTTACTGTAGAATAAGTTGAATCAGAATGAGTATATTATTCTACAATTAGGTATTCAAAAAAGGCAGGTCGAAGCCTGCCTTAAAAGATTATTGAGCCTGCCTCGTTATTCATCTGTTTCATTTGCTTCTAAAAATTCTGATTTGCCATTTTCTTTTTTTACAACTTTCTCATCATCATTAATATTTTTATCTTTTTTAGGTTTATTTCCGCTCAATGCAGCCAGATGAAGTTGAGTATTTGTACCTGCCGATACATGCATTCCCACTTCCTCACTTCTTTCGGTTCCCAAATCATTATTTCCCATTGAAGGGTTGGTAATTCTTACTTTTTCTTCCATAATATTCGTATTTAGATTAATAATATTTTTTACAGAAAATTATATGCCAATAAAGTAATGGATTAAGGATGCTGAAAGATATTACAGTATTATGGTGTTATTTTACAGATGAATTACCTGGCTCATGCCTTTTTATCTTTTAATAATGCTGATATTTTAACCGGCAATATGATCAGTGATTTTGTGAAGGGAAAAGCAAAATTTGATTACCCCGGCGAAATTCAAAAGGGGATTCATTTACACCGTTTAATTGATAGTTTTACAGACAGCCATGAGGTAACAGCGAGGGCTAAAAAATTTTTCCGGCCTCAATACCGTTTATATTCCGGTGCTTTTGTTGATATTGTTTATGATCATTTTCTTGCGCTTGATAAAAAACAATTTGAAGAATATGAGGGACTTGAAAAATTTACTCAAATGAGTTATCAGCTTCTTGATAAAAAAACGTCTGATTTTCCTTTGCTATTTCAAAAAATGTTTCCTTACATGAAAACACAAAACTGGTTATATAATTACCGCTTAAAAGAAGGCATGCGCAAAGCTTTTGGTGGCCTTGTGCATAGGGCGTCCTATTTACATGAATCGGATATTGCTTTTCAAATTTTCAATGAAAATTATGAGGAACTTGAAAAATGCTATGCTGATTTTTTTCCTGAACTTAAAGAATATACTTTGAAAAGTATGAGCAACCTTATGGCTGAATAAATCCGTCTATATTTGCAAAACAAAAAAATATATGAAACATTTTCTTGCCATAATTTTATTAGCGATTTGTTTTTCAACATCTGCTCAAACGGCAAATTCAGCAATTCCGCCACTTGACAAATCTCCGATGGATATGAGTTATTATCCATCTAATTACTCGATTTTGAAAATACAGAATAAAATTACAGAACCTTTGGTAATGAGGGTTATTTACAGCAGGCCACAACTTAATGGACGTAAGGTTTTTGGCGGACTTCAGGAATATGGTGAAGTGTGGAGGCTTGGAGCAAATGAAGCCACAGAAATTGATTTTTATAAGGATGTAATCATCAATAAGAAAAAAATTAAGAAAGGTCGTTATACGCTTTACGCAATTCCATTTCCGGATAAATGGACCTTAATTGTAAATAAAGAAACAGATACCTGGGGGAGTTTTACCTACGATTCTTTGAAAGATGTGGTACGTGTGGATTTGCCGGTAAAGAAAAATGAAACTACTGAGGATATGTCCATTGTATTTGAGAAAACTACTTCAGGGGCCAATATGAATATGTATTGGGATGATGTGATGGTTTCATTGCCGATTGTTTTTTAAAGAAGGGTTCTTGATTGATTGGTTCATTCAAATATAAAACCTTGGTTTGTAAATTATAAAATAAAAATATATTGAAACTCGAGACAAAATTGATTCATGCCGGAGCAGAACCGGATCCTTCTACAGGAGCCATTATGACTCCAATTTATCAAACATCTACTTATGTGCAGGAAAGCCCCGGAGTGCATAAAGGTTATGAATATGCGAGAACGCAAAACCCGACCCGCCATGCTTTACAGGTAGCTTTAGCCACGGTGGAGAATGGAAAATTTGGTTTATGCTTTTCAAGTGGTTCCGCCGCGGCAGATGCAGTTATTACACTATTAAATCCCAGTGACGAAATAATTGCTGCCAATGATATGTATGGTGGCACTTATCGTCTTTTTACGAAAATATTTGTAAAATATGGATTGAAATTTCACTTTATTAATATGCAGGATGCTAATGAAGTTTCAAAATATATTAATAAAAATACCAAACTCATCTGGACAGAAACGCCAACTAATCCGATGATGAATATTACCGATATTGCCGCTGTTGCTGCCATTGCAAAAAAGAATAATGTGCTGCTTTGCGTGGATAATACTTTTGCCTCGCCTTATTTACAAAACCCTTTGGACCTTGGTGCCGATATCGTGTTGCATTCTGCTACCAAATATATTGGCGGTCATAGTGATTCTGTTCATGGTTGCTTAATTATGAATGATAAAAAGCTAAATGAACAATTGGCTTTTATCCAAAATAGTTGTGGAGCTGTTCCCGGCCCGCAGGATTGTTTTTTAATTTTAAGAGGGTTAAAAACCTTACATGTACGCATGCAGCGCCATTGCGAAAACGGAGAAAAAATTGCCAATTGGCTTAGAAAGAATCCTAAAGTTGATAAAGTATATTGGTGTGGATTTGAAGATCATCCTAATCATGAAATTGCTAAAAAGCAAATGCGCGGATTTGGAGGAATGATGAGCTTTACCTTAAAAGATGATAGTGTGGAAGCGGCAAAAAAAGTTCTTTCCTCGACTAAACTTTTTTCATTGGCCGAAAGCCTTGGTGGAGTTGAAAGCCTGATAGGGCACCCTGCTACGATGACTCACGCAAGTATTCCGAGAGAAGAAAGAATGAAAAATGGTTTGGTAGATTCTTTGATGAGATTGAGCGTGGGCATTGAAGATGCGGGTGATTTGATTGATGATCTGGATAAAGCAATAGGCTAATGGGCTGACGGCCTCCGCCTGACCATTCAGCTTGGGCAACTTTTTCAGATTTTAATTTGTAATTTTAAAAAAGGGTTTAAAAGGTTTTTAAATAAAAATTATTCATCTTAAAAATTAAATCAATGGCATACGATAGAGAAGAGCTTTTCAAACTCCCTGTGGAAGAAAAATTAGAATTAGTAGAGGCATTGTGGGATAGAATTGACGAAGATCTGTTAGGAAATAAATTATCTCAAAAAAATATTGAAGCGGAATTAGACAGACGAGTAGATGAAATTACAAAACATCCTGAAAGAGTTATTAGTTGGGAAGAAGTGAAATCTAAAATGAGAACGCGTGATTAGTTTTCAGATAGAATTTACTTTTTATGCTGAAGTAGAAGCATTGCAAGCTTTTCTCTGGTATGAAACAGTTAAAAAAAGGTTTGGGAGAAGACTTTAAGGAATCCGTTGATTTAAAGATTGAATTATTAAAACAAAATCCGCAGGCCTACTCATTTATTTATAAGGATTTTCGCTCCGCAAAAATTAAGACTTTTCCTTATAATTTGATTTACAAAGTATTTGATACAAAAATTCAATCATTGCAGTATTCCATCACTCAAGAAATCCAAAAGAGTGGAGAAAGAGAAAATAAGATATGAACTGAAAGCCTTTCTTGATAAAAAAGTTATGGAATTCAATAATCCTTCTTTCATTAAGGAAGATCCAATCTGCATTCCACATTTATTTTCACAAAAACAGGACATAGAAATTGCAGGTTTTTTTGCTGCAGTATTTGCATGGGGAATCCGCAAAACGATCATCAACAAATGCAAATTGCTTTTGCAATTAATGGATAATGCACCTTATGATTTTTGCATCAATCATACAGATCAGGATCTTAAAAACTTAGAAGGATTTTGCCATCGTACTTTTAATGATACTGACTTGTTGTATTTTATTTCTTTTTTAAAATTTCATTATTCGAAACATAAATCACTCGAATCTGCGTTTTTCAACAATTCAACAATTCAGCAAACGGAGAATTTGCATACTATAGAAACCGCTTTAAACTATTTTTATCAATATTTTTTTTCACTGGAAGATGTGCCTGCAAGGACAAAAAAGCATATTGCATCTCCACAAAAAAATTCAAGTTGTAAACGACTGAACATGTTTTTAAGATGGATGGTACGAAATGATAATAAAGGGGTTGATTTTGGTTTGTGGAAAAAAATTTCACCTTCACAATTGATCTGCCCTGTAGATGTGCATGTAGCAAGAGTTGCCAGGCATTTTAATTTATTAAACAGAAAACAAGTAGACTGGCAGGCAGCGCTTGAATTAACGGAAGAACTGAAAAAGTTTGATGAAGCCGATCCTGTAAAATATGATTTTGCATTGTTTGGCCTGGGAGTTTTGGAAAGATATTGATGTGTTATTG
>Ga0209585_10000713_pt1 | contig 12907 bp, 9 predicted proteins | sample NGEPerone_FD_185491 | JGI IMG/M metagenome (GOLD analysis project Ga0209585, IMG submission 185491) | Arctic peat soil microbial communities from the Barrow Environmental Observatory site, Barrow, Alaska, USA - NGEE Permafrost154B-one... | ecosystem: Environmental > Terrestrial > Soil > Wetlands... | reverse complement strand
CGACCCCGTTGGTCGCGATCACCCCGCCGTAGGCGGAGACCGGGTCGCACGCGTGGGCCTTGGCGTGCGCGTCGGCGATGTCGGAGCCCACCGCGATCCCGCACGGGTTGGCGTGCTTGATGATCGCGACGGCCGGACCGGTGTGGTCGTGGGCGGCCCGCCACGCGGCGTCGGCGTCAACGTAGTTGTTGTAGCTCATCGCCTTGCCATGCAGCTGACGGGCCTGGGCGAGGCCGGGTGCGCCGTAGCCCTGCGCGTAGAGCGCAGCCTGCTGGTGCGGGTTCTCCCCGTAGCGCAGCACGTCGGTGCGGGTCCAGGTCGCGCCGATCCAGGCCGGGAAGCCGCTGGGGACCCCGTCCACCTCGTCCGTCGGCGCGAGCACATTGCCCATCCAGGAGGCCACGTGCACGTCGTAGGTCGCGGTGTGCACGAAGGCGGCGGCCGCGAGGGACCGGCGCTCGGCGAGGGTGAAGCCTCCCCGGCCGACGGCCGACACGACGTCGTCGTACCCTGCAGGGTCAACCACCACCGCGACGCTCGGGTGGTTCTTCGCGGCCGCCCGCACCATCGACGGCCCACCGATGTCGATCTGCTCGACGCACTCGTCCGGACCGGCGCCCGAGGCCACCGTCGCGGTGAACGGGTACAGGTTCACTACCACCAGCTCGAACGCGGCGACGCCCAGCTCCTCGAGCTGGGCCAGGTGCTCCGGCCGACGGGTGTCGGCGAGGATCCCGGCGTGCACCCGCGGGTGCAGGGTCTTGACCCGCCCGTCCAGGCACTCGGGGAAGCCGGTGAGCTGCTCGACCGGGGTCACCGGGATGCCGGCCTCGGCGATCCGGGCGGCTGTGGAACCGGTGGAGACCAGCTCGACGCCGGCGGCGTTGAGGGCCGTGGCGAGCCCGACCAGTCCGGTCTTGTCGTAGACGCTGACCAGGGCGCGGCGGATCGGACGCCGGGTGCTCTCGGCGGTGGGGTCGGCTGCGGTCGGCAGCGGTGCGGGGTGAGAGTTCGACATGACGCCTCCAGGGTCGGCTCTGCGATCAGAACGATGACCCAGGCACCCAGGCGGGCGGTGCGCTGCAGGGGACTTCGGCCGCTCCCCGGTGGTCGGATCCACCCGCGCCAGTCACGGCCAGGACGAGTCTAGCGGGGCGCCGCGCCCGGGTCGGGCTCGCCCAGGCGCGCGGTGCGCCCGTGCACGGTCAGCCCATCGCGCGCGACCCGGCCCACCACCTCCACCAGGAGGTCCCGCTCGACGCCCTTGATCCGCTCGTGCAGCCGAGCCTCGTCGTCGTCGTCGGTCACCTGGACCGCGCGCTGGGCGATGATCGGGCCGGTGTCGACGCCGGCGTCGACCACGTGCACCGTGCACCCGGTCACCTTCACGCCGTGGGCGAGGGCGTCCCGCACGGCGTGGGCCCCGGGGAACGCCGGCAGCAGGGCGGGGTGGGTGTTGATCACCCGGCCGCCGAACCGGTCGAGGAAGCCCGGCCCGAGGATGCGCATGAAACCCGCGCTGACCACCAGTGCCGGGTCGAACACGGCGACCGCCTGGGCGAGCCCGGCATCCCAGCGCACCCGGTCCGGGAAGTCGGCGGGGGCGACGACTGCGGTCGGCACGCCGGCCTCGCGCGCCACCTCCAGACCGCGGACGCCGGCCCGGTCGCTCACCACACCCACCACTCGAGCCCCGTAGGCCGGGTCGCGGTGGGCAGCCAGCAGGGCGGCCAGGTTGGTCCCGGTACCGGAGATCAGGACGACGACGCGCGCCTTGGCCGGCAGCACGGCAGGGCTCGGCGGCGTGGGAGCAGCCCACCCCGGCGCACCGGGCACGGACGACGACGGCGGCACGCAGGCGACACTACCGGCCCGGTTCGCCGCGGCGGGTCGGGGCCACCGAACGGGTGGAAGACTGACCGGCGTGGACAACCCGTACGCGCCGCCGCCCAACGGCGAGCGCGGTGGGCCGCCGCCCAAAGGCGAGCGTGGCGGGCCGCCGCCCAAAGGCGAGCGTGGCGGGCCGCCGCCCAAGACGCGGCGCCCGCCCTACCGCCCGCTGCGGCGTACCGAACCGCCGCCCTCGGTCGACCCGGACGCCCTGCGGGCAGCGAGCCGGCTCGTCCGGTTCTTCCTGCTGCTCGTCCTCGCGGCCCTGCTCACCACCTCCCTGCCTCTGCCGTGGCAGGTCGGATCGCTGGTGTTCGCCGTGGTCGCGGTCGGCGTCGGGCTACGCGCCCTCCGCGTGGTGTGGCGGCCGGGGTTGCGCGAGCAGCTGGCGCCCTTGTTGCTCTTCGGTCTGGTGTTCGCGGTGCTGATGACCATCTCGACGAGCGCAACGCTCGCCCTGTGGCCGGTCGAGATGCAGCATCAGGAGTGCCTGAGCCGCGCCCTGACCATCGGAGCGCACGAGCAGTGCGAGGTGCAGTACCAGGACGCGCTGACCGCGCGCCTCAAGGACCTCAGGAACCCTCAGAACGGTTGACGACACCGTCGTCGGCGCCGTCGAGATCCGCCACGCCAGGCTCCCGCTTGCGGCCCAGCCGCTGACGGACGGCTGCCCGGACGACGGGGTCCATCGGCACAGTCACGAGCAGGGCGCCCACCAAGGTCAGCCCCGCCACCACACTCCCGACGGTCGCGCCTGCGGCACCGACCACGGCGAGGCGCCCGGGTCCGGCAGAACCGCCCGCCAGCGCGACCAGCCCACCGGTGACCACCCCTGCCGCGAGCGCGGTGCACCCCGCCACCAGGAACGGCTGGCTCCAGGTCCGTGGGGGCACCTGCCGGTGCAGCCACCAGCCGGCCAGGGCACCCGCGAGGACCACCAGCACCGGCACCCAGCGCAGCGGCCCACCCGCGGCGCCCTCCGACGGCAACGCGCCGAACAACGGCAGGGCCGGTAGCGGGCCGCTCACCACCTCGGCGGGCGCGAACACCGTGCCGGCACCGATCGCGAACCCGGGTCCGGCCACCCATGCGACCGCCCACACGACCAGGTTCGGGGCGATCGCGAGCTGGGCGACGGCGAGCAGCAGACCGCTGAACGTGTCCAGGCCGAGTCCTTCGACGACGTCCCCGGCGGCCGCCCGCCCGGAGATCGCCCAGGTCCCGGCCAGCGCTGCCGCGACGGTCACCAGCAGGGCCGTCACCATGACGCCGGCGCGTACCCCGGCCCGGACAAGCGGCGGCACAGCGGACCAGACCGGACGGGTGACCTCCCGCCAGCGACCGCTACGGACGACACCGGAGCCGAGCCCGACCGCAGCGATCAGGACGGCACCCAGCAGGGTGCGGATCACTGAGCCGGTTCCGGTGCCGAGGGGTCCGGCATCGGAGACCGCGAGCACGACGACGACCACGACCGCCAGGTACCCGCCGATGCCGGCCAGCCACGCGGACCGGACCGGCTGGGCCGACCTGCGCGCGGACGCGTGGGCCGTGAAGAGAGCGAGCGCCGTGATCCCCAGCGGGACCAGGCTGATCGTCGCGCCGTCCACCTGGATGATGCCGCCGTGACCCATCAACCACAGGACCGCCCCGACCGCGACGGACCTCGACCAGCCGATCTCCGCGTTCGCCGGGTCCGCGGACGTGGCGACGTAGGCAGCCAGCGCGGGGGTCACCACGACGAGCACCGACAACAACGCGGCCTGCACACCGGCGAGCAGGCCGGACACCCAACGGGGCGCGCCACCGATGGCACTGGAGACCCGCCCGGACTCGGCCACCGGACGTTCCGGTGCTCTCCCCGTCGCGCGGGCCGAGGCCGGCACCCCCGGGCGCGCCGGCGCGGCAGGTCCGCGGGTCGGGCGCGGGGCGGGTGGGCGGCTCACCCCTTCATCGTCCCTGCCATCGCACAGGGGCCCGGGGGACGACACGCCCGACGGGCCGGACCGGTCAGGTGAGCAGCGTGCGCAGCAGTGCCGCCGTCTCGCTGGGGGTGCGGCCCACCTGCACGCCGACGGCCTCGAGCGCCTCCTTCTTGGCCTGGGCGGTGCCGGAGGACCCGGAGACGATGGCTCCCGCGTGGCCCATGGTGCGGCCCTCGGGTGCGGTGAAGCCCGCGACGTAGCCGACCACCGGCTTGGTCACGTGGTCCTTGATGAACGCAGCGGCCCGCTCCTCGGCGTCCCCGCCGATCTCACCGATCAGCACGATGGCCCGGGTCTGCGGGTCGGCCTCGAAGGCCGCGAGGGCGTCGATGTGCGTGGTGCCGATCACCGGGTCGCCGCCGATCCCGATGGCCGTCGAGAAGCCCAGGTCACGCAGCTCGAACATCATCTGGTAGGTCAGGGTGCCGGACTTCGACACCAGGCCCACCGGTCCGGGTCCCGTGATGTCGGCGGGCGTGATCCCCACGTTGGACCTGCCGGGGCTGATGATGCCCGGGCAGTTCGGCCCGATCAGCCGCACACCGCGCTGCTGCGCGTGGGCGAGGAAGGCCGCGCTGTCCGCGACGGGGATGCCCTCGGTGATGATGACGACCAGCGGCATCCCGGCGTCGACGGCCTCGATGACCGCCGCCTTGGCGTGCGCGGGCGGCACGAACACCACCGAGACGTCCGCCCGGGTGGCGGCCATCGCCTCGGCCACCGTCCCGAAGACCGGCACGTCAACGGTGCCCTCGCCCGCTGGGAAGGAGACCGACGTCCCGGCCTTGCGGGGGTTCACCCCGCCGACGATCGTCGTGCCCGCGGCCAGCATCCGGGCCGTGTGCTTCTGGCCCTCGGAGCCGGTCATGCCCTGGACGACGACCCGGGAGGTCTCGTCGATGAAGATCGCCATGCGGTGTGCCTTCTCTCGGTCCGGCGAGTGGGGGGTGGGCGGGGTGCCGGTCAGGCCGCGCCGCGTGCCTCGAAGGCGATCCGGGCGGCGGTGTCGGCCGCACCGTCCATCGTGTCGACGAGCGTGACGAGCGGGTGGGCGGCAGCGGTCAGGATCCGCCGGCCCTCCGCGACGTTGTTGCCGTCCAGGCGCACCACCAGCGGCTTGGTCGCGGCGTCGCCGAGGATCTCCAGGGCGTGCACGATGCCGTTCGCCACCTCGTCGCAGGCGGTGATCCCGCCGAACACGTTGACGAAGACGCACCGGACCTGCGGGTCGCTGAGGATGACGTCGAGCCCGGCGGCCATCACCTGCGCGGAGGCACCGCCGCCGATGTCCAGGAAGTTGGCCGGCCTGACCCCACCGTGCGCCTCGCCGGCGTACGCGACGACGTCGAGCGTGCTCATCACCAACCCGGCGCCGTTGCCGATGATCCCGACCTCGCCCTCGAGCCGCACGTAGTTCAGGTCGTGCTCGGCGGCCTTGGCCTCCAGGGGGTCCGTCGCCGTTGCGTCGGCGAGCTCGGCGTGGTCGGGGTGCCGGAAGGCGGCGTTGTCGTCAAGGGAGACCTTGGCGTCAAGGGCGACCACCGCGCCGTCCTCGGTGCGGACCAGGGGGTTCACCTCGACCAGGGTGGCGTCCTCGGCCTGGTAGACCCCCCACAACTGCTGCAGGATCTGCGCGACCTGGCCCGCAACGTCGTCGGCGAAACCGGCGGCTGCAACGATCTGGGCCGCCTTCGCCGCGTCGATGCCCACCCGCGGGTCCACCGGCACCTTGGCGAGTGCCTCCGGCCGCTGGACGGCGAGCTGCTCGATGTCCATGCCACCCTCGACGCTGGCCATCGCCAGGTAGGACCGGTTGGCGCGGTCGAGCAGGATCGAGACGTAGTACTCCTGCGCGATCCGCGCACCCGCCGCCACCATCACCCGGTGCACGGTGTGGCCCTTGATGTCCATGCCGAGGATCTCCGCAGCCCGCTCGGCCGCCTCGGCCGGGTTGTGCGCCAGCTTGACGCCGCCCGCCTTGCCCCGGCCACCGGTCTTGACCTGCGCCTTCACGACCACGGTGCCGCCGCCGAGGCGCTGGGCCCCGGCCCTGGCCTCGTCCGGCGTGGTGGCGACGTAGGCGTCCAGCACCGGCACACCGTGCCGCGCGAACATGTCCCGAGCCTGGTACTCGTACAGGTCCACTTTGGTCCGGCCTCCCTCGCCCAACGCACCCGGCGGCGCCGCGATGATCGTAACCGCGGGCCCAAGGTCTCTTCGCATCGAGAGATCCGGGTGGCCGGCCGCCTGCTCGGCTTCAACTCCTCGGCGTCCGCTCCCCTGCGTCATCTGCGTCCCCCGTCCCCCGCGACCCGTGTCCCCGCGCCGTCCCCAGGCCCGACGGTCCGGTTCGTCCGTGTCGGTGGTGGTTCGTACACTTGTTCCAACGCCCGCGACGAGCGCGACCGAGGAGGCGACCTTCCGTGGAGTCCCTGGACGACGACGTTGCCCGGTTCCGTTCCGCGGCCGCCGCCCTGAGCGCGCGTGACATCGCGCATCTCGACGCCGCCGGCGCCGCCGCCGCGCACCGGGAGCTGCGAACCGCTTGCGACCTCGTGCTGGCCTTCGCCGCGCGACTGCTCTCGAAGGTTGAGGAGGACGGTCGGTGGGCGTCGTCGGGTGCTCGGACCTTTCCCGAGTGGGTGGCACGGCAGCGGGGTGGGTCGGTCGGCATGGCGCGTGCCGAGGCGACCCTCGGCAAGGCGCTCACCGACGACCTTCCCGACGCCCGTCGAGCGGTGAGCGAGGGCGGGATCACCCTCGAGCACGTCGAGGTGCTCGCGAGGTTCGGGCCCACCTCCGACGCACGGCGGGCCGCTCTCCGTTCGGACCTCCCCGACCGCAACGAGGCCGCACTGGTGGCGAAGGCCGCAGGCATGGGCGTGGACGACTTTCGCCGCGAGTTGAAGCGATGGGCGATGCGGGTGGACGAGGCCTCCGCGGAACGAGAGCATTCCGCGGCGCAGGCCAAGGAGTACCTCTCGCTCGCGCGCCGCCCGGACGGGGTGTCGATCCAGGGCTTCCTCACCGTCGAGCACGGTGACGTCCTCGCGACGGCCCTGCGGGCGGTGATCGGCGTCCCGGCGCAGGACGACGCCCGCACGCCGGAGCAGCGCCGCGCGGCCGCGCTCACGGACGTCTCACGGTTGGTGCTCGACAAGGGACTGGCCGGTGGCGGGGGCCAGGTTCGCCCGCACATCAGCGTCCACGTCTCGTGGGACGCGTTCGCACGGCTGGCCGAGCAGAGCGCCGCGCGACAGGACCCGGAGAACGCCGGCCGCCGTGCGCCTGTCGCTCCCGCCGAGCTCGACGACGGAGAGCCGATCCCGGCGTCCGTCCTTGCGCGGATCGCCTGCGACAGCGAGGTGACCCGGATCGTCTTCGGCCCGACCGGCCTGCCGCTGGATGTTGGCCGCGCGCAGCGGACGTTCACCGGTGCTCAGCGCCGGGCCGTGATCGCACGCGACCGCACCTGCTGCTACCCCGGATGCCGCCAGCCGCCGGCTGTGGGAGAGGTCCACCACGTGGCGTGGTGGGCACGCGACGGAGGCCCGACCGCGGTCTCGAACGGGGTCCTACTGTGCTGGTACCACCACGACCTGGTCCACGCGCGGAACCTCGGGATCATGCATCATGGAGACGGCGAGTGGGAGTTTCGGCGAGCGGACGAGAGCCTCGTTCCGGCGCCCGGAAGCGGGTCGCGACCATGTGAGGCGCCACCCGACGGGTCACCGCACGAGTCCCAACCCAGCGATCGAGTTGAACGGTGGCGCACCGGCGCGCCCACAGGCACACTCGCCGTGCCCGGGCACCGGCCGACGGACGTCGGGCGTCAGGACGCGCTTCCGCTCCAGCTCCCGCTGGCGGTGTAGGTGGCGGGTTGCTCACGCTCGGGCCGTCGAGCATCGTGACGTACTCCTTCAGCTTGGTGACCGGGGAGCGTCAGAGCTTGGTGACCGGGGAGTACCGCAGCAGCAGCCGCTTGGTGCCGTCCGTCCCGAAGTCGATCTTGGCTACCGCGTTGGCGCCGCCGCCCTCGATCCCGACGACCACGCCGAGCCCGTAGGAGTCGTGGGTGACCTTGTCGCCCAGGGCCAGGTTCGGCACGTCACCGGCCGCACGAGGGGTCGCCGAACCGAAGTGCGGAGCGGTGTCCCGCGGTGCCTTGATCGCACCGGTCCGGCTCGAGCCGGTCGACCGCCCGCCTCCCGGCGTCGTCGAGCGCGGACCTCCCGGCGTCGACGATCGCGCCGTGCCCCGCCCCCACGCCGAGGCGCCACCGCCCCACCCGGTGCCCGCGGCCCGCAGCGCCGCCATGGAGGACTCCCGGCGTCGCCAGTCCACGAGCTCCTCGGGGACGTCGTCCAGGAACCGGCTGGCCGGGAACTCGTTGGGCACCCCCCACGCCGTGCGCACAGCCGCCCGGGAGATGTACAGCCGCTTCTGCGCCCGGGTCAGACCAACGTAGGCCAGCCGACGCTCCTCGGCGAGCTGGTCGGGATCGCTCAGCGATCGCATGTGCGGGAAGGTGCCGTCCTCCCAGCCGGTGACGAAGACCACCGGGAACTCCAGGCCCTTCGCGGTGTGCAGCGTCATCAGGGTGACCTGCCCGGTGTCCACCGGCCCGCCCTGGGAGGCGACGGCGTCGGCGTCCGGGATCTGGTCGGAGTCGGCGACAAGGGAGACCCGCTCCAGGAAGTCGGCCAGGTCGCCGTCGGGCTCGGCCTGCTCGAACTCCGAAGCCACGGCGTGCAGCTCGGCCAGGTTGTCCACCCGGGAGCCGTCCTGCGGGTCGTCGCTGGCCCGCAGCTCCGTCAGGTACCCGGTGCGGTCCAGCACGGCGCCCAGCACCTCGGCCGGGCCGGCCGTCTCGGCCAGCTCGCGCAGCCCCGCGAGCAGCTCGGCGAAGTGCCGCAACGGGGTCAGCGCCCGGGTGCCCAGCCCCGGGATCTCCTCGGTCCGCTCCAGCGCCGCCCCGAACGAGATCCGCTCCCGCTCGGCGAAGGCGGCGACCATCGCCTCGGAGCGATCCCCGAGGCCCCGCTTGGGCACGTTGAGCACCCGGCGCACGTTCACGTCGTCGTCCGGGTTGGCGATCGCCCGCAGGTACGCGACCGCGTCCTTGATCTCCCGGCGCTCGTAGAACCGGGTGCCGCCGACCACCTTGTACGGCAGCCCGACCCGGATCAGCACCTCCTCAAGGGCGCGGGACTGGGCGTTCGCCCGGTAGAACACGGCGACCTCGGAGAGGCGGACGCCCTCGGTATCGGTCAACCGGTCGATCTCCTCGGCGACGAAGCGGGCCTCCTCGTGCTCGTTGTCCGCCACGTAGCCGACGATCTGCGGCCCGGCACCCGCGGCCGTCCACAGCCGCTTGGGCTTGCGTCCCGGGTTGCGCGAGATCACCGCGTTCGCCGCCGACAGGATGTTCTGGGTGGACCGGTAGTTCTGCTCCAGCAGGATGGTGCGCGCCGAGGGGTAGTCCACCTCGAACTCCAGGATGTTCCGGATCGTGGCGCCCCGGAACGCGTAGATGGACTGGTCGGCGTCACCGACGACCGTCAGCTCGCCCGGGACCGGCTCCCCGCCGGCCGGCCCCACCAGCTCGCGCACCAGGATGTACTGCGCGTGGTTGGTGTCCTGGTACTCGTCGACCAGCACCTGGCGGAACCGGCGTCGGTAGTGCTCGGCCACAGCAGGGAAGGTCTGCAGCAGGTTGACCGTCGTCATGATCAGGTCGTCGAAGTCCAGCGCGTGCGCCTGCCGCAGCCGCGCCTGGTAGCGGGTGTAGACCGCCGACAGCACCTCGTCGAAGCTGTTCGCCGCGCCCGACGACGCCCCCGACGTCCGCGCGTAGGTCTCCGGGTCGACCAGCTCGTCCTTGAGGGTGGAGATCCGCCCCGCGAGCGCCTTTGCCGGGAACTTCTTCGCGTCAAGGCCCAGCTCACGGGCCACCAGGGTGAGCAGCCGCTGGGAGTCGGCCGAGTCGTAGATCGAGAACGACGAGCGCAGGCCGAGGGTGGCCGCCTCGCGCCGCAGGATCCGCACGCAGGCGGAATGGAACGTGGAGACCCACATCGACCGCGCCGCCGGGCCGACCAGCGACGCGACCCGCTCGCGCATCTCCCCGGCCGCCTTGTTGGTGAACGTGATGGCCAGCACCTCACCGGCCCGCACCTGACCGGTGGCCAGCTTGTGCGCGATCCGGTGGGTCAGCACCCGGGTCTTGCCGGACCCGGCTCCCGCCACGATCAGCAGCGGCGACCCGGAGTGCAGCACAGCCTCGCGCTGCTCGGGGTTCAGGCCCTCGAGGAGCGCGTCCGCGCGCGCGGGGTCGATGCGGCCGACGTCCGGGCGAGAGGTCGCGCGGGTGCCGCGGGCACCCGACCCGGCACCGTCCGGCGCGTCGTCCGGCGCATCGTCCGGGGCGGCGTCATGGCGCGGCGGCACGACGGCGCGCAGGCGCGCCTCGTCGTGGTGCACGGCGGTGGGGAGGTCGGGAAAGAGGGTGTCCATGTCCCTCCCAGCCTAGGCGGCCCCACCTACAGGTCCGGCCCCGTCAAGGAGGCTCCGAGCCGCTACAGCAGACGGCGCGCGGCGGCCCACCGGGTCAGCTCGTGCCGGGAGGACAGCTGGAGCTTGCGCAGCACGGCCGACACGTGCGTCTCGACCGTCTTGATCGAGATGAACAGCTCCGAGGCCACCTCGCGGTAGGAGTACCCGCGAGCGATCAGCCGCATCACCTCGCGCTCCCGCGCCGAGAGCCGGTCCAGCTCGTCGTCACCGGTGGCGATGTCGCCGGCGGCCGCGCCGAATGCGTCCAGCACGAACCCGGCCAGGCGCGGGGAGAACACCGCGTCGCCGCCGGCGACCCGGTGGATGGCGTCGGACAGGTCCGCGCCGGAGATCGCCTTGGTCACGTACCCGCGCGCGCCGGCCCGGATCACCGCGACGACGTCCTCGGCGGCGTCGGACACCGACAGGGCCAGGAAGCGCACGGTCCCGAGCAGGTCGGCGCAAGCGGTGATCACCTCGGCGCCCCCACCGCCCATGCCCCCCGGCAGGTGCACGTCGAGCACCACCACCGGCGGCTGCAGCGACCGGACCAGGGTGATCGCGGCGTCGACGTCGTCCGCCTCGCCCAGCACGTTCACCGAGTCGTCGAGGGAGGCGCGCACACCCGCCCGGAACATCAGGTGGTCGTCGACGAGCACCACGTCGATGTTGGTCATCGTTCTCCCTCCGACACCCGCGGCAGGCACAGGTGCACCTCGGTGCCCCGGCCGGGGCGGCTCTGCACCGTCGCGGTCCCGCCACGGCGCACCACCCGCCCGATGATGGACTCTCGCACGCCGAACCGGTCGGTGGGCACGGTGGACAGCTCGAACCCGTCGCCGTGGTCGCGGACGAACACCTCGACCTGGTCCTGGACAACCTCCAGGTACAGCGAGTACGGGGCCCGGCCGTGCGTGACCGCGTTCACCAGGGCTTCGCGGGTCGCCTGCAGCAACGCCTCGGTCCCGGCGTCCGGCACGGCGTCCCCCACCACCACGACGTCCACCGCGACCGCCCGGGTGTCCTCCACCTCGGCCACGACGGCGCGCAGGTCGGTGGCGACGGAGGTGCCGGGCGTCCGGCGGTCGTCGTACAGCCACTCGCGCAGCTCGCGCTCCTGGGCGCGGGCCAGGCGGGCGACGTCCTCGGCGCTGTCGGACCGCGACCGGATCAGAGCGAGGGTCTGCAGCACGCCGTCGTGCAGGTGCGCGGCGATGTCCGCACGCTCGGACTCCCGGGCACGGGCCGCTCGTTCGTCACCCAGCTCGCGGACCAGCCGCAGCCACCACGGGGCGAGCACGAGGGCCGCACCGATCAGCACGGCGAGGGCGGCGATCGCGGTCTGCAGGAGATCGTCGAGGGGGATGTTCCGGCCGACGAGCAGGAAGATCCCCAGCCCCACCAGCACCATCCCGCCGACCAGCCGCAGCACGCTCACCGGGGTGCGGCCACCCGTGTGCGAGCGGACCCGGTCACGCTGGATCGCGTCGAGCTGGCTCCAGGCGAGGGCGGTGCCGGCCAGCATGATCAGCGCCGGGAGCACCCACGTGCCGGTGATGTCCGCGCCGTTGCGCACCGCGATCAGCACGCTCGCCCCGATCACCAGGACAAGCCCGACCCCGATGTCGGTGAGCGGCAGCTTCCGGGCGGGGTCGCGCAGGCGTGGGGCGAGCCGGGACAGTGCCGCCGGCCGCTGATCCATCGCCGCCTGAACGGGGTCCCCGGCCGGCACTGTCACCCAGAACCAGACGTACAGCAGCGGCCCGGTGAACCCGACCGGCACCAGGAGCACCATGACCAGCCGGATCACCCCGACAGGCATGCCGAGGTGCGCGGACAGCCCACGGCAGACGCCGCCGATCCATCGTCCGCCGCGGGGGCGCCGCAGAGGGAGCCGCTCGGTGGTCACGCAGAGCATCGTCACACGTCAAAGGGGCCCGGTGGGGCCGCCGGGGCGGGTTTCAGGTGCGGTTCAGGGTGAACGTCACCCGCTGGCTCAGGGTGTGGCGGGTACGGTTCAGGGTCGGATCAGGGCCCACCCCCGATGCCCCGCCGGGGCCCGGCCCGCGAGCATGTCTGTCATGGACGAGACTTCTGCCCCCGACGCGGCCTCCGCCGCGAGCGGCCCCACACCGCCGGACACCGCCGGCACCCCACCAACGGGAGCGACCGGCACCCCACCCATGGGCGCCACCACCCCTCCTGCCGAGAGCCAGCCCGGGTACGGGACGGACCACCCGCCCCAGCCCGTGCCGAACGGGATGGACTCCTTCTTCAGCAGCGTCCGCCGGACCGGCATCGTCCGGACCGAGGAGCGCTGGATCGGCGGCGTGTCCGGCGGCCTCGCCCTGCGGATGGGCATCGACCCGCTGATCGTGCGCGGGCTGTTCGCCGTCAGCGTCCTGCTCGGCGGACTCGGCCTGGTCGTGTACGGCGTCGGCTGGCTGCTCCTTCCTGAGCAGCGCGACGGCCGGATC
>Ga0209585_10000712_pt1 | contig 12907 bp, 17 predicted proteins | sample NGEPerone_FD_185491 | JGI IMG/M metagenome (GOLD analysis project Ga0209585, IMG submission 185491) | Arctic peat soil microbial communities from the Barrow Environmental Observatory site, Barrow, Alaska, USA - NGEE Permafrost154B-one... | ecosystem: Environmental > Terrestrial > Soil >... | reverse complement strand
GCTCGACGGCAAGTATCTCCTGCGCTCTTCCGACCCCGAGCTCTCGGCCGAGGACATCGCCCTCGGCTACAAGCAGCTCTACGAGGTCGAGCGCGGCTGGCGGGACATGAAGCAGGTCATCGACCTGCGGCCCGTCTACCACCGCAAAGAAGAGCGCATCCGCGCCCACGTGCTGCTCTGCTGGCTGGCCCTGCTCCTCATCCGCGTCACCGAGACCACCTGCGGCGACACCTGGCCGAACCTGCGCCGCGAGCTCGAGAAGATCAAGGTCGGCACCTTCACTGGACCGGCCGGCAGCTTCCGCCAGCGCACCGAGATCACAGCTTCTCAGCGGGCCATCCTCGGCAAGCTCGAGCTCGCCGAGCCGCCCCGCATCCAGCAGCTGACCCCGGCGCTCGAAGCCTCCTAAGCCCCGAGGGGACCCTCCCCGCATAGATACACGCCCTGTCCGCGCCTGAGCCCGCGTTTGTGCCGGTTGAGCAGGGACTTCGTGGACTAGAGGATGTGACGAGCTGCGGAACCCAGGTCAGACAGGATGAATCCATCAGGAATGTCGCCGACGTAGTACTTCTGCTTGACTCCGCGGTCGCGATAGCCGCCGGACTCGTAGAAGTTGCCGGGCGTCAGCAGCACGTAGTCGCCCTCGCCCGTGAAGAACTCGCTCTTGAACGCGAATCCGTGCTTGATGTCGCAGAGTTCCGAAAGGGGACGGTCCATCCATTCGTCTCCACGTCGTGTGAAAATGGCCTCGAGGTAGCTCTCGAGAAGAGAGCGGGCGTTCTGGAGGTTCTTCTCGGCGTTGGCCTTGGCGGTAGCGATGCCCTCAAACGCTTCGTCGAGGATGCCTACGATCCGCTGCTGCTCCGCTGGGCAAGGTAGCGGGATGCGAATGGCCTTGTAGGCGGTGCCGTTCAGGTTGCGTATGCCCGTGGAGTGGCTCTGCATCCTTTCCGTCACGCCCGAAAGGTAGGTCCAGTGCAGGAATCTGTGGAGATACCGGAAGTCCAACTCTGGCGGATTGCGGACTCTGATTGCAGACGTGAAGTTACTGAACGAGAAGTTCCCGTCGTTCTTGTCGAACAGGCAGACCCTTCCTACCGGCTGTCTGGGGCCACCACCGGACTTCTCCAGAATGATGTCGCCAAGCTGGAGGCGGCGCTTCTCGAACTGTCTTGCCTCAACGTCGAGCTGCGCGATGTCCGAGTCATCCAGCCCGCCGTCTTTCGTGAAGTTGGTCATCCGAATGACCCCAGCTCGCACGAAAGGCGGCTTCTTCCCCTTCCAGAGCCCATTGATGAACTCGCAGACGTCTTGGAGGGGCTTGGTTTCCCAGGCCGTCGTCACAGCAGCGCCCTGATCTTCGCCAGCACCTCCGCGCTCTCTACATCCCGTGCCACGATCTCATCCATGATCTCTTGGGGGCTGCGATGCACCACTACCTCGCCGCCGTCCGGGTTCTTGGCGGAGAGGTCCCACGCGACCTGGTCGATGTCGGCCGCGTCCACGCTCCAGCTCTTGGGCGAGTCGGCCTTGGCCTTCTGCAGCTCGACGAACTCAGCGAGATCCTCATCGTTCAGCGGGTTCGTCTTGCCGAGGTTCCGCCCAGGATCGAGCTGGTAGTACCAGACCCTCCGCGTCGGCGCGCCCTTCTCGAAGAAGAGCACCACGGTCTTCACGCCGGCGCCCTGGAAGGTGCCGCTGGGGCAATCGAGCACGGTGTGCAGGTTGCAGCTTTCCAGCACGAGCTTCCGCAGGCTCACCGAGGCATTGTCGCCGTGGAGAGGAAGGTGTTCTTGATGACCACGCCGCCGCGCCCGCCGGCCCTCAGCATCTTGATGAAGTGCTGGAGGAAGAGGAAGGCGGTCTCGCCGGTGCGGATGGGGAAGTTCTGCTGGACCTCCTTGCGCTCCTTGCCGCCGAAGGGCGGGTTGGCGAGCACCACGTCGTAGCGGTCCTTCTCCTGCACGTCGGCGAGGTTCTCGGTGAGCGTGTTGGTGTGGAGGATGTTGGGTGCCTCGAGGCCGTGCAGGATCATGTTCATGATCGCGATCACGTAGGCGAGCGACTTCTTCTCCTTGCCGAAGAAGGTGCGCTCCTGCAAGGCGCGGTCCTGCGCCGTGGTGAGGTCGGGGTTCTGCGCTCGCAGATAGTCGTAGGCCTCGCAGAGGAAGCCCGCCGAGCCGACGGCGCCGTCGTAGATGGTCTCGCCGAGCTGCGGGTCCGTCACCTTGACCATGGCGCGGATGAGCGGGCGCGGGGTGTAGTACTCGCCGCCGTTGCGCCCCACGTTGCCCATGTTGCGGACCTTGGCCTCGTAGAGGTGCGAGAGCTCGTGCTTCTCGGCCTGCGAGCGGAAGCGCAGCTCATCGATGTGGTCGATGATCTCGCGCATGTTGTAGCCGCTCTGGATCTTGTTCTTGATCTCGCCGAAGATCTCGCCGATCTTGTACTCGATGGTGTTCGGCCCGGTCGCCCGTTGCCTGAAGCCGTGCAGGTACGGAAACAGCTTCAGATTGACGAAGTCGCGCAGGTCGTCGCCGGTCATGGCGTCGTTGTAGTCGAGCTTGCCGACCGCGTCCTTGGGCGAGGCCCAGGTCTCCCAGCGGTAGAGCCCGTCGAGGATGTAGCTGTACGGCCTGCCCTCGAGCGCGGCCTGGTCGGCGAGGTCAGCCTCGAGCCCGTCGAGGTACTTCAGGAACAGCAGCCACGACGTCTGCTCGGTGTAGTCGAGCTCGCTCCCGCAGCCCGCCTCTTTCCAGAGCACGTCGTCGATGTTCTTGAAGGCTTGCTCAAACACGGGCACCTGTCCTCTGCGGAGTCACCTGCACGCCCTCGCGTGAGGCGCGTCCAGCGGGGTGCGCCTTCCGCGCCGTCCTGGTCCTAGCCCCCACCTACGTAGCCAATCGTCAACTTCATCCTATTCCAGAAGCCGAACAGCTTGGGGCTGAGGACGGGTAGTCCTCGTGCGCGCTGAAGGGACGCGGTCGTGTCGGCGCTGCCGTGCGACCAAGCGCACGTCGCCCCGGGGGCTTGTGGGGCGCTATTCTGCTGGTGCCCGCGCATCGTCGACGCCCTCTGACGACTCAGCCCGCAGGATCTCTGCGATATTGATAGTCGGCACAATGATCCGCCCGGCGGGACTGGCCGCCGACAAGTCGGCAAAAAGGGTCCGAACCGTGCCGAAGAGTACGGTCACCCCGTTGTATATGAGCGCTGGCTCCCAATCGTCGGGCCTTTCCGCCCGCAGCTCGGAGACAGCGAAGAAGCCGGTCACGACCACGCACCCCGTGAACCCGGAGCTCTTGAACTGCTCCTCCTCACCGTTGATGTCCACGGTCAGCTGCACAGCCATGTCATCGTCGGAATCAGTCGATTGGAGCAGCGTGATTCCCACGGACATGTTCAGCTCGGGATCATCCGCGGGCCGAACGCTCTCATTCACCTCGAAATACGACTTCATCACCCGGAAGTCGTTGAGCCTCAGGATCGAGTCGATGGCTCCGCTCATACGGCGACCTGATCCGTGGGTATTCGCCGCCCCCGCAGGGTCTCGCTGAGCCGGCGGGTCTCACGGTAGCCGGCGACGGTCTTGCCACCATCCGCCACGCACAGTCGCGAGGGCCGAAAGCCATGCGGTGCGACAACCGGACTGACCTCACAGCCGAGCGCATTGGCCACCTCGACCATGGTGCGCAGAGTCGGGCTCGACTTGTGCTGCATCAGCTGGGAAACGCGAGCGCGGGAAACGCCGAGACGGCGAGCGAGTTCAGACTGACGGACGCCCTTCTCGTCCATCACGCGTGCAACATCGTTCGTGAAAGCGCTGATTGCGAGTTCGTGCTTGTACTCAACCTGGCTGGTCTCGTCTGAGACCAGATCGTTGAGTTGGCCGAGCAGATCACCCATACCATTCGCCTTCCTTCAAGAACTGGTCAAATGTCGCTTTGACGGATCTCATCGCTTCGTTGAACTGTTGGTCGTTCTCCGTCTTGTCTTCGATGCGAACGATCACGAATCCGCGGCCGGTGAAGAAGGCATACCCCCTGCAGGCACGTGGATGATGCACCTTGTACTCACAGGCCCGATATCCGCCGTGCTTGTGGGCATCGAGCCATCGAAAGAGCTCCTGGTTCGGAGGGGGACCGTTTCGATCGACGTCCGCTATGCGGGCAAGCATGTGTGGTGCGGTCTCTCGATTCTTCTTCAAGTACTTGAGTGGCTGGCATTGGCCGGAGTCGGAAACGAGCATCCACGTTCTGTCTCCTGCCCTCTCAGCCTTCACTCTGCCGGGTCCTATCTGCCTATACTCAGGCTATCGGTAGTGTAAACAAAAAACTTGACACCTGTCCACCTACGCCGCAGGGCGTGCCTGGACCTGGTCCGTCACCGAGCGCGTACCCAACGAGACCGGTCAGCCGGGCGTTCGGGCTGTGCCATCCCCTGAACGATATCAGGAGCACCTGACAGACGGCTTGAGCGCAAGTGTCCAGGGATCGCGGCGTCTTCTCGATGCGTTCCTTGCGGCGGTCCTCCGGCTACGTCAGCTCGATGGTGAGTTTCTTGCCGACCGCCGCAGCAGCGCGCTCCAGCGTCGAGAGCGTCACCGACCGGTTCGCGGGGTCGAGCAGGCGGTCTACCGCCGGCCGACTCGTGTTCATGCGGTGCGCCATCTCGGACTTAGTCAGCCGCGCGCGCTTCATCTCCTGGGCGATCTGGAAGGCGATCACCCGCTTGGCGGCAGTGGCCTCCGCGTCGTCCAGGAGACGCTCGTCGCGCAGGAACTCGTCAAAGTCTCCGCCGAGATGCTGCTTCTTCATCACGTCACTCCTCATCAAGCCTGGCCAGGCGCTGCTGAGCTGTCTTGAGGTCCGCTGCCGGCATCTTCTGAGACTTCTTGACGAAGCCGTGCAGCAAGACCATCACGCTTCCATCCACGGTGAAGATCACCCGTGCAATGCCGCCGCTGATATGCGACCGGACCTCCCACACGCGAGGCTCCACCTTCCTGATGAGCGGCATCCCCAGCGGCCATCCATACTGCGCCGTCTTGACGTCCTGGCCAATCGTCTTGCGGTCCGCACGATTCAGACTCAAGAGCCACTCACGCACCGGTTCGTTCCCGGCCTGAGAGCGATAGAAGACGACCTTGAGGATCGGTTCTCCGCTGTCGGGCTCGGCCGATGTCATGGATGAAGTGTACCACAAATGATGCGACATGCACCGAGGTCTGCATGCGTGCACCGCTCGAACTGGGCGAGGGCAGCTGCAATCTGCGCTCCGGCCGAGCGCTCCTCTGTCAACCGACTCTTCAAGTACTGCCTTCTTTCACTCCGTGTGAAAGATGGCACTTCGTGAGAGCTGGTCAAGGGTCACAAAAGCGCAGGGCCTACCCCCGCCTCCGTGGACGGGATCGGTCCTGCCTCGTCAGGCTACGCCTGATTCCGCGAGGGTCAAAGTCGGTCGGCGCAGTGCGTCACCGATCTCGCATGCCCACCCACGGATCGCCTCACAGTCCCGTTCATCATGCGCCGGTTCGCCGTGCAGCGGACTCTCTGGGAGTGCGGCATCGACTCACCCGGCCTTGGCGCGGACCTGGACTTCCCGCTCAAGCCGCTCGCCGAGGTCATCGGCCGCGACGTCCAAGTCGTAATCGGACTGCAGCCCGAGCCAGAACTGCGGCGATGTGCCGAAGTAGCGCGCGAGCCGCAGGGCCGTCTCCGCCGTCACGCGGCGCTTGCGCAGGACGATCTCGTTGATCCGGCGAGGGTGCACTCCGAGGCTCAGGCCCAGCCGGTTCTGGCTGAGCCCCAACGGCTTGAGGAACTCCTCGAGCAGCACCTCTCCCGGGTGGACCGGAGGGAGTCTCTTCTCAGTCATCGTCGCTCCCATCAGTGATAGTCGGTGATCTCGACATCGAAGGCGTCGCCTTCTCTCCACGAGAAGCAGATGCGCCACTGGTCGTTGATCCGGATGCTGTACTGACCCTCCCGGTCACCGGACAGCTTCTCCAGCCGATTGGCGGGCACGAACTCGACTATCTCGTACGTGTAGGCAAGGCGTCGCCCAAGGAAGTGCGCCACAAAGGCGACCTGCGAACCTACCCCCGCGGGCGGCGCCGTCTTCCATTGGACAGCCTCGATGTTGACGTACCACGAGGGCGCGTTGTCGGGGTTTGCAGCGTACGCGGCCACGTCGCCGCGCGGACGTCGGATCACGGTGTCGGTTGAGACGTCAACAGCCATGTGTACCTCTCCGCGTTTGCCGTCGTCTGGTCAGCATCACCTCGACCATCGCTCACGGCTCCACGGTTTGCCCAACGTTCGGCCCTTCTGCGCGTCCGCGGGAAGCGCTTGTTCGGCACCGCACTCACCCATGCCCGCTCCGGTCTTGGAGCCGTCACGAACTCCACTGCTCGCGTGGTGTGTCCAGGGCGTGCGCTCCGTCAACGACCAGGGCGCGTCGGCCTGTTCCTGAGCACGTCGACGAGCACGTTGGCTTCGTTGTGCTCCTCGTCCTTTGCGCCGAAGAGAAGCGTCACGACCTTCCGATGACGCTCGATGTCGCGGATCAGGTCGAGCAGCTCCCCATGATTCGCGATCTCCTCACGATAGCGTTCTTGGAACTGGGGCCACTTGCCGACGTCATGGCCATACCACTTGCGCAGGTCGGTCGTTGGAGCGATGCGGCGCAGCCACAGGTCGACGTGCGCCGACTCCTCGGACAGACCCCGTGGCCACAAGCGGTCCACGAGCACGCGGTAGCCGTCCTCATCCGAGGGTGGTTCGTAGACGCGCTTGAGCTTGATGACCATGTGTAGTCGCGCCCCTCGTCTCGCTCGTGGTTCTGCCCTGCCGAACAACCATTCTGCAGTCTATGTAACGCGGCCAGCGCAGACTCGGCCCGACGGCTGCGCCATGACCCAGCCTACCGCTCGAGGGTCAATCGCAGGCCAAGCTCGCCTCCACCTCCAGCCGAGGAAGGCGTCGCGGCCGGCGTGCTGCATGTCTTTGGTGAGTGAGGAGCTCCGCGCGCCCACTCCTGCTGCGCGGCGTAGTCGCGCGCGTCCCAGTCGGTCATGCCGTGCGCGCGCTCATCTCGACGAGCGCCAGCACCGTGCGCCAGTTCCGGGTGGTGGCGGGCGTCCCGAGCGCGCGCTCGAAGTAGGCGTTGTTGAGCTTGGTGCGGCCATAGCCGTGCGGCAGGTACAGATAGATGACGCTCCCGGCACGCTCCGCGCGCTCGCCGGGCTGCGCCGGGAGGTCGAGGCCGCCGAAGGCGGCCTCCGGCATCGGCACATCCAGGAACGTCACGTGGAGGTACTTCTCGTCGGCGCCGTCCGCGAGGAAAGGGTTGCCGGTGGCGACCTGCGCCAGCTCCGCCGCCGTCAGCACCAGCACGCGCACGTCGTGGCCGAACTCGCGCTCGATCAGCCCGTGGATCGCGGCGGCGTGCTCCGCCGGGTCGTCACCCTGCGCATCGAACACCACGTTGCCGCTCTGCAGGTACGTCTCCACCCCGGTCAGCCCCAGGCCGCCCAGGGCGCGCCGCAGTTCGGCCATGGGGATCTTGTTCTGGCCCGAGACGTTCACCGCCCTCAGCAGCGCCACGAAGGTCGTCATCGACGCGTGCGCCGTACTCTACTCAGCTGTGCCGTCCGCGCCTGCACCGAGCGCCTCTGCGCGCGTCGCGTAAATGGCGAAGGCTCGGTTGAGGCCCGTGATCTCGATGACGCGCGCCACGCTGCCGGCGGGGCAGACGATCATCAGCTCATTGCCCAGCTCGGCGGATCGGCGGGCGCCGCCCACGAGGGCGCCGAGAGCGCTGGAGTCGATGAAGGTCACTCCCGTGAGATCGACCACTACCCGCGTCGCGCCTTCCTCGATGGCGCCCACGAGGGAGTCTTTGAACACAGGGCTGGTGTGGAGGTCGAGCTCGCCCGCGGCCTCTACGACGGCGATGTCGTCGGCCGGTCTCAGGAGCTCGACGCGAAAGTCTGCAAGCTCACCCATGTTCCCTCATGCTCTCCGCCCGTCTCCGAGCGCAGGGTGACTCGGAAGCGCGGCAGACCGCGGCTCATCATGTCACTGACGTGATCATCCCTGCTCCACCCAACCGTGATACCCCACGCATCGTCCGGCCACACGGGGTGCGGCCCGCTATCGACGAGAGTCCGTAGTGGTGGTCGCGCCGTCGTGCGGCGCCTGCGCCTGCGTCTACGCCTGGGAGATGAGGATCACGGCCACGTCGTCCGTGAAGGGTTCTCCACCCGCCGCCTCGACGTCGGCGAGGAGCCGATCGAGGCTCTCCCCATCGACCACGTCGCCGTCGAGTCTCTGCACGGCCTGGATGAGGCGCTGCTCCCCGAACCGCTCCGGGGAGCCGGCGGCGGCGCGGCCCTCGATCAGCCCATCTGTGTAGAAGAACAGCCGCCAGCCGTCGGGCAAGGCCATGCGCAGCGGTTGCTCCACCGGCCAGTCGACGGCTCCGAGCGGAGGCATGGGGGTCGCGGGCAGAGGCGTGACCTCCTGGGCCGCCACGAGCAGCGGCGCCGGGTGGCCGACGCTGAGCAGGGTCACCTCTTCCCCACGGGCATCGATCCAGGCGAGGCAGAAGGTGGCGTACGAAAGGGGGTTCTTGCGCTCGCGCTCGAGCACGGAGCGCAGGCTCTCGATGATGGTCGCCGGAGCGGCGCCGCTGACGGTGAGCGCCTGCCAGCTGGCGCGCAGCATGGCGCCCAGGGCGGCGGCGTTGGGGCCGTGACCGCTGACGTCGCCACAGATGACGGCGACCCCCGCCTCGCCGCGGTCGAGCACGTCGATGAAGTCGCCGCTGAGCTGGAGGTGGTGTTCGCCGGGGCGGTAGTGGCTGAGAACCTCGAGCCCTTCGTGCTCGACGGGCAGGCTGGGCACCAGAGCTTGCTCGAGACGCCGGTGCATGCTCTCTGCCTCGCGCAGGTTGGTCACGGCGAGGGCGTGCGGCCGCGCCAAGCCGTCATCGACGACCGCGCGGAAGATCAGCAAGGCCGACACGACAAGGAAGAGGTGCCCGAGGAGGTTGGGCCACGTGGTCGCGGAGTGATAGAGCGTGAACCACAACTCGGCCACGATGCTCGCCACGAGCGCCGCGCGCAATAGCCGCCACGACTGGTAAGGGAGGCGGCTGCGCTGACGCCAGAGCAGCACGATCGCGACCAGGAAGAGAAGGCAGATGATGTACTCGGAGGCCTTCTTGAACGGCGTCAGCCCGCTGCCCGCCAGCAGCGTCGCCGGGAAGATGTGCCACCAGTAGATGCTCGAGAGAAGCAGCGCCGCGTACCCGGCGAAACACGCCAGGGCCACGCCCACGCGCATGCGCCTGCCGATGAAGAACGTCGCCACGATGAAGGATCCGGCGAGGAGCAGGCGCGCTCCCAGCCACACCTGCGAAGGAGGGTCGGGCGAGTTGCTGATCAGACCGAGGCCGGGATAGTCGACGACATGCACGATGTGAAGGGCGGCGACCGTCCACAGCGCGATGCCCAGGAAGACGGCGAAATCGTCGTCCAGAAACTGGCGCAGCGACCAGGCCATGACCAGCACGCTGAGGCAGACGACGATGAAGACGATCTCGCCCAGGGTGTGAAAGAGGAAGTAGGAGTGCAGTCTCGCGAGGTACAGCAGGGCGAGCAGCACGATGCCGATGATCGCGGTCAGGCGATCGTCGCGCGACCATACCAACGCACTCTCGTTCACATCCTTCACTCGGCGACTGTAGCAAATCCGCCCCCCGGCTGCAGGCGGACGGGGCGGGAAAGGCGGGGGCGGGAGGCCCTTCCGGCCTCCCGCCCCGTTGGTCAGCCGTGCGTCCGGCCTGACTCGACGGCGAGGAGGGCGGACTTGATGTCCAGCCCGCCGGCGTAGCCCGTGAGCGTGCCGTCGGCGCCGATCACGCGGTGACACGGCACGACGATGGCCAGCGGGTTGCGGTGGTTTGCGCCGCCGACGGCCCTTACGGCGGTGGGCCGGCCGATGCCGCGTGCCAGTTCGCCGTACGTGACGGTCGCGCCGTAGGGGATGCGCCGCAGCGCCTCCCAGACGGCGAGCTGAAATGGCGTGCCGCTGGGGCGCAGCGGCAGGTCAAACTCGCGCAGCTCGCCGGTAAAGTAGGCGGCGAGCTGGCGGGCAGCCTCGGTGAGGAGGGGGCTTGCGGTCGGGGCGCCGTCGGCGAAGCCGGCCGGCGCGCCGAAGTCGATCGCGGTCAGAGCGCCGCCCTCGGCGGCCAGCGTGAGCGGACCGACGGGCGACGGCACCACGAGCGTCGTCGGATTCTTTACATCCATCTCCTCATCACCTTCCCTCATCGGTCCCCATGATGCCACGGGCCGTCCCCGTGTGCTAGCGGGTTTCGGCCACGGTCGCCGCGGCGGCGGCGCACCCGGCCACGGTGGCCGAAACCCGCGAAGCAGCACCGCGCGCCGGGCTATACTCAAGCCATGCTCATCCCCGATCCGGACACCTGCTACCAAGCCATGCAGAGTCGCGACGCGCGCTTCGACGGCTGGTTCTACGTGGCCGTCTCGTCGACCGGGATCTACTGCCGGCCGAGCTGCCCCGCGGTGACGCCCAAGCGCCGCAACGTCTCCTTCTACCCTACGGCGGCGGCGGCGCAGGCCGCGGGGTATCGTGCCTGCCTGCGCTGTCGGCCGGATGTGTCGCCGGGCTCGCCGGAGTGGAACCTGCGCGCCGACGTAGCGGGGCGCGCCATGCGGCTGATCGCCGACGGCGTCGTGGACCGCGAGGGCGTCGATGGGCTGGCGAGGCGGCTCGCTTACAGCCCGCGCCAGCTGCGCCGCCTACTTCAGTCCGAGCTCGGCGCCGGCCCGCTCGGCCTCGCCCGCGCCCAACGAGCGCACACGGCGAGGCTCCTCATCGAGACGACTGGGCTGCCGTTCGCCGAGGTCGCTTTCGCGGCGGGTTTCGCAAGCCTGCGACAGTTCAACGATACCGTGCGCGAGGTCTTCGCGCTCACGCCCCGCGAGATGCGGCGGCGGACGCAGGCGCGGCCGGCCGGGCGCGCCGAAGACGCGCGGTCCACCCCCAGGTTCACGACAGTGACTCTGCGCCTGCCGTTCCGCCCGCCGCTCGACGCCGCCGGCCTACTTGCCTTCTTTGGCGGACGAACGGTGCCCAGCCTCGAGGAGGTCGAGGGCGCAACCTATCGCCGTACGCTGCGGCTAGCGCACGGCCCCGGCGTCGTGGAGCTCACCCCGGGGGATGGTCACATCGCCGGCGTCCTCCACCTCGCCGACCTGCGCGACCTCGCCGTGGCCGTGAACCGCTGCCGTGCCCTGTTCGACCTGGACGCCGACCCACAGGCGGTCGATGCGGCGCTGGCCAGCGACCCGCTCCTCGCGCGGCTCGTGCGCCGCGCCCCTGGCAAACGCGTGCCTGGCGCGGCCGACGGCGCCGAGATCGCGGTGCGCGCCGTCCTGGGCCAGCAGGTGTCGGTGGCCTCGGCGCGGCGCACCGCGGCGCGGATCGTCGAGAGCCTCGGGGAGCCGTTGGCACAGCCCCTCGGCTCGCTCACCAGCCTCTTCCCGTCGCCCGAGGCGCTGGCCGAGGCCGACCCTGCGCTTCTGCCCATGCCGGCCGCGCGCGCCGCGACCATCCAGGCGCTGGCGCGGCAGTCGGCCCGTGGCGACATCGCACTGAGCGCCGGCGCGGACCGCGACGAGGCGCGCCGGCGCCTGCTCGAAATCCCCGGCATCGGGCCCTGGACCGCGGAGTACGTCGCAATGCGCGCTTTGGCCGACACGGACGCCTTCCCGGCCACCGATCTCGGGGTACTTCGGGGCTTGGCGGCGCTCGGCGCGGCCCCAGGCGCGAAAGCCGCCAGAGCGCTTTCCGAGCACTGGCGGCCCTGGCGCGCCTACGCCGCGCAGCACCTGTGGGGCCTTCTCACTCCCCTCTGAATGATGCGCCATACCCCCTCGTCCAATGAATCTCGAGGAGGTCCATGTTGGCCGCATGCAGTACGACGACCGCTCCAGGATCACGATCAGCGGCGACGTCGCCAACTCGCTCAAGGCGTACGGCGATGTGGACAAGCCCCTGCCCAAGGGGTTCGGCGACTAGCGGGGACGTTGGGAGGAGGCGTCCCCATTCGCAGGGCGACTCGCTCGGCCCGCCCCTGGCGGCCCTCCGGCAAAGCCCTCAGCCGCCAGGAAATCGGCGGTTTCGGGATCGACGACGCCGAACCGGGTCGCGACCACGGCCACCTGCCGAGCGCCGCTGCCGGCGACAACAGGCCGCTCGGCCGTCGCGTACTCCTGCGCGGCGCGCTCGAGGACCTCGTCGCGCGTGGCCTCCCCAGCCGGTGCGAGACCGGCGCCGCCGGCGCCCTTCAGCTCCGGCACTTCGCGCCGGCGCAGGAGACGTTCGTACTCTGCTCGCGTCAAGAGGACGGCCGTGGCGCGGCCGTGCTGTGTGACGTAGACGGGGCCGCCGGAGACGACCGCTCGGGCGATCACGCCGGCGGCGTCTCGGCGCAAGTCAGTTATGGGGATGATGTCTTGGCGCTGATCCCACCTACCCCCGTTGAATCGGCCACTGGCGATGTTACAAGCCATGGTACAGGCGGCCACCCGATGCGGCGAGGGTGGCAATCGGGCCTTGGACGCCAGCTGAGGGCTCGAGCTGGGGGCGGATTGGGGTATGTCCACCGCACTCCGCACCGTCCCCCGTACGTCAGCCGGCATCACCGATGGCACCACCGGCGGCATCACCGATGGCACGTGCGCCGATGCCGCCGGTCGCGCACAACACGTGCGACCACGTCTCACGGACCGCAGCAGAGAAGGGCGGGGGCGGGCGGCTCTTCCGGCCTCCCGCCCCCGCCCCTTTCGTCGGTGGGGTCTGTGCGCCAAGCG
>Ga0209585_10000710_pt1 | contig 12918 bp, 11 predicted proteins | sample NGEPerone_FD_185491 | JGI IMG/M metagenome (GOLD analysis project Ga0209585, IMG submission 185491) | Arctic peat soil microbial communities from the Barrow Environmental Observatory site, Barrow, Alaska, USA - NGEE Permafrost154B-one... | ecosystem: Environmental > Terrestrial > Soil >... | reverse complement strand
GTCCCGGTCTGGGCGTCCTCGAAGGCCTCACGCATGAGCGCGAGGGCCTGTGAGAACTTGTCGAACATGTGTCCTAGTATAGGTGAACTGACCGACAACCGCAACCCTGATCCACAACGAAAACCCTTGAAACAGAACACGTTTCAGCCAACCGGCGTCCAAGCGGCGGACCGGACAGGGCGAAGGATTATGGGCGCCAGAGCACCCAGAATCCTTCGCCTTGTGTCATTTGCCCATCGGCGGGCGCTCAGATCTTGGCGGCGGTGAACCCCTGCTCAAGATCCGCCAAGATGTCATCGATGTGCTCGATGCCGACAGCCAGTCGCACCAGGCCCGGAGTCACCCCGGCGGCCAGCTGGTCCTCCGGCGAGAGCTGTGAGTGCGTCGTGGACGCCGGATGGATGACCAGGGAGCGCACGTCGCCGATGTTGGCCACGTGGCTGTGCAGGCTCAGGGCTTCGACGAACCTCTTGCCGGCATCCACACCGCCGGTGATCTCGAAGGCGACGACGGCTCCGGCACCACGAGGGGCGTACTTGTCCGCCAAGACCTTCCACGGGCTGGAGGCCAGCGACGCATAAGCCACCGACTCGACCTGGGCGTGCGCCTCCAGCCAGCCCGCCACCGCGACCGCATTCTCAACGTGGCGCTCGATCCGCAACGAGAGCGTCTCGATCCCCTGTGCGATGAGGAATGCGTTGAATGGCGAGACCGCCGCGCCGAGATCGCGAAGCAGCTGAACCCGCGCCTTGAGGATGAATGCCAGGTTGGCGCCGAGCGGACTGCCCACCCCGAGGTCGCGGGCGTAGACCAGCCCGTTGTAGCTCAGGTCCGGCTCGTTGAAGCCGGGGAACCGGGCCGGGTCTTTGGCGAAGTCGAACGTGCCGCCATCGACGATCACGCCGGCGATGGACGAGCCATGGCCGCCGAGGTACTTGGTCGCCGAGTGGACAACCACGTCGGCACCCCATTCGAGCGGGCGGATCAGGTATGGCGTGGCCACGGTGTTGTCCACGATGAGCGGAACGCCGACCTCGTGGGCGACCGCCGAAACACCTTCAATGTCAAGGATATTCGCTGAGGGGTTGCTGATCGTCTCGCCGTAGAACGCCTTGGTGTTCGGCTTTACGGCGGCGCGCCATGACTCGAGGTCGTCCGGGTTCTCCACGAACGTCGTCTCGATACCGAGCTTCTTGAGCGTGAACTTCAACAGGTTGTAGGTACCGCCGTACAGCTGCGGACTTGCAACAATGTGGTCACCGACCTCGGCGACATTCAGGATCGCGATCGTCTCCGCGGCTTGACCAGAGGCTACGAGCAGGGCCCCCACCCCGCCTTCGAGCGAGGCGAGTCGTTGCTCGACCGCATCCTGCGTCGGGTTCATGATCCGCGTGTAGATGTTGCCGAACTCCTTGAGCGCGAACAGGTTCGCTGCATGCTCGGTGTCCTTGAAGACGTACGACGTGGTCTGGTAGATCGGCAGTGCCCGAGCCCCTGTCGTCGGGTCTGGAGCCTGACCGGCATGAACCTGGCGGGTCTCGAAAGACCAGTTGGCGGTGGTGTCACTCATCGGATTCCCTTCCTACTCTTGATGGTTCTGGATAGGTCTCACGAGAGGTGGAAATGGGCACCTGACGTGAGATGCGGGGATACGAAAATGAGCACACCCGCGCTTGCGCCGCGCCCAGGGGCGCGTCGCCAGGTCTTCACCCGGGGCACCCCACCGCGGTGGAGGGTTGCCGGCCAGCGAGCCGGGGCTTGTCGCTGACACTCGTGACCTTTGACAACGGTAGATCCCGTGACGACATCTTGGGAGGGCCGTCTCTCAATCTGGACAGCAGTGCGGGCGGGAAGCCGCATTCGCGGTCTATTGGGGCCCACCGGCTCCCATCGCATCGACCGTTCCGGGACAGTTCCGGCATACCGTGGGACCGTGAGCACACTGCCGCTGACCATCGACCCCAAAGCCGCGACGGCACCGTTCGAACAGGTGCGGACCCAGATCGCGGCGGCAGTTGCGGAGGGTCGGCTGGTCGCCGGGACAAGGCTTCCGACGGTGCGACAGCTGGCAGCAGATCTCGGACTGGCGGCCAACACGGTCGCGCGGGCCTACCGAGAGCTGGAAGCCGACTCGGTCATCGCCACCCATGGCCGTGGCGGAACGTTTGTGCGTAGTGAGGTCGTGGACGAGCCGACCACGCACTCGTCAGCTGCCGATGCCGCGCGAGTGGCCGCGAACGACTACGTGCACTCGGTCCGACGGCTCGGCCTCAGCGCTCCAGAGGCACTGCGTCTGGTCGAAAACGCCTGGAACAAGGGCTAGTTCAGAACCACGTCCAGCTCAGAGCAACACGTTGAGGGTGTGGATCGCGAGACCGGCCAGGCCACCGACGATGGTGCCGTTGATACGGATGAACTGCAGGTCGCGACCCACGTGCAGCTCGATGCGCTCGGCCGCCTCCTTGCCGTCCCAACGGTCAACGGTCTGTGAGATGACCTTGGCGATCTCGTGGCCGTACGAGCCCACAACGAACCCGATGGCATCCGAGGCGTAGCCGTCAACCCGGTGACGCAGGTCAGGGTCGTTCAGCAGCCGCTCGCCGAACTCCGACAGCGCGGCCACTCCCCTGCCTCGCAGTGGACCATCGGCGTCAGCCACGGCCCCGAGCAGCGCCGTGCGCAACGCCTCCCACGCGGCGACCGCGGAAGCGCCGATCTGCGGGTGCGCCATGACGCGCACCTTGAGCGCCTCGGCGCGGGCCATCGTCTCGGGGTCTTGCTGCAGGTCCTGCGCCAGCTGGGCAAGCAGGTCATCCAGCGCCCTGCGTGCCGAGTGGTTCGGGTGATCCCGGACGTCGACGAGCCACGACAAGGCCTCGTGGTGGATGCGGTCGACAACCTTCTGGTCCAGCCACCCAGGGGTCCACCACGGAGCTCTCTCGGCGACGATCGAAGCCACGGTGGCTTCGTGGGTACGCAGCCACGCGTGGGCTTCCACCACGACGATGTCGACCAGCCCGTGGTGAGCGCCGTCCCGGACGACCGACCCGAGCAGGTGACCGGCCACAGAACTCACCGGCTCGTTCACCAGCCGGGGCATGAGCGTGTGCTCGACGAAGTCGCGGACGTCGTCGCCTTTGATGGCCAGTAAGGCGTGGCTGCTCGCCTTGGCCACCTCAGTGATCACCCGAGCGCTGTGTTGCTCCTCGGTGAGCCAGCGACCGACCCTGCGGACCACGTCAGCGTGGACCACCCGCTCACGCGCGGCATCGACGGTCAGGAAGTTGCCCGTCACGAACTCCTCGAGGCTCTGACCGAGGGTGTCCTTGCGGTTGGGGATGATGGCGGTGTGCGGGATGGGGATGCCCATCGGGTGACGGAACAGCGCGGTCACGGCAAACCAGTCCGCGAGCGCTCCCACCATCGCTGCTTCAGCAGTCGTGTTGACGTATCCCCATGCACCATCTCGGTTTCGGGTCGCTATGAAGACGAGCGCCGCGAATACCAACAGCGACAACGCGACGGCACGCATCCGTCTCAGGCCACGCTTGCGAGACAGGTCAGCCGGGCTGAGCAGCATTGTCGTCATGGCTACGTCGACTCGCGTACGCCGTGACGCTCCCACCAGCGTCGGAGGGGGCCGGGGGCCCACCAGTTCACGGTGCCGAGCAGTCGCATGGTGGCCGGGACCAGAAGCGCGCGCACGACGGTGGCATCGATCAGGACGGCGACGAGCATGCCGACCCCGATCATCTTCATGAGCACGATGCCGGAGGTAGCAAACCCACCGATGACCACGGCCAGCAGCAGCGCTGCGCTCGTGATGATGCGCCCGCTGCGCTGAAGTCCGTTGGCAACGGAGGTCGTGTTGTCACCGGTGCGGTCCCACTCCTCGCGGATCCGCGAGAGAAGGAAGACCTCGTAGTCCATGGACAGGCCGAAGATGATGGCGAGCATCAGGATCGGCTGGGTGACGTCCAGGTAGCCCGTGGGGGTGAAGCCAAGTGGGCCCGACAGGTGGCCTTCCTGGAAGATCCAGGTCACAACCCCGAAGGAGGCACTCAGGGAGAGGGCGTTCATCACGACGGCCTTGACGGGGAGGACCACGGAGCCGAACGCAACAAAGAGCAGGACCAACATGATGGCGATGACGACGACGCCCATCAACGGCAGGCGTGAGCCGATCGAGTCGACGAGATCGACGGCACTCGCCGACAGCCCTCCCACCAGAGCGCTGGCCCCGGTGCCGGGATGGACGGTGCGAAGGTCCCTGACCAGCTGCTGCGACTTCTCGGCCTGGCTGTTCCCGAGCCAGCTGACCTGGACCAGGCTCGCCGTGCCGGAGCCACTCGGCCGGGCAGCAGCCTGGTCGATCAAACGGGCTGACTGAACCCCGCTCACCGTGCCGAGGCGGCCGATGTAGGCATCGAGCTGACTCTGGCTGGCTCCTTCGACCACGATGTTGGCGCTCGCGGTCCGGCCACCGAACTCGCGGGTGCCCAGGTCTGCAGCGACCCGGCTGGGGGCGTTGATCGGCAGGACCCGCTCGTCGATGCTGCCCCACTTGGCCGACAGGAAGGGGGTGCCGAGCGCGATCAGGGCCACTGCGATGACGACGACGTATGCGACGGGTCGCCGCATCACGCTGTGCGCCAGTCGTGCCCACCCGCCATGCATCGCGGTGAGATCACTACCGGCTCTTGCAAGGCGAGCCCTCTCCTGTGCGCGCACGCCGCGGCGCCACGGCATACGACCGGCTTCGATCCGGGGTCCCAGGACGGCGAGCAGTGCCGGCAAGAGGGTCAGCGCGGCCGCCATCGCGACGAGCACCGCGGCGACTCCGCCGTAGCCCATCGAACGCAGGAAGCTCTGCGGAAAGATCAGCAGTGAGGCCAGCGAAGCGGCCACGATCAGGCCGGAGAACAACACGGTGCGGCCGGCGGTCGCCATCGTTGTGGTGATGGCTGCGTTGACATGCTCACGCTCGGTGCCTGGATATTTGGCGAGCTCCTCACGGAACCTGCTCACGACGAACAACGCGTAGTCGATCGCCAGGCCCATGCCGATCAGCGTGATGACGTTGATGGAGAAGATCGAGACCTCGGTGCCCACGGTGATCGCGCGCACGAGAGCGAAGGCCCCAAAGATGGCCACGACGCCGACGAAGGCCGGCATCAGAGCGGCTGCGACGCTGCCGAAGAACACCAGGCACAAGAGGATCACGATCGGCATCGAGATCGCCTCGGCTCGGGTGATGTCCGCTGAGACGTGCTTGTTCACGTCTCGGAAGACCGCCCACGCCCCGCCGACGCTCGTGCTCAGCCCCTTGGCGTCCAGGTGGGGCCTGACCTGGTCGAAGAGGGTGGCTTTCTCATCCTGCGTGGTGCCGCTCAAGGAGATGATGACCCGGGTTGCGTGCTGGTCCCCGCTGATCAACGTGGGCAACGGCGTCTGGTACCAGGAGGTGACGCGCTGGGTCGACCCTTTGGGGAGCCCCGAGATGACATTCGAGACCGACTCACGGAAGGCCGGGTCGCTGACCTTAATCGAGGGGCTGGAGTAGATGATCACGATGTCGGCGTCGTGGCTGGCAAAGGTCGCATGTTCCGCGACGAGTGATCGAGCCGACTCGCTGGCCGGGTCGTCGAAGCCACCGTTGCTGAGGCTGCCGAAGACACCCAGCCCGAAGACGGCGGCGACGACGACGAGAGCCAGTCCGGCACCAAGGACCGTCTTCGCTCGTCGGGCCACCAGGTGACCCCAAGACTGCATCATGCCTGGCACCCTTCGTTCCGGGGAGTCAACGGAAGTCAACAAGGTCAACAAGGTCACGTTATCGGTGCTTGGGCAGAACCGATGCAGGTAGCGCGATGGAACAGGGCAAACCGTCGTCGACCAGGAAGCCCACACCAGCGGGAAGCTGGGCCACCAGCTCTGCCCCGGTGCTCGCCAACCAGCCAAAGCCGCCCATCACGTGACGCAGCGCCCTGATCGTCGACCAGACCGGCACGATCGGTGCCGCGCCAGGGCGCGACATGATGAACAGCCCGGGGCGCACGGGACACAACGCATAGACGCGAGCGACCATGAATCGATCGACGAACTGGTCGATGTCGATCTGACGCGTGACAAGCTCGTGAACAGCGTGGCCCAGCTCTGTCGGCGCCGCGTCGGTGGTGAGGGTCAGGGCCCCGGTCGCGCTCATGCCCGGCATCCTGCCGGACCCGACGATCGTCAGTCAGGCTTATCCACAGTCGTCCGCCATCGCAGCCACGGTCGCGACCAGCCGATCGAGGTCCGACTCGGCGGTGTAGGGCGCGAGGCTGACCCGGATGCCACCACCGGTCTCGCGGATTCCCAACACCCGCGTGAGCTCCCATGCATAGGCGTGACCGCTCCACACGCTGATGTCCTGCTCCCCCAGCCGCGCAGCGACCTCGCCGGGCGTGATGGAGCCCATCGTGAAGCAGATCGTCCCCGTTCGGCGAGTTGGGGAACCCACCATCCGAACCCCCGGTATGCCGGTGAGCCGGCTGATCGTGCCTCGCACGAGGACGTCCTCCCTGGCGGTCAGGGCGGCGAACGAACGATCAAGTCGCTGGCGCCGATCTCCTTCTCCTGCAACAAGATCGGCCAAATGGTCCACCGCTGCGCTGATGCCGGCCATGTTGGCCAGTCCGTGGGTGCCGAGCTCGAAACGATCAGGCACCTCGTCGGACGACGGCTCGAGCTTGTCAGGTCGCAGCGTCTCCAACAGCTCAGGGGAGGCCACGACGGCCCCGGCGTGCGGACCGCACCATTTGTAGGAGGAGAGGGCAATCAGGTCGGCACCCAGCGAAGACATGTTCAGGCGGAAGTGGGGCGCGGCAGCGACGGCATCGACATAGACCAACGCCCCAGAGACGTGGGCGATCTGGCTTATCGCCGCGACGTCGGTGATGGTCCCGATCAGGTTCGATGCGGCGGCGACGGCAACGAGCCTCGTGCGTGAGGTGACCAGCTCGGCATACTGTCCGGCTGGCAGATCTGTGGTCTGTGGATCGATCCGCGCCCATCGCACCGTCACTCCCGCGGAGGCCGCGGCCTGCACCCATGGCCGGACGTTGGCGTCGTGGTCGAGCTCCGAGACGACGATCTCGTCGCCGGGCTCCCACGTCTTGGCCAGTGCCCCGGCCATGCGATAGGTCAGCGTCGTCATGTTCGGTCCCAGGACAACCCCATCCGCCTCGCCACCGACGAGATCAGCAACCGCCGCCCGGGCGTCGGCGATCAGCTTCATCGAGCGGCGGCTCGACGCAAACGGGCCGTGCACGTTGCTCAGACCCGAGCGGTGTGCCTCGGAGATGGCGTCGATCACCCCAACGGGCACCTGTGTCCCTCCGGCACCATCGAGATAAGCCGCGCCGTTCTTGAGCGCCGGGTACTGCGAACGAATGCGTTCCGTCTCCCACGTCGTGTCCATGCGTTCGAGCATGCCCGATCTTGCCCACGACAATGCGCCGGCCCACCCTCTGACGACTTCCGGGGACCCGGAAACACCCCCGCGGTGACGCGGTATCGGCCACTCGAGGGATGTCCGGCTGGCCCGTTCGGGTGACTTTTTCGCCAATGCCTGGGACTGGCAGACGCGAGCCTGATCGGCGAACCATCCTTGTGCAATGGACAGTAATGCGCTCGACCAGCTCTTGTCCGAGGTCAACGGCTCCTCCCCGATGTCAGTGACGCTGGCACCGGCCGAGGGCAGCGAGGTCGCTCAGGCAAAACGCGTCACCGAGAACGACTGGCGACTGACGTTGGAGGGAACTCAGTCTCTGGCTGACAGGCTTGAGTCCGTCATCCACGCTGCGCCGGACGCCGCGGAGGGCACGTGCGAAACCGTGGGGCGTCTCGGCCATGACCTCGTCCGCCTGGAGATCGGCTGCCGGGGCCCGCATCTCTTGACCAGCTTGCTCGACGCCGTCATCGACGACCACGCCGCCATGCATCCGCAAGTGCACCTGCAAGCCATGCTGCGGGTCGATGACTCGATGCGCCCACGCCGGATCGACCTCTTGTTGCCGTGGGGGCCGGCGTCACCTGGTCGCGCACCGTCGCGGACGTTTGGGCTCTTGCCGGCCCAGGCAATCTGAGCCGAGCCCCACCCGGCCGTTAGTCAGGCGCGCGTTGGTCAGGCGCGCACGAAACGGACCCGCCAGGCTTCAGGGCCGCGCTCGAGGTAGTCGATGCTGAACAGTCCCGGAGAGCGCTGCCCCAGCTGTTCGAGGAGCGGCAGCGGGTCATGCGGAGCAACGAGGACCATGCCGCTCCCCGGTCCCACGGAGTCCAGTGCGCCGAAGATCGTCGCATGACGGATGGCGTGTGGCACGGCTCGTGCGTCGAGCTCGGGCAGCATGTCGTCGGGGGCCTGCCCACCGCAACCACACTCGCCACCGCATCCACCCTTGGGCGCCTCAGCGCTCTCACCGTGGGCCGTTCCGCCGAGCAGCTCGTGCATACCGCCGAGGATGTCCGCGAGCGACACCTCGCTCGAGCCGGCCAGCAACGGAAGGATCTGCTCGTTCTCCTTGACCAGATGCGAGTTGAACAGGGTCCTCAGCGCCTGCGCGCTGGCAGCCGCTCGCACGGGGCCCGTCGCGTTCCGGATGGCCTCGACCAGCTCGACGAGGTCGCGATGCTCGACGAGCATGGCGTCGACCAGCAGCCGGGCACGAGGATCTTCGTGGGCCGTGGGGTACATAGCCTGCTCTTCGGCGAGCGCGTGCGGGATCAGCTCGGCCTGACACCATCTGACCAGCGCTTCGGCTGTGGTGGCGGCTCCGGGCAGATCGCCCCGTGACGCGGCGTCGACGAGGCCCTCCACCTGGACGGCAAGAGCGCCAGCCAGCTGGGCGTGATGGTCCTTGACGGCGTCAACCGCCTGCGCGTCTGCGGCACTTGTTGCGACAACGACCATGCTCATGAGAAGTCCTCCGACTAAACGCGATAAGGGCTCTTGGGCCTCAGCGCACCGCAAGTGGCAGTGCATGGCCCAAGTTTATTACACTTTGTTCCGTGAAAACTAATCAGGGATCGACCGCCTGGCCACTGACGGGGTACGGGCCCTTGCGAACGCCACAGGTGAGCCGGCGCCTGGCCCATCTCTCAACGGCCCGGGCGAGAATCCTTGACGTCCTGATCGACCAGCCCGAACCATGCACGGTGGCAGCCCTGTCGGAGTTGATTCGTCAGCACCCCAACACGATCCGCGAACATCTGGACATGTTGATATACGACCGGCTGGTCATGCGGACCCGCGCGGACGTGCAGGCGCGCGGGCGCCCCGCATGGCTCTACAGCGCCGCACCAGACGCCGGCTCGGAGCCGGGGTCCAGGGAATACGCCGCTCTGGCATCCGCGCTGGCCGGGCAGATCGCCCGGACCAGCCGGCATCCGCACGCAGACGCCATCGAGGCAGGCCGCATGTGGGGTCGCGACCTGGTGCGGCGGTCCCGGACGACGACCGACCCGTCGAGCGAGACGGGAGCCAACGAGACGGTGCCAAAGAAGGGCACAGCCCCTCGCAGCGCGTCAGCGTCCAGTGACGTGGTGGCTCGCCGCGAGGTGATCGACCTGTTGGAGGAGCTGGGGTTCGCCCCAAGCGCGGACACGCGCGCCCGCGTCGTCAAGCTGCATCGCTGCCCGCTGCTCGAGGCGGCCCACCAGCAGCCGGAGGTGGTCTGCGGAGTCCATCTGGGCATCGTGCGCGGCGCCCTCGGAGAGCTGGGCAACGACCCCGAACGAACGGAAGGCACTGCGCTGCAACCGTTTTCGGAGCCCGGTGCCTGTCGATTGGACCTACTCCCCGGCCGCGGGATGGCGAAGTGAACCGCCCGTTGGCCGGCATGGTCATCGCAACCGCTGCCCCGACGACGGAAGCCACCTCATGACTCTTCAGCCACCGACCCCGATGACCTTGAGGGACCGCACCACGTGGCACCTCGGCGCCAATGCGCCGGTCGCTGCCTATCTCGCCTCACTTGTCGCGATCAGCGTGGTCAACCGCTACGTCCCCGAAACGCACTGGCTACTGGTGCACCTGCTGCTGCTCGGCGCTGTCACCAACGCGATCTTCGTCTGGAGCTCACATTTTGCGGACGCGCTTCTGCGGCGTCGCGCCACCGTCGGATCACGGCGTTGGCAGGTCGTGAAGATTGCCGCCCTGAACGTCGGAGTCCTCACGGTCGTCGCAGGCATGGTGAGCGGCGTCTGGATCCTGACACTGGTCGGGTCTGTGGTCGTGGGCGCCGCAGCCGCAGCGCATGGCATCACGCTGGCCCTCCAGGTCCGGACCGCACTGGCTTCGCGATTCGGAGCAACGGTGCGCTACTACATCTACGCGTCGCTGACCCTGCCGATCGGTGCCGGACTGGGCGCGGCCCTGGCCCGTGACCCGGTCGAGCCGTGGCACGGACGATTGGTGATCGCACACATCACCCTCAACCTGTTGGGCTGGATCGGCCTCACGGTGATGGGCACACTCGTCACGCTCTGGCCGACGATGCTGCGCACCCGGATAGCCGAGGGCGCCGAACGCGTTGCACGCCGAGCACTTCCGGTCCTGGTCGGCTCCGTCGTCGTCACCGTCACGGGTGCCCTCTGTGGGTTGCAGCTGCTGACCGCGGTCGGCGTGGCGGCGTATCTGGGCGGAGTCCTCTCGGCAGTGGGGCCGCTGGCACGGGTTGCCCGCATCAAGGCGCCCTCCGCGTATGCGACGTGGTCAGTGATGGCGGCGGTGATCTGGCTGGTCGGATCTCTCCTGGGCCTGGTCGCCGTCTTGCTGACCAGCCCGACGTGGGCGCTGGTCACCGACCGCCTGGGACTGCTCGTCACTCCCCTGGCCGCCGGGTTCGCCGCGCAGGTCGTGCTCGGTGCCATGACCTTCCTGGTTCCCGTCGTCCTCGGCGGTGGACCCGCGATCGTGCGAGGAACCCAGTCGCGGCTGGAACGTGGCAATGCAGCGCGGGCGTTACTCATCAATGTCGGGCTTGTGGTCAGCCTCCTGCCCCTCCCCGACCCCGTGCGGGTCCTCGTCTCGGTTCTGGTGCTCGGGGCCTTCGCCGCGTTCCTTCCGCTGCTCGCCACAGCGGTGCTGTATGCCGTGAGCGCCAGACGCGCCGCTCGCTAGCCGCGTCTGGTCGGCAGATGCCCCCTTCTCCAACAGCACCGCCGTAAGGACTGCCCTACGGTGTGTCGCATGAGCACGAGCGCGGCAGAGCACTGGGACACCATCTATGGGACAAAGGCCACCGACGAGGTGAGCTGGTTCCAACGGCAACCCACGACATCCCAGCGGCTGCTCACCTCGGTGTCATCACCATCGGGCGCTGTCGTCGACGTCGGAGCAGGAGCATCGACGCTCGTCGACACTCTGCTCGATGCCGGGTGGTCGGACGTCACGGTCCTCGATGTGTCCGCCAAGGCGCTGGCCGTGGTCCGCGACCGGATCAGCGACCAAGTGAACGACCGAGTCCGCGATCAACGCCACGACCTGCCCCGCGAGCGGCCGGGGTCGGCGTCGTTCGTTGTTGCGAACGTGCTGTCCTGGCTACCAGAGCGCACATACGATGCCTGGCACGATCGGGCCGTGTTCCACTTCCTGGTCCGGCCCGAGCAGCGGGATCAGTACGTCGCCACGGCCTCGCGTGCTGTCTGGTCCGGCGGGGTTGTGGTCCTTGGCACCTTCGCCGCGGACGGTCCGACCCAGTGCTCGGGGCTGCCAACGGCGCGATACGACGCTGACGGACTGGCCGCAGTATTCGAGCCCGGCTTCAGCCTTGAGCACTCCGAGCGCGAGGAGCACGTGACACCGGGCGGCGCCGTCCAGCCCTTCACCTGGGTTGTCCTCCGCCGCACGTAGCGACGCCGCGTCCAGCGCCCAGCTCCCCCGCGGGACTGGCCGGCTTTCGGTTGCCAACCGCCGCCCAACAGGGACTATTCCTTGGTCACACCCTGAGACAGCCACAAGAAGAGACAGTCACACGCAGGAGAAGTCACACGCAGAAGAAGTCACACCGTCAGATCGGGCCGAGGACGGGACGTTAGGCCCTATCAGTCCCGGTGCCGAGGCCGGAAGGATCGCACCGAGAGGTGCTTATGGACGACGAGGTGCGCATGGACGACATACGAGGAATGGTCCTGTTTGTTCCCGGGCTGCAGTCGCTGATCGACGTGCTCCGCGAACGCGGGTGGGCGGTCATCGCACCGACCGTGCGTGACGGCGCCGTCGTCCACGCAGAGATCGAGTCCGTCGATCAGCTTCCGCGCGGCGTGGGGGATCTCCAGGACGCCGGCAGCTACCGGTTGCGTGAGCGCGACGACGAGGCGCTGTTCGGCTTCGCCGCTGGTCCTCAGGCGTGGAAGTCGCTGCTGTTCCCCTCTCGCGAGCTGCTGTGGAGCGGTCGACGGGTTGGCGCCGAGAAGGAGGTGACACCCGCGGTCGTCGATGCGAAGCGCCTGGCGTTGTTCGGCGTTCGGTCCTGCGACCTGCATGCACTCGCGATCCACGACCGCGTCCTCGCGAAGCGGGAGGTGACCGACACGGCATACGTCGCACGGCGCGAGGCCACATTCATCGTGGCGCTGACCTGCTCCGACCCGGGAGGCACGTGCTTCTGCGTCTCGATGGGCACCGGCCCGGTCCCTGACGAGGGCTTCGACCTCGCGCTGACCGAGCTCCTCGACCAGGACGTGCACCGCTTCCTCGTCGTCCCGGGCAGCGGTCGCGGCCAAGAGGTCCTCGACGACCTGAAGTCCCGCGCGGGCGGTGGCGAGGTCATGCCTGCGGGCGAACAGGACCATCTCGCAGCGCAGGAGGTCGGCGCTGCGGCGGCCCAGCACATGGGGCGGTCGCTCGACACGAACGGTCTGCGCGACCTGCTG
>Ga0209585_10000709_pt1 | contig 12928 bp, 8 predicted proteins | sample NGEPerone_FD_185491 | JGI IMG/M metagenome (GOLD analysis project Ga0209585, IMG submission 185491) | Arctic peat soil microbial communities from the Barrow Environmental Observatory site, Barrow, Alaska, USA - NGEE Permafrost154B-one... | ecosystem: Environmental > Terrestrial > Soil > Wetlands... | reverse complement strand
GCCCGAAGAGCCATTGTGGGCGCAGGTGCCAACGGCCACGAACAGCTGAGCACGGCATTGATCCAGAGCACGTGGATCAGGGTTTCTTCCGCCTTTGTCGCAGCAAGCCTAGGCATGCGCACCGCCTCATAGGTCGAGTCCTGTGAGCCGACTGCCTCGACCCACATAAGGTGGTTAGCCTCACCTGAGTGAGGTTCAACAAGAGTTGACCTCGAACTTTTTGGGTGTCAATACATTCGGCATGTAGAAACGCGCTCCAGGCGAGGAAAGGGCTTACTCCCGTTGTTCGTTGACAGGTCGGGGAACGAGGGTGTAAATCCAGCGAGGAAGAGTTGGACGCGACCAAACGCCTTTTGCCTCTGCCCCGTGACAGCCAGGGAGGGTCTGAGCATGAACCGTCAGCCTTCCGCGCAGTCATGACCAGTCCGGCTGTCCTGCAAGGGATGAGCGCGTTGAAGGCGGTCAGCCCGGGGCAGCGACATCGGCGCCTTTTTGAGGTCTCGGGGGTGGTGCAGGGGGTCGGGTTCCGCCCGTTCGTCTATGTCACCGCATCAGAGCTGGCATTGTCCGGGTTCGTCGGGAACAGCACTGCGGGCGTGGTCATCGAGGTCGAGGGCAGCCCGGAAGCCGTGGAGGAGTTCGGCCGGCGGCTGCTCACCGGCGCCCCCCCGCTGGCCGTCATCGAGGGCATCAGCCAGGCCGAGATGCCGGTGCGCGGGGGGACCGACTTCACCATCGAGGAGTCCACCCGGGGCCATACCGAGTCGCGCACCCTTGCCTCACCTGACGTGGCGACCTGCGACGAGTGCCTGGATGAGATGCGAGACCCCGCCAACCGCCGGTACCGGCATCCCTTCATCACCTGCACCAACTGCGGACCCCGCTTCACGATCATCCTCGACCTGCCCTACGACAGGGCCGCCACCACGATGGCGGCCTTCGACCTGTGCGACGCCTGCCGCCGGGAGTACGAGGATCCTGCCGATCGTCGGTTCCACGCTCAGCCGATCGCCTGCCCCGACTGCGGTCCGGTGCTCGAGCTGGTCCGCAAGAAACCCGGGATCACCGCTCGAGGCGCGGACGCACTCACCGGCGCCCGGGACGCACTGGCCTCAGGCGCGATCCTGGCGGTCAAGGGGCTGGGCGGGTACCACCTTGCCTGCGACGCCAGGAACTCCGCGGCCGTTGCCGAGCTGCGGCGCCGCAAGCGCAGAGGCGACAAACCCTTTGCGGTGATGGTCGCCGGCATCGGCGTCGCCCGAGGCCTGGTGAACGTCACCGAGCCCGAGGCGGATCTCCTGTCGGGCCTCAGACGCCCGATAGTGCTCCTGCCCCATCGGGACGAACACATGGCTCGCCACCTCGCCGCGGCGGTCGCACCGGGCAACCAGAGCCTGGGCGTGATGCTTCCCTATACGCCGTTGCACACGCTGCTGTTCGGACTGGACGGGGACCAGCCCGGCCCAGACGTCCTCGTCATGACGTCGGGCAACGCCTCGGGCGAGCCCATCGTCACCGACGACGGGGATGCACTGGAACGGCTCGCTCCCTTTGTTGATGCGTGGTTGCGCCATGACCGCAAGATCCACGTGCCCTGCGACGACTCGGTGACCCGCATCGTTGCCGGCGCCGAGCTGCCGGTGCGCAGGTCGCGTGGCTATGCACCGCATCCGATCGCCCTCCCGTTCGAGGTCGGCCCCGTTCTCGCGGTCGGCGCGGACCTGAAGAACACCTGCGCCCTGGCGAAGGGCCGGTACGCCTGGCTCAGCCAGCACATCGGCGACATGGACGACCTGTCCACCCTCGATGCGTTGACCAGGACCGAGCGCCACCTCGAGCTGCTGACGGGTGTCGCCCCTGAACAGCTCATCGCCGACCAGCACCCGGGTTACCGGTCCAGCCGATGGGCACGAGAGACCGCCAACGGCAGGGTGATCCGCACGGTGCAGCACCACCACGCCCACATCGCCTCGGTGATGGGCGAGCACGGGATCGGCATGGGCGAGAAGGTCGTCGGGTTTGCCTTCGACGGCACCGGCTACGGGACCGATGGGGCGGTCTGGGGCGGGGAGATGCTGGTCGCCACGTACAAGTCCTTCCGCCGGGCGGCGCACCTGGGCTACGTGCCGCTGGCCGGCGGCGATGCCAGCGTCCTGCGCCCCTACCGGATGGCCCTGGCCCACCTCCGCTCGGCGGGCGTTCCGTGGGACCACGCCCTGCCCCCGCTGCGTGCCTGCCCGGTGGTGGAGCGAGATCTCCTGGCCCAGCAGTTCGCCACCGGCTTCGGCTGCGTGCCGACCTCGAGCATGGGCCGGCTCTTCGATGCCGTGGCCTCACTGATCGGTGTCCGGCAGATAGTGGATTATGAAGCCCAGGCGGCCGTCGAGCTGGAGTGCATCGCGGGGTCTCGGCCGGAGGCTGAGAACAGCGCGAGCCCGAGTCATGACCGGAACCCGATCCCGGCATACCGTTTCGACCTCCTGCCGGGAGCGGGCGATGAGCCCACTGTCGCCGACCCGGGCCCGGTGATCCGGCAGGTCGCCTCCGACGTACTGGCCGGGGTGCCCGCCCCGCAGATCGCCCGCGGCTTCCATGACGCGGTGACCTGGCTTATCGTCGACCTTGCCGAGGCCTGCAGGGAGCAGACCGGGCTGGCGCTCGTGGCGCTGGGCGGTGGCGTCTTCCAGAACGCGCTGCTGGCCGAGGCTGTCGAGAAAGCGTTGTCAGACAAGGGTTTCACGGTTCTTCTACCGCGAGCGCTGCCGCCCAACGACGGTGGCATCGCCCTCGGCCAGATCCTGGTCGGCGCCTCAACCTGATCGAACTCGGCAAAGGAGAGCGAACATGTGCCTTGCAGTACCCGGACGCGTTGTCAGCATCGCCAACGTCGATGAGACCCTGATGGCCGAGGTGGACTTCGGCACCGTTCGCAAGCAGGTCTGTGTGGAGTACGTCCCCGATGTCAAGATCGGCGAGTACGTCGTGGTGCACGTCGGCTTCGCGATCCAGCGTCTTGACGAGCAGTCAGCCCAGCAGACCCTGACCAACTTCGAACAGCTCGGAATTCTGGAGGAGGAGTTCGGTGACGGGTTCTCCCGCGCCGCCCGACACGCAGGAGTCGACGACCCCCGGGGAGCGGGACGATGAAGTACCTCGACGAGTTCAGCAACCCCGATCTGGCACACAAGCTGCTCGACCAGATTCACGCGGTGACCACTCAGAGCTGGGCCATGATGGAGGTCTGCGGCGGCCAGACCCACTCGATCATCCGTCACGGCATCGACCAGCTGCTGCCCGAGGGCCTGGAGATGATCCACGGCCCGGGGTGCCCGGTCTGTGTCACCCCGCTGGAGATCATCGACAAGGCGCTGGCGATCGCCGCCCTGGACAACGTCATCTTCTGTTCCTTCGGCGACATGTTGCGGGTGCCCGGCAGCAGCCAGGACCTCTTCATGATCAAGAGCGGCGGCGGGGACGTGCGCGTCGTGTACTCCCCGCTGGACGCCCTGAACATCGCCCGGCAGAACCCGGACAAGGAGGTGGTGTTCTTCGGGATCGGTTTCGAGACAACGGCTCCGGCCAACGCCATGACGGTCTACCAGGCCAAGCGCCTCGGCGTGAAGAACTTCTCGATGCTGGTGTCCCACGTCCTGGTCCCTCCCGCGATGGCCGCGATCATGGAGTCCCCGACCTGCAGGGTGCAGGGGTTCCTGGCAGCGGGCCACGTCTGCAGTGTGATGGGCACGGCCCAGTACCCGCCTCTGGCCGAGAGGTACAAGGTCCCGATCGTGGTCACCGGCTTCGAGCCGCTGGACATCCTCGAGGGGATCCGCCGGACCGTCGTCCAGCTCGAGGAGGGCCGGCACGAGCTCGAGAACGCCTACCCGCGGGCGGTGCTGGCCGAGGGGAACGTGCCGGCGATGGCCATGCTCCAGGACGTATTCGAGGTGACGGACCGGACCTGGCGGGGGATCGGGATGATCCCCGCCAGCGGCTGGAAGCTCTCGGGCAGGTACGGCGACTTCGATGCCGAACGGCGCTTCGACGTGATGGACATCCACACGCAGGAGTCCTCGATCTGCCGCTCGGGTGAGGTGTTGCAGGGTCTGATCAAGCCGCATGAGTGCGCGGCGTTCGGCAAGGAGTGCACCCCTCGCAAGCCACTCGGCGCGACGATGGTCTCGTCTGAGGGCGCGTGCGCGGCGTACTACGCCTACCGCCGTCTCGAGCTGGTGGAAACGACATGACCGAGGCCATCGAGCATACGAATGACCTCGACTTCGAGGGCTGGGTCTGCCCGGTTCCGTTGCGCGACACCCCCTTCATCGTGATGGGCCATGGCGGCGGGGGCGCCATGTCGGCCGAGCTGATCGAGCATCTGTTCCTGCCCGCGTACGGCGCGGCGGCCACGGCTGACCTGGGCGACTCAGCGGTCCTGTCCGTGGGCGGGTCGACCCTGGCCTTCTCGACCGACTCCTTCGTGGTGAAGCCGATGTTCTTCCCCGGAGGGTCGATCGGGGACCTCGCCGTGAACGGGACGGTCAACGACCTGGCCATGTCAGGTGCGGTCCCGCTGTTCATGTCGACGGCATACATCCTGCAGGAGGGCACCGGGCTTGAAGAGCTGGGCCGGATCGCCCAGCAGGTCGGGGCGGCCGCCCTGGTCGCCGGCGTCAAGCTGGTCACCGGGGACACGAAGGTCGTCGACCGCGGCAGCGGCGACGGCGTGTACATCAACACCGCCGGAATCGGCGTCATCCCCCACGGGGTGGACATCAACCCGCGCCGCGCCGGCGTCGGGGATGCCGTGCTCGTCAGCGGGGACCTCGGAGTGCACGGGGTGGCGGTGATGAGCTGCCGAGAGGGGCTCGAGTTCGGCACCACCATAGAGAGTGACACCGCCGCGCTGCACGGACTCGTGGCGGCGATGCTCGCCGCCTGCGGCGACCTCCACGTCCTGCGCGACCCGACCCGGGGTGGGCTCGCGGCGTCCCTCAACGAGATCGCCCGCGCCTCGAAAGTGGGCATCGAGCTGGTCGAGCAGGACATCCCCGTGCCGCAGATGGTGCGTGACGCGTGCGGCTTGCTGGGGCTGGACCCGCTGCAGGTCGCCAACGAGGGCAAGCTCGTCGCGATCGTTCCCGCCGATCAGGCCGACCTGGTCCTTCAGGCGATGCAGGCTCACCCACTGGGGCGGGCCGCCTGCCGGATCGGGACGTGCGTGCCAGATCATCGCGGCATGGTCGTGGCAAAGACCGCGATGGGCGGGACCCGGGTGGTGGATCTGCCCATCGGGGAGCAGCTGCCGAGGATCTGCTGAGTGAGCGCGCAGGGAGCACTGCTGTTCGCCAGGTATGCCTACCCGCCGAACGAGCTCGGCTACTGCGGCCCGGAGGGCTCGGGAGCCCTGCTCGAGAGGGACGCAACCCTCGAGATCGGGCGGCGGGCGAGGCAGTTCGAGGGCGCCTGGTGCTACCTGGAGTTCATCGCGGAGGCAACAGGCATCCCCGACCCGCTGGACTCCCGGGTGGTGGAGGCGTACTGGGTGGGAAACGACCTGCTGAGCCTGTGCGACCCCAGCGCCCTGAGCCACCACCTGGCGGTGCGTTTCCACGGCCAGCAGGGCGGAACGTGGCAGGGTGCGGGCGACCGTGCCCGGGCCCATCACAGCTTTCAGGTCTTCGAGGTGTACCCGTGGGCGCGCCTGCTCGCCTCCGGCGGCAACCCGGTCGCCCTGTCCGTGCTCGATCAGTGCAGGATCCGGGTCGGGGTCGTCACCGGGGTCGAGGGCGAGAACGCGACCGTCCGGTCCGCACCTCTGCTGTGGGACGGATCGCAGTGTGAACAGGGGCCATCCCGCCTCGAGCAGGTTCGCTGGTCGACCGACGGCCGGTCCCTTCTTGACGGCTTGTCACCGGGAGATCGGGTGGCGCTGCACTGGGACTGGGTCTGCGATGTCGTCACCCAGGAGCAGGCCACGTCGATCCAGTCGCGCGAGGCCCGGCAGCTCGCCGTTCTGGGTGGACTGAAAACCACGCCGTGATGTTGGCGATATGGACTCGGGCTCAGCTGCAGCCAGGGGTGCCACCGATAGGGGACATCATCCTCGTTCGGTGAACGGACACTGGGCGGCCTGCGGCTATGGGTGATCGCCAGTTGCCGATCCTCTGCGGACAGATCTCGGACGGCCTGATGACGCCCGACGAAGTCACCGCGTGTTGCTCGCACGGGACAGATTGTCGGGAGTCTGGTGCGGTGGATAGCGCTCACGTCGTCCAGTTCGGCGAGGAGCGCTCTGGACGCCGGTCTAGGGTGAAACCACCATCGCGACCAATGGACCTCACGGAGCCACCAATGTCAACGGACCTGTCCGAGATCGACCTGGAGCTGATGCGCAAGCAGTTCTCGGCCAGCCCCAAGAACCGTGTTGCTCAGAACGCCGTGGCGCAGACGTCGATCGACGGGGTCGCCCTGGACCGGGAGGTCGTCGTCGGGACCGACACGACAGTGTCGAACCTGCTCGACGACTGGAGTGTCACGAACCAGAAGAAGAGCGGTCGCTGTTGGCTGTTCGCCGGGCTGAACCTTCTGCGGGTGGGCGCTGCGCAGGCCATGAACCTCAAGGAGTTCGAGTTCTCCGAGAACCACCTCATGTTCTGGGACAAGCTTGAGCGGGCGAATTTCTTCCTCGAGGCGATGATCGAGACGGCGGACCGGGACCTGGACGACCGCACTGTCTCGTTCTTGCTCTCCGAGGTGGCCGGCGACGGTGGGCAGTGGAACATGTTCGTGGCGCTCGTCGCCAAGCACGGTGTCGTGCCGAAGACCGTTATGCCGGAGACGCACAGCTCATCCCAGACTGCGCGGATGAACGAGATCCTGCAGAGCGTCCTTCGCCAGGGCGCATTGGAGCTGCGTGGCTGCCCGGCCGAGGAGCAGCAGGAACGCAAGCTGCGCATCGTGGAGGCCGTCCACCGCATTCTCTGCATCCACCTGGGCACCCCGCCCGAGCGCTTCACCTGGCAGTGGGCCGACAAGGACCGGGTGTTTCACCGTGACGGGGAGATGACACCGAAGGAGTTCGCGGCGAAGTATGTAGGGCTCGCGCTGGAGGAGTATGTCTGCCTCGTCGACGATCGCCGTCCGACCAGCCCGAAGGGGCGGACCTTCACCGTGGACTACCTCGGGAACGTCGTCGGTGGGCCCCCCGTGGTCTACCTCAACGTCGACATGGCCGTCATGAAGAAGGCCGCGATGGATGCCATCGTGGGAGGTATACCGGTGTGGTTCGGCTGCGACGTCGGCAAGATGCGGAATAACGACCTTGGTATCTGGGATGCCCGCTTGTATGACCTCGAGTCGGTTTACGACGTGTCGTTCTCCCTCGACAAGGCTGAGCGGTTGGCGGTGCACGACGCCCTGATGACCCACGCGATGCTGTTCACCGGCGTCGATGTCGTCGATGGGAGCCCGCGCAAGTGGCGTGTCGAGAACAGCTGGGGCGACGAGAAGGCCGACAAAGGCTTCTGGACGATGAACGACAACTGGTTCGACGAGCACGTGTTCGAGATAGCCGGCCGCCGTGATCAGCTCCCGCCGGAACTGTTGAACGCGCTGGAGGTCGAGCCCATCGTGCTGCCCGCCTGGGACCCGATGGGTTCGCTGGCCCGCTGCTAGCCCCCACGCACCCTCAATTGTGTTTGCGTGGTGAACCATCGGTAACCGGGCACTGGGCCGACGACAACCATAGGTTGACGATGAACGGATCGTCAACCTATGGTTGACCCATGACGAACCCAGTCCGTATGACGAATCCAGTCCGGCTCGACGACCTGATCGAGGCCATCAAGAAGGTCCACTCCGACGCACTCGAACAGCTTTCCGATGCGGTCATCGCCGCGGATCACCTCGGCGATGTGGCTGACCATCTGATAGGCCACTTCGTCGACCAGGCAAGACGCTCGGGCGCGTCCTGGACGGACATCGGCAGGAGCATGGGGGTCAGCAAACAAGCGGCGCAGAAGCGCTTCGTTCCGAAGGGCGGCGACGCATCGGATCTGGATCCCAGCCAGGGATTCGGCCGGTTCACCGTGCAGGCGAGAAACGTCGTGATGGCGGCACAGAACGAGGCTCGTGCGGCAGGCAACGACGAGATCCGTCCCGAGCACCTGGTGCTGGGGCTCCTGAGCCAGCCGGACGCACTCGCCGCGAGGTCGATCCTCGCGCAAGGCGTGGCACTTGAAACCGTCCGACAGACCGCAACCGCGACGCTGCCGCCCGCGGCCGACCAGGTGTCCGAACTCATCCCGTTCGACCCGCGGGCGCGAAAGGCGCTGGAGCTCACCTTCCGCGAGGCCCTGCGGATGGGCCACAACTACATCGGCACCGAGCACATCCTGCTCGCGCTGCTGGAACTTGAGGACGGCACTGGCGTGCTCGCCGGCCTCGGCGTCAACAAGGCGACCGCCGAAGCCAAAATTGCCGAGGCTGTCGCCACCAGCCTCGCCGCCCACCAGCAGAATTGACCTGGACGTGCCTCGTCCAGGCAACTCGGGCGGCGTCTTGTAGGTCGCACCACGAGCGGTGACCAGATGTGACAGGTTGGCGGGTGGAAGCGGTGGTTCGCTTGGGGATCCTGTGCGGACACCCGTTGACCGGGGTCGGCGGACCTGAAGGACCGGGCTTGCGCCGCCCAAATACGCGGTCATACAGATGGACGTCGCGCGGTGTCCGCGAGGGCCTCGGTCAGGTGCCGACGTACGCCGCGAGGTGCTCGCCGGTGAGGGTGGAGCGGGCGGCGACGAGGTCGGCGGGTGTGCCCTCGAAGACGATCCGGCCGCCGTCGTGGCCGGCGCCGGGACCGAGGTCGATGATCCAGTCGGCGTGCGCCATGACCGCCTGGTGGTGCGCGATGGCGATGACCGACTTGCCGGAGTCGACGAGCCGGTCGAGCAGGCCGAGCAGCTGCTCGACGTCGGCGAGATGCAGGCCGCTGGTCGGCTCGTCGAGGACGTAGACGTCGCCCTTCTCGGCCAGGTGGATGGCCAGCTTGAGCCGCTGCCGCTCGCCGCCGGACAGCGTCGTGAGCGGCTGGCCGAGGCTGAGGTAGCCGAGCCCGACGTCGGCGAGCCGGTCGAGGATGGCGTGCGCGGCCGGCGTGCGCGCCTCGCCGGCGCCGAAGAACTCCTCCGCCTCGGTCACCGACATCGCGAGCACCTCGCTGATGTCGCGGCCGCCGAGGTGGTGGTCCAGCACCGATGCCTCGAACCGCTTCCCCTCGCACTCCTCGCAGATGGTGGCGACGCCGGCCATCATCGCCAGGTCGGTGTAGATGACGCCGGCGCCGTTGCAGGTCGGGCAGGCACCCTCGGAGTTGGCGCTGAACAGCGCCGGCTTCACGCCGTTGGCCTTCGCGAACGCCTTGCGGATCGGGTCGAGCAGTCCGGTGTACGTCGCCGGGTTGCTGCGTCGCGAGCCCTTGATCGCGCCCTGGTCGACCGAGACCACCCCGTCCCGCCCGGACACCGAGCCGTGGATCAGCGAGCTCTTGCCAGAGCCCGCCACCCCGGTGATGACGACGAGAACGCCGAGCGGGATGTCGACGTCGACGTCCTGCAGGTTGTGCGTGCTGGCGCCGCGCACCTCCAGCACTCCCGACGGCGCCCGCACCGACGGCTTCAGGGACGCGCGGTCGTCCAGGTGCCGCCCGGTGATCGTGCCGCTGGCCCGCAGCCCCTCGACGGTGCCCTCGAACACGATCTCGCCACCGGCCGTGCCGGCGCCGGGGCCGAGGTCGACGACGTGCTCGGCGATCGCGATCGTCTCCGGCTTGTGCTCCACGACAAGCACCGTGTTGCCCTTGTCCCGCAGCCGCATCAGCAGGTCGTTCATCCGCTGGATGTCATGGGGGTGGAGACCGATGGTCGGCTCGTCGAAGACGTAGGTGACGTCGGTGAGCGAGGACCCGAGGTGGCGGATCATCTTGACGCGCTGCGCCTCGCCGCCCGAGAGCGTGCCTGACGGCCGGTCGAGCGAGAGGTAGCCCAGCCCGATCTCCACGAACGAGTCGAGGGAGTGGTGCAACGTCGCGAGCAGCGGCGCCACCGAGGGCTCGTCGAGGCCGTGGACCCACCCGGCGAGGTCGCTGATCTGCATCGCGCAGGCGTCGGCGATGCTGATCCTCTTGATCTTCGACGACCGGGCCGCCTCGCTGAGTCGGGTGCCGGCGCAGTCGGGGCAGACGGTGAACGTCACCACTCGCTCCACGAAGGCCCGGATGTGCGGCTGCAGCGCGTCAACGTCCTTGGAGAGCATCGACTTCTGGATCCGCGGGATGAGGCCCTCGTAGGTCAGGTTGATGCCGTCGACCTTGATCCTGGTCGGCCCCTTGTACAGCAGGTCTTCGAGCTCTCTCTTGGTGAACTTCTTGATGGGCTTGTCCGGGTCGAAGAAGCCGCAGCCGCCGAAGATCCGGCCGTACCAGCCGTCCATGCTGTAGCCGGGGATCTTCAGCGCACCCTCGTTGAGCGACTTGCTGTCGTCATACAGCTGGGTGAGGTCGAAGTCGGTCACCGACCCCCGGCCCTCGCAGCGCGGACACATTCCCCCGGTGATGCTGAAGGTGCGACGCTCCTTCACGGTCCGCCCGGCGCGCTCCATGGTGACCGCACCGGCGCCGCTGATCGAGGCCACGTTGAATGAGAACGCCTGGGGCGAGCCGAGATACGGCTTCCCGAGCCGGCTGAAGAGGATGCGCAGCATCGCGCCGGTGTCGGTGGCGGTGCCCACGGTGGAGCGCGCGTTGGCACCAATCCGCTCCTGGTCGACGATGATCGCGGTCGTCAGCCCATCGAGGACGTCAACCTCGGGCCGGGCGAGCGTCGGCATGAAGCCCTGCACGAAGGCGCTGTAGGTCTCGTTGATCATCCGCTGCGACTCCGCGGCGATCGTGTCGAACACCAGCGAGCTCTTGCCCGAGCCGGAGACGCCGGTGAACACCGTCAGCCGCCGCTTCGGGATCTCGATGCTGATGTCCTTGAGGTTGTTCACTCGCGCGCCGTGCACGCGGATCAGATCGTGGCTGTCGGCCACGTGTAGCGCAGGCGACGGCGTCTCCCTCTTCGTGGCCATGCTCATTCGTCTGGTTCTCCTTCGCTTCGGCCGGGGGAGCCTCAGCGCTTCTTGACGCCGATCGTGTATTTGCCCGTCCCGGAGCGCTCATGGTGCCGGATCTGGACGTAGTAGTCACCGGCCAGCAGCTGGGCCGAGATCCGGGGGTTCAGGCCGTACCCGTTGTCGTCGTCCTCGTCGATGAGGGCGGTCTGGCTGTTGGGCCCGAACAGCTTCATGTAGATGTCGGTCTTGCCCCTGGTGTCGATCTGGTAGACGCCATCCGTGTCAGTGGTGAACCGGAACAGGTCCTCCTCGCCGGGCTTGCCGATGTCGGACTTCACCCGATCGCCGCCGACGGTCAGTGGGGTGGCCGCTGCTGGGCCGGCCCCTGACTTCGGGTACATCTTCGCGCCGGCGATGAACTCTTTGTCGAGGGCGGACAAGATGTCGTTGGCGTGTGTGGCGACTCCGTTTTTGGTCCAATCCGCCGGGAACGCGTAGAGCATGATCGAGTCCGGGTCGAACTCGGTGCCGTTGATCTGGTCGAGGGAGTACTTGTAGAACACGTTGTGCCGCGTGGTCTCCTCGTTCCAGTAGTTCGGCGGCCCGGCCAGCGCGGCCAGGACCACCGGCTCGTTCCACTGGATGCCGCCGGCTGGGCTCGAGTGCTCGTGCGCCAGACCGATCGCATGCCCGAACTCGTGCCCGGCGGTGCCTCCGTCGAGGAAGCCGAGGTTCATCGTCGCCTGGTTGTGTGGCACCTGACCCGAGTCCGTGCCGATCGTCGACCATGCGCCGTCGTTGGTGTCGAACGTGATCCGGATCTCGGCGTCGGTGGCGTTGCCGAAGTCGAAGGTGAGGTTCGCGTAGTTCGCCCACCAGAGCGCCTGCTCGCGTGCCGTTGCCTTCTCTGCGGCTGAGCCGCCCATGAACCGGACCCGCAGGGTTGAGCCGTTGAGCCACGTCTTGCCGCGGGGCGCTATCGCACGCGTCATACCGCTCGGACCTGTGGTCGTGAGGTGCGGACGCATCACGTCCCGCTGAATGATGCGGTCGAAACACATCTTGGGTGCGGCAGCTGGTTTGGCAGTCATGGTGTTCTCCTTCGCGATCCCTGAAATGGAGTCCTCAGAACAGGCCCATTTCCATGTTGCTCAACGCGTGACTCGGCCCACAGTAGGTGTGCTGCCCGGACCCGGACAAGGTGGCAAGAGCCTCGGATATCCTGTCTACATCCCGGTCGGACAGCCTGCCCGGATGAGATCGTTCGCCCGCTCAACGGCGCGCAACAGAGGTCACGAATGCCTGAGAACACCGCCCCCACAACCGTGGACCTGCCGGTCGACCTGAACAGCGAGGACGACACGGGACAGACGAAGACCCCCGGTCCGACCGGCTTGGGGAAGACCAGAGAGAGGTTGCGCGTCATGGACGAATCGGACCTATCCGTTCTGCGGGAACGTGCCGAGAGCGGTGACAAAGATGCGGTTGACCAGCTCATCGAGCTCGCTGGCGAGCTGGGCAACCTCGACGAGTTGCGGCGCCTTGCCGACCAGGGCAACACCACGGCAAGCGACCAGCTCATCGAGCTCGCTGGCGAGCAGGGCAACCTCGACGAGCTGCGGCGGCTTGCCGACCAGGGCAACACCACGGCAAGCGACCAGCTCATCGAGCTCGCTGGCGAGCTGGGCAACCTCGACGAGTTGCGGCGGCTTGCCGACCAGGGCAACACCACGGCAAGCGACCAGCTCATCGAGCTCGCTACCGAGCTGGGCAACCTCGACGAGCTGCGGCGGCTTGCCGACCAGGGCAACAC
>Ga0209585_10000708_pt1 | contig 12947 bp, 13 predicted proteins | sample NGEPerone_FD_185491 | JGI IMG/M metagenome (GOLD analysis project Ga0209585, IMG submission 185491) | Arctic peat soil microbial communities from the Barrow Environmental Observatory site, Barrow, Alaska, USA - NGEE Permafrost154B-one... | ecosystem: Environmental > Terrestrial > Soil >... | reverse complement strand
TAACCAGAATGTGAAATTAACCGACAAAATCAAATTTGCAGCTATCAATCTGAAACTAAAACCGGGCGAAAAAGGACGTGAATTTGCCATCGGTTATGGCCATGTGGCCGATGCAGATAGGCTCAATGCCGTAACCAGTTTAAATAAAAATGATTTTGATTTTTCACGATACAATAATATTTTTGAGCTGATAAAGGGAAGATGCGCTGGAGTACAGGTGTTAGACAATAAATATATAATAATTCGTGGAATAAACTCCATTAACACCAAAGAAAATTCAGCACTTGTTCTTGTTGATGGTACGCCATATAATATGGATGCTTTGAAATCTATTGAGCCCTCTCAGGTAAAGAGTATTGATGTTATTAAAGATGCTGGAGCTGCTATATACGGAACAAGAGGGGCTAACGGAGTTATTCTTATTGAGACCAATAGGGGAGACAAGAAATAAGGTTAGTCGTTTGTAACGATAAATAAATCAAATCATCTCTTCAGAAGACAATGCAGGAACCAAATGAATGATAAATATTATAATTGAAATAGGATGACGAGTTACAAACTCAGAACCACAAACCCCTCGTTGCAAACGGGGGAGAGCCGGGAACAATGGCTTTAATGCTGAAACGGCCACCACGATATGACGCAACCTTATATTTACTTAAAACATCTAATGATTGGATAACCAATACCTTTATAGTTATGAAAAGAGTGATTATTTTAGTCCTGGCATTAATTCCCATTTTTTCAAATTGCAAAAAAGAAAATGCAACCGACTTAAATCTACAGATCAGGGAAATTGCCTGGAATTCATTAAGTGAACAAGCAAAATCAACTGTAATTGTCGACTGGAAACTGGCAGTAGTCTGTGAATCAACTTACGATCAAAAGAGTGTTTACGCGGTTAGTTTTAACACTTCGGATGAAGCACTACTTGGGCCGATTATTGTGTATATTGAAAATACTTCCCTGGTTGTTCTTGGACAAGGTTTAAGAATGTAATTTGTTGCAAAATTTGAAATATTAATCCGCTCCCCCTCGTTTGTATCGAGGGGTTAGTTGTCAGTCGTTTGTGACGATAAACGGATCAAATAATGTCATCAAAAGACAAAGCAGGAACCAAATGGATGATAAATATTTTAATAGAATTAGGATGACGAGTTACAAACTCAGAACCACAAACCCCTCGTTGCAAACGAGGGGGAGCCGGATTTTAAATGTTAAACTTTAATAAGTCACAATATGATTAAGAATAAAATAAGCCTTTTGATTGGGTCATTAATATTTGTTTTAGGTTTAATTTTTAAGTTTTCTGGTATAATAGGTGCCGGCACTTTAATGGCCCTTGGATTGATTGTTGTAATTATAATATCATCGATTAATCTGGCCTATTTTGAGAATAAAAAGGCTAAGGAATATCTTATTTATTTCTCGGTGATTTTTATATCCACTATTATTTTTACACTAATTCAACATATATCATTCTTCGAAATATTTGGCGGTGGATTAATACTTGGGATTGTAAGTTACCTGATTACATATTTAGGAAGACAATTGAAAAGGGAACAATCGATATAATAAAATCCGCTCCCCCTAGTTTGTAACGAGGGGTTAGTTGTCAGTCGTTTGTAACGATAAATAAATCAAATAATTCTTCAGAAGACAATGCAGGAACCAAATGGATGATAAATATTTTAATAGAATTAGGATGACGAGTTACAAACTCAGAACCACAAAGAATTTACCTAAGGAATAAAAAATGAAAACGCTTTCGATTGCGCTGTTACTTTTTGCTTTGATTTTCGCTGGTTGTAAAAAGGATGATGATGCTATTAAAAAGGAAAATGGAAAAGTTTGGCTTAGTGGCGGCTTAGCGTATTGCGCCGAACAAATACATCTTGACAACGGCGATACTTTAATTGTTAACATGGAAGATTTAATAACTTTTACGTCTGGAGATAGAGTAAGTGTAAAGTACAAAGAGATTGGCATAAATAAGACTTGTTCTCCGGGCATTGAGTGTGAAATCATCGAAATCAAAAAAGTTGAATAAAAAAGACCGACCCGCTAACAAAAACGATATGTCTAATGCCGTTTACATGCGGATTTGGAAGGTTACAACCCGCCACAACTTTAGTGTGGCTCGACAGTAAAGCAATCCGCAGTAGGCAACTGTATAAAATTTCGAATGTAGTTGGCAATGTTAGGCACCCGCCCAGATCAACCAGTACTATTAAATAATGTGTATGATACCTAAACAACAAGAGAGAATTATTACAAAGATCAAGAAAATAAAAGCTGAGCTTGCAGCTGACAAAAAACGTTGGGGTGGTTTCTATAACGACAGTCGGGGACTTCGCTATTTGCTACCAAGACTTTATATTCAACTTACTGACTTTTCAGGCGGACTGAGATATATGAATTGGTTCACCCGGAATTTCTCTGACGACTGTGGGTTTCCAGACTTTTTATTTGAATGGACAATAATACTATTCAAGACTGGCAGACTAAAAGATGCAGAGAAAAAAGCATTTGAGACTTTTTGCTGTAATACATACATTTTCAATAAGTTCTTCGATCGGGTTATTACGCCAATAGACAAGTATGAGAACTCAAACATTGACATTCCACAATACGCAACCGACTATTTTGACTACTCATACAAACAATCCAACTTGACAGACTTCTCTGAGTGGTTAAAACAGTTTTTAGAGACAGATATATTTTTGCTTCTGAGCAACAAATACATTGATATTTATAAACGATTAAAGGTTGAACACGATCGGGAAATAAGACATTATTTAATTGTACAAGCGGGACAATTAGAAAACGAACTGAAATGACAGATGCAACCGTTTTAACAGACAGGCAATCTTTAAAGAAAGTGTAAATGTTATGAAAAAATTCACCTTGATAATTGGTTCTCTTCTTTTAATACTTGCTTGCGAAAAAAACGTTGTTGAAGTTTCGATCAATGATGTCGTAAAACAAGACCAGTATTACGCGAACGAAATATTCGCAACCCAAAACCTAAATGTATATGGTAAGTGGAAATTACTATACACTATGGGTGGGATCGCAGGCTCAACCACGAAGCCTGCATCTGATTTTAATTTGGAATTCATTCCATTTGGCATTTACGGTATAATTAATGACAACCAGGTAACAGAAATCGGGAAGATTGGAATTATCAAGCAAGAAAATAGTCTGACAGTCATCAATTTCATCCCTGATGACAACGCTAAAACGAACTATTCTTTTATTCAGAAATCTATAAATTTCATGGGGAATGACACGCTGGTTTTATGTGACTACAACATGAGCGACGGATACAATAATTATTACAAAAGAATAAAATAAAGTCATTGCAGAACTTTAAACTACACCAAGCCATTGGTGAGTGAAGAAACGTTTGCAGGAAGCACATTATCTGATCAGAAAGAAAAATAAAAACCGTCTGAAATTTATTTAGAATTAGGATTTGAAGCTTTTCCACACATTTCCTTTCAAATAACGTTTTGGGTATTCACCAAACGAACTGACAAATACCAGAAGCAAACAAAGCTCAAACCCAATGGGGGTTAAGTTTGTTGTACTCTATAGCGTTATTAACTACATTTATTTTCGTTGATAATTTAGCGGTACTTATTCCCTAACCGGCCTTAAACCCGAACGTTAGCGATGATGCCTGAACGATGCACAAAATCAACAGACTGGCAAATAAATGAGACTTATAACATGGGATTGCCAATGAGCGTTAAGAAAAAAGCAGGGGCAATTCTGATATTTTAAGTAATTGTAATTTTAAAGGTAATAGCACAATACGATGCAACTGTTAAAAGAGTTAACAAAAGGACTTGAAATTATAGAACCATTTTTAAAAGGATATGGTTTTGAGCTTGACGAATATGATATTGAAAAAAATCAGCAAGGACATTCTACGTTGGTTGTATACAGGAACGAAAGTAAAAAATTTATTGTTGATTATCGCTTTTCTTTTGGACAAGCTCTTTATCAGTATCACGATTCAGTAGTAAGTCATCCATTTTATCTTGACAACCTTGGATTTGAAGACAAAAAACAGAAAAAAGACTTTTTATCAGAAGATAGTCATAAAGTATTTGAGTACATTTTGCACGATTTTGAATATTTAGTTGACGACTTTTTTAAAGGCAATTGTAATCAGCTAAAAGAGATTTCAAAACTTCACGACAATACCATAACAGACATTGACAGAAAACTCAGGAAAGAAAACAATGTACGAATTGACACAATCAGAATTGAAAAAGCCAGACAAGAATTTAGGAACAAACAATTTAAGAAGAGTTTAGACATCTATAAGTTTGTTGACCACAAAAACCTGCTTCTGGAACTTGACAACAAAATAATGGAATATTGCAATCGAAACATTTGAGAGGTAAGAAGAACCACTGCTTCTCAGTTTGTAACTGCCTGCCTCGATTTTTCGGGGAGAGGAGTTAAGTTATCAGTTGTTTGTAGCAATAAATATGAAACATCAAACTGGAACAACCATCATTCGATGTCTTAAAAAACCTTATTTTTAAAGAATTAAACCTCAGTAGAAATGGAATAAATAATACAAATAACCTTATTACATTATTTATGAAAATTGAATACAATAACCTATATACACATTTAGTGATATCAAGTTCTATCAGAAGATTATCAACCCATAGAAGGTAATAAGGTTGTGAGTTGTGTGCGCGGATTTTCTACTAAGGTAGCCCTATAAAATAAGGTTTAAGGAAAAGGCAATTACTGTTATTTGGATATGGTAAATATCTGAAAGATGTATAAAAAGTAGGTGGCAAACGACGGGGAGTATAGAATAACAACTCAAGAAAATAATCTGTGTAATTATTTTCTTCCTATGAATACAAATAGCTATCTTCGGAAGACAAATGGATTAAAAACAGCTATAACTGAACGATAAAAGATAGAATTGGTGGATTGGATACATTGGTGAATATCTAAAAGCTGATCATATGGAAACAAACGCAAGCATTATTGAACAGGCTCAAAAAAAACACCTTAGGCTTTGGCCAGGTATTGTCATCGTAATCTTACAATGGTTTTTCCGGTTTGTTTTACCTTCTATTGTACCGGAAGCTACACAAATCGGCGTATTAAGCGGAGTTATCGGTGGATTAGCACTGGTTATATGGTGGTTGTTCTTCAGCCGGGCACCCCGTTTCGAGCGCTGGATGGCGGTTGCGTTGATGATAATAGCGCTGGTAGCAACAAAACAACTGCTCCATCAGTCGATTGACACCGCAATGATGGGAGGGATGTTTATATTCTATTCCATCCCGGTTCTTAGCCTGGCTTTTATTGCCTGGGCCGTGGCCAGTCGTCAGCTTTCAGGAGGACTTCAGCGGATAACAATGGTTGGCACCATCCTGATCGCATCGGGATGCTGGGTGTTTCTCCGTACCGATGGAATGGATGGGGAAGCCCGGCAGGATTTTGCATGGAGATGGGCAAAAACAGCAGAGGAACGGTTACTTGAAAAAGCGAATGAGACGCTCAAAACAACGCCATTGGATTTAACAGCATTGAAAACAACAGCAGAATGGTCCGGCTTCAGGGGGAACAACCGGGATGGTATTGTACAGGGTGTTAAGATAAAAACCGATTGGTCCACGACACCGCCGGTTCAGCTATGGCGCAGATCGGTTGGACCGGGGTGCTCTTCCTTTGCAATGCATGGTAATCTGCTTTACACACAGGAACAGCGCGGCGAATTCGAGATGGTCACCTGCTACAACCGAAATACAGGCGAACCTGTCTGGCAACACAGCGATAAAACACGTTTCTGGGACGCGCATGCCGGCGCAGGTCCCCGTTCAACACCAACACTAAGCAATAATCGCGTTTACACATTAGGTGCAACAGGAATCCTGAATGTATTGAATGAACGCGACGGAACTGTTGTGTGGACGCGAAACGTAGCACTAGATACTGATGTAAAGATACCGGACTGGGGATATGCGAGTTCTCCGTTGGTCACTGACAGTGTGGTCGTTGTTGCGTTAGCAGGTAAAATTCTTGCTTATGACCTTTTAACCGGCAGCCAGCGCTGGGCAGGTTCTGACGGTGGTGAAAGCTATAGCTCTCCGCAATTATTTACAATCGATGGTACCGGCCAGGTCATATTTATGAATGGGGCAGGAGTAACCTCTTACACACCGGCCGATGGCAAGGTATTGTGGAATATCGCGCTGAAAGGTGTCCGTATTGTTCAGCCGGTACTGCTTACTGAGAACGAAATTTTGATTGATGAAGGTGATATTAAAGGGATGTGTCGTTATGCGATGAAAAGTGGATCAGGCGGATGGCGCATCGAAGAACGATGGACCTCCGATCAGTTAAAACCTAACTTTAACGATTTGGTTGTTCACAAAGGTCATGTTTACGGTTTTGAAGGCCCCATGCTCGCATGTGCCGATATCGAAAAAGGGATTCGGAAATGGAAAGGGGGACGTTTTGGCGGACAGTTGATCCTGCTGGCAGATCAGGATGTATTATTAGTGTTGTCGGAAAAAGGGGAACTGGCGTTGGTGGAGGCAACCGCTGAACGATTCAACGAACTTGCCCGATTCCCTGCCATTAAGGGTAAGACATGGAACCACCCGGCATTGGCGGGCGACGTTCTTGTTGTTCGCAACACGGAGGAAATGGCAGCATTCAGGTTGCCGCTGGCAAGTAATTGAAACGATTGGTATTTGAAAGTCTGATACAAGAGTAGTATGGACTGAATATTCATTCCGTTACCTGTTGTCGAAAGCGAGGGTTCGTTTTTGTATCTTGTTGACAGGAGTGTATATTTGAAGTGCAGCTCTTCATCGAAGTTTCAGTATTTAAAGATCCATGTTAATGCAGCCCTCACAAGCGGCAAACAAAATAAACCTCAGTCATAAAAATATTCTTCTTTTTAAGTATATTTGTGCTTCGATAAAACGATTGATTATGAAAACATTAACATTAAAGATACCTGATTCAGTTGATGAGATAGATGTTAAAATGCAATTGGCCGCTCAATTATTTGAGAAAGGCATAATGTCTTCAGGACAAGCTGCAGATTTAGCAGGCGTTTCAAAACGAGTGTTTCTTGAAAATGTTGGAAAATATGGTGTTTCTATATTTGGAGAGCGTATTGATGATATAGAACAATTCCTTCATGGATAGAATAATTATTTCAGATACCAGTTGTCTGATCGCACTTAGCAATATTGGAATGCTTCATATAATAAAGGACCTATATGATGAGATAATAATAACTTCAGAGGTGAAAGCTGAATTTGGTGAAATTTTACCTGATTGGATAATCGTGATGCAGGTTAGAGACAAATTAAAGCAAGCTGATATCGAAAAACGATTGGACAAGGGTGAGGCAAGTTCTATAGCATTAGCACTTGAAATTCCGAATTCAATATTAATTATCGATGAAATAAAAGGACGCAATATTGCGAAATCCGTGAATATTGAAATTATTGGAACTATTGGTATACTTCTACTTGCGAGTAAAAATGGACTGATTAATGATGTTGTTAGTGTTATTTTAAAACTTACCAACAATGGATTTCGGTTATCTGATAAACTGCTTGATAAAATTATTGAAAAGTATGGAAGAAAATAATTTTTAACTGCTAATATTTATGACCTTGTGTGGTCTATCATACCCGACCAAAAGCATTAAACAAGATTCATTTTTAAAAACTACGCATTAAACCTAATAGATTATCCTTTAACAAACAGACCTTTAATTAGATTCAGAAGAAAAAGAACAGAGATAAACAACAGATTGGCAATCATTGATAGAATCAGCAGGAAATAAAACCCTGAGATATATCCGACAATCCGGCCCAGGAAATCAATCACGAAATTGCCAATCCACAAGGTTATTAGATTGAATACGAGAAATATAATAATCAGCCACAAGAACCCGGAAATGGCGCTTCCAACATCCGATTTACTTAATGTCATCGAACTGCCAACTGAATAGAGGATATAGATCAGCAATGCCGATTTCCACCAGACTGATGCCGAACCCACAAATACAATCGAAGAAAAGGAAATCAGGCTGTTCCAGATATTCAGTCCGATTTGTTTTAATAAACTCAAGTCTGTGAGAACGTGGGGCGAAATCCTGAAGGTGGAAAGTGCGGTAACATTAAACCGATAGAGAAGCAACACGCAAAGAAACAATACGATGCCACCGAATAACAGCGGGCTGATACCAATAAAGAAATTCCCTGTTTTCTGGTAAATGCTGCTCTTATTGTACGAATGACTTACATGTCCCAGCGATTCGCCGTTACTGTTGGGCTCAAATAAGACTATTTCAGAGATTTTATGACCGAATATCAGCGCAAAAAAAGCATGGCTCAGCTCATGCACCGAACATCCGAGCCAGCCAAAACCGTATAAGAAAAGGTTTCTGCCCCAAAAGCGAACACTTAACCGGGCAGTGAAGATGGCTGAAAGATTGAGCAATACAACTAAAACCAACAATGGACCAAACAGAATAAAGAGTTGGCTGTATGTCGTTTGCAAAACATCAAGAAGATAACTTAAAAATTTGGAGAAGTAGTTTTCCATGCTGGTTGATCAACTTATTCTTTTCTTGAAGCGAAACCCTGTTCCTGTTATGTATCCGAAAAATAATAAATTTTGGCTAAAGCCACTGACAGATATGAATATCAATTACCACTGCTTTAAAGCAGTGGCAATTCAGGGAATTGCTTCTGCGACAATAAACGTACTGCCACCAATAAAGATCAGATCATCAGCATCCGCATTTTTACTGGCGGCAGCCAATGCTTCGGCTACGGTAGGATAGGTATTGCCCTGAAGTTTGAAAAAAGCAGCGATCTTCATCAATTGATTTTCATCGAGTGCACGGGGTATCGAAGCCTTTGTAAAATAGTAAATTGCATCACGGGGTAAAAGACCCAACACACCGGCGATATCCTTGTCATTGACCATTCCGATCACAAAATGAAGCGTTTTGTAGGGCGTCTGTTTAATCTGTGCGACCACTTCACGAAATCCACCCTCGTTGTGGCCAGTATCGCAAATGATGCGGGGGTTGGCTCCAATCACCTGCCAGCGACCTTGCAAACCGGTATTCTCAACGACCTTTTCCAATCCGCTCCTTAAAGCGCTATCAGAAATTTTCCAGCCAAGTTCACGGAGCTGATCAACAGCAGTAAGTACGGTACAAATGTTTTTGGCCTGGTAGTTGCCGAGCAAATCGAGCCTTAGGTTTTCGTAAACCATTTTCCCACCTTTCCGGATGTTAAAGACTTGCCTGGCATCAGGGGAATTAAGCCCGAATCCCGGATTATAATGCTGGTCGGCAAAAACTAATGGAGATGATAGTTCTTTTGCAATGCCATTGAATATCATACTTGTTTGCGGGTGTGTCTCGCCAATAATAACCGGTATACGTTGTTTGATGATTCCCGCCTTTTCAAGTGCAATCTTCCCGAGTGTATCGCCAAGCAGTGCTGTATGATCCAGGCTGATGTTGGTGATCACCGAAAACTCGGGACTTATAATATTGGTCGAATCGAGACGTCCGCCTAAACCAACTTCGACGATTGCAATGTCAACCTGTTTTTTAGAGAAATATTCGAATGCCATCATCACGGTCAATTCGAAAAACGAAGGTTCAAGTCCTTTTTCCAGGTTTCGGCTGAGAAATTCATTGACAAAGTTAACGACGAACTCTTTTTCGATCATTTCACCATTAATGCGGATCCGCTCACGAAAATCTTTAAGATGAGGCGATGTATAAAGACCTGTTTTATAGCCTGCTTCCATTAAAACGCTGGTCAGTATGTGTGAAACAGACCCTTTGCCGTTAGTGCCCGCAACATGTACTGATTTGAAATTATGATGCGGATGAACAAACATCACGTCAAGTGCGATGGTATTGTCCAGGTTATCCTTGTATGCAGCGGGTCCTGATCGCTGATAGAAAGGAAGATGATCGTATAAATATGTGATTACTTCATCGTAGCTTTGCATAGTGTCTATGTTTGTTGACAAAATAGATGGCAAAGATGATAAATATCGAAGGGCAAAACGACAAACCGGACTTTTTTTATCTATTTTTGGTCGCATTAAAGAGCTAGAATACCATGCCAAAATCAAAAGTATTTGTAATTGATACCAATGTGATCCTGCATGATCACGAGTGTATATATCATTTCAACGACAATGATGTGATCCTGCCGATTACGGTACTTGAAGAATTGGATCGGTTCAAAAGAGGAAATGACCAGATCAATTTTCAGGCGAGGCAATTTGTTAGGGTACTCGATGAGATTGTTGGAGATGAACTGTTTAATGGTGGTATTTCACTCGGTACCGATAAAGGTAAGCTGACGATTGAAACCGATAAACCATTTTCTGAAAAGCTGAAAGAATCGTTTCGTGAAGATATTCCGGATCACCGCATTCTGGCGATCACCGAATATTTACGGGGAAAATTCAAAGACCGGAAAGTAATTCTCGTTACGAAAGACGTTAACCTTCGGATGAAAGCGAAATCGCTTCACATCGAATCGGAAGATTATAAAAATGATAAAGTTCGTGATATTAACGTTTTACATCAGGGTATTCGTGAAGATAAGGAATACAACGATCAGCTGATCGCACAACTTTACGAAAAGAACTTTCTGACACTCGAAGAAGCTGCAATCGAAAGGCCACCGTTTGCCAACGAGTTTTTTATTCTCAAAAGTAGCAGGTCGAGCGTATTAGCTCATTATAGTCCGTTCCGTCAACGGTTTGAACGGGTTGACAAGAAATCGGCCTACGGGATTAAACCCCGTAATGCCGAACAAACATTTTCGATCCATGCACTGCTCGATCCTGAAATTAAGCTTGTAAGTCTGACGGGTAAAGCAGGAACCGGAAAGACATTGCTTGCGCTGGCTGCTGCCATTGCGCAGCACAGCACTTACGAACAGATACTTCTAGCGCGTCCAATCGTGGCATTGAGCAACCGCGACATTGGATTTTTGCCTGGTGATGCTGAAGAAAAGGTTTCGCCTTATATGCAGCCACTTTTTGATAACCTGGCTGTGATAAAACGATGTTTTAATCAGAATAGTCAGGAATACAAATTGATTGAGGATCTCAAGAAAGACGATCGTTTGGTAATCAGTCCGCTCGCATTTATTAGGGGGCGTAGTTTATCCAATTGCTATTTCATCATTGATGAAGCACAAAACCTTACACCACACGAAGTTAAGACGATTATTACGAGGGCTGGCGAAGGGACAAAAATGATTTTTACCGGCGATATTCAGCAAATTGATTCACCTTACCTCGATATGCAATCAAATGGTTTGGCTTACCTTACCGATCGTATGAAAGGGCAGGATATTTTTGCGCATGTCAATCTTGTGAAAGGTGAAAGAAGTTATTTGGCTGAGTTAGCAAGTGATTTGCTCTAAAACCAGGTAATCTATTTATAAACTCGGCACTGGTGGAGTGTATAACTTTCAATTGAAAGAGGCGCAACTACAAATGTTAGTCGATACGATACCTCTGTATGCGCCGCAAATCGAATTAAAAATACTTGGAAATGTTAAAGGTAAACGAATATTTTGGCGGAAATGTAAAATCGATCGCCGTCGAAAATGAAGAAGGTGTAGCAACTGTAGGCGTGATGGAAGCCGGCGAATATGAATTCGGAACTTCGACAATTGAGATCATGACGATAACAGGCGGAACCCTCGATGTGATGCTACCCGGTGAAAGTCAGTGGAAAAATACTCCAAAGGCGAAATATTTGAAGTAGAAAAAGATCTCAGGTTCAAGGTAAAAGCGATTGCGCCTGTGGCATACCATTGTCAATACAAATAAGGAATTTAACAGATTTTTATTTCGTATTAATCAAGCTTGTAGCACACAAGCTGCTGCATATAACGAAGATATAATTTGCCGTTTGCTATAACAGGAATTGTCCATGCAGGATTTTTCACATCTTCAAGTGCCGACTTTATTTCTCCGACTTTTTTAAACGCCGTCTGATCTGGTTTTACCAGAAAAAGGTTTCCTTTTACATCCTGACAAATAAGGTGGCCATCGGCAAATGTTGTCGTTCCCTGACCAATCAGATTCGTACTCCACATCTCTTTACCGGTTTTCAATTCAATGCATTTAAACTGTCCGACATTCCGGCCGCTTTCACCTGAATAACCATAAATATAGCCATCAATAAGTATCGGATCGGAATGCTGCGCCTCCATGTTATTGTTTTTCCAAAGTACTGAATAACCGCTCTTTGTAACTTTTATTGCTTCACATCCCATATTGTAACCTGAAGTATGAAATATAACATCCTCGTAAACGATGGGTGTGGTTGCATTAACGCAATATTCTGTTGGCCATGGAACCGTCCAGAATGCTTTCCCATCTGAAGGATTAAGGCATGAGAGTCCCTTACCATGATAAACAAGCAGCTTCGTTTCGTTTTCGATATTCATCGAAATAGCAGCGGCATAACCAACTTCACCTTCCATTGATTTCCAAAGTACATCACCTGTTATTTTATCGTATGCGATAACTAATGCTTTTCCACCACCCTGAACAATTACTTTGTCATCAAGCACAAGGGGTGAAGTTGAAAAACCCCATGAAGGTTCTGCACCACCAACATCCTTTACATTTTTCCGCCAAAGGAGCTTACCATCTTCAAGCTGCCAGCAAACCAAATCACCGCTACGGCCAAAAGTGTAAACACGATCGTTATCAATAAAAGGTGTTGCGCGTGAACCTGGTCCATGACTGGTTTCTGCTTCAGCCAGGTAGGAACTCGTCCATAAAAGTTCACCATTATCGGCATTTATACAAAAAACCAAATCATTCTTTTTGTCACGCCCCGGAACGATTAACCGGTTACCCTGAAT
>Ga0209585_10000707_pt1 | contig 12958 bp, 8 predicted proteins | sample NGEPerone_FD_185491 | JGI IMG/M metagenome (GOLD analysis project Ga0209585, IMG submission 185491) | Arctic peat soil microbial communities from the Barrow Environmental Observatory site, Barrow, Alaska, USA - NGEE Permafrost154B-one... | ecosystem: Environmental > Terrestrial > Soil > Wetlands... | reverse complement strand
TGCCGACGTGTTGCTGCCGCCCTTCGAGATGGCAGTCCTCGATGGGGGCGTGGACTCGGTGATGAACTCCTACGCGGAGATCGACGGGATCCCCGTCGCCGTGGACGAGCAGTTGCTGACCACTGTCTTGCGGAACCGATGGGGCTTCGAAGGCACTGTGGTGGCGGACTATTTCGCCGTGGCCTTCCTGCACACCCTCCACGGCGTTGCCGCGGACCTCGGGGATGCGGCCCGCCAGGCCCTTGTCGCCGGCATCGACGTCGAGTTGCCGACCGGGACGGCCTACCTGGGGCCACTAGCGCAGTTCGTCCGCTCGGGCAAAGTCGAGGAGTCCTTCGTGGACCGGGCCCTGTTCCGGGTGCTTTCGCAGAAGAGTCGGCTGGGTCTGCTCGACGCAACCTTCGACCTGGACGCCGTCGCGGAGATCGATCTGGACCCTCCGGCTCACCGGGAGCTCGCGGCGCGGGTCGCCGAGGAGTCGGTCGTGCTGCTCTCGAACGGAGGTGTGCTCCCGCTAGCGCGGGATGGCTCGCGCAAGGTCGCGATCGTCGGACCGAACGCCGACGTCACCGGCGCGCTGTTCGGGTGCTACAGCTTCGCGAACCACGTGCTGTCCCAGCACCCCGGCTACGAGCTGGCCCTGGATGTGGCGACGGTCCGCGAAGCGCTGGTGGCGGAGCTCGGTGCCGGGGCCGAGGTGAGCTACGAGAAGGGCTGCGACGTCCGCGCCAGCGACACCACCGGGTTCGCGGCGGCGGTGCAGGCGGCCAGCCAGTCCGACATCGTGCTTGCCGTGATGGGTGACCTCGCGGGGCTGTTCGGACAGGGTACATCCGGCGAGGGATGCGATGTCGACTCCCTGGAACTGCCCGGCGTTCAGCGTCAGCTCGTGGAGGAGCTGTTGGCCACCGGCAAGCCGGTCGTCCTTGTCCTGCTGACCGGGCGTCCCTATGTGCTGGACTGGGCCATTGAGCGGTGTGCCGCCGTGGTGCAGTCTTTCTTCCCGGGACAGGAGGGAGCGCAGGCGATCGTGGGCGTGCTCAGTGGCCGAATCAACCCCTCCGGGCGCCTTCCGGTCAGCTTGCCCCGGTCGGCGGGTGCACAGCCCTACAGTTACCTGCACCCGCGCCTGGGCGCGGCCAGTTCAGTGAGCAACCTCGACACTGCCCCCGTTCTGCCTTTCGGCCACGGTCTGTCCTACACAAACTTCGAGTACACCGACCTGCATCTAGCGGAGGATGCGGTGCCCACTGCGGGGTCGTTCACGGCGAAAGTGCGCGTGCGGAACACGGGCGAGCGGGATGGTGCGGACATCGTGCAGCTATATGGGCGCGACGTCTTTGCTTCCGTCACCCGACCGGTGATCCAGCTCCTGGGCTACGCTCGGGTGCAGTTGGAGGCAGGGGAGAGCGCGGATGTCACCTTCGACGTGCCGACCACCAGGTTCGCGTTTAGCGACCGCCGCATGGTTCGCGTGGTGGAGCCTGGGCTGGTTGAGGTCTCGGTGGGCACATCCTGCGCGGACCTGGCCCTCTCCGAGTCGGTCACACTCAGCGGTGACGTGCACGAGGTTGGCATCGAGGACCGCCGGCTAGTGGACGTCAGCATCCGGAGAGATGGCGGCGAGTGAAGGGGTGGCGTGGCACGCCGTTCAAAGTCCTCTGCGGCGTTGTCAGGCCCTTCGGATCTAGGGGCCTGTCCGCAAACTGAAGGGCACACAGACTCTCGACAACGTCGCTGAGCAAGCGTTTCCTTCAGGTCTCCTGTCTCTCCCAAGAAGGGATTCGCCGGCGGTAGTCGCGTTGCTCTACCTCGCTCTTCGCAGGCTGATCGGTTGGGCGCTCGGCTCGCCGACCGCTCCAAGGACGTCGAGATCCTCGTCTTGCGCCACCAGCTGCAGGGCCTGCCTCGTCAGACCCCTGGGCCGAGACTGCGGCGGCGCGATCGTCTTCCCCTAGCCGCCGCCAGCCGGGTGCCTCCCGGGGCATGAATGGAGCGGGAGTCTCTTGTCCTTCGGACGCGCGCCAGTCGCGTGCGCAGGCTCTTGCCCGGTGCCCGGCGCTGCTGCCAGGCGGCCTCGACCAGCAGGCGGCGCACATGCGCGTTGCCGGTCTTGGTGATCGATCCCTGGCGACGCGAGGCTCCAGAGGATCTCTCGGAGGGGTCAGGCCGAGGAACGCGGCCAGGCTGCGCCCACAGAAGCGCTGCCAGTCGCCGATCTCGACGGTGAGAGCGCAGGCGGTGAGCGTCGAGACGCCGCGCAGCCAGCCCAGACGCGCGACGACCTCCGCCCAGGGTCCCCTGGCCGCCTCCGCTGCGATGGCGGCGTCGAGGGCGACCGCCGGCGCCGGCTGCGCGTAGACCCAGGCGACCAGCGGTTTGGTGGCCACGGGCACGGCGAAGCTTCTCACCTCACCCGTGAGCCCGTCGAGCACTCCCGCCTGGACCGAGCGGGCGTGCACATCAAGCCCGATGAACCTACGCTCATGCATACCGGCGCCTCCTCGCGGCTGCGGTCTGCCGTCGCGCTGCTCGCAACGGCGACCCGCGCCGGACTATGCGCTGAGGCGTCGGGCGGTTCCCTATGGTCTAGCGGCTGATGACAACCTTCAGGGCCTTGGTTTCGGCCGCGCGGGAGAAGGTGTCGTAGGCATCCAGGATCTGGTCGAAGGTGAAGTGGTGGGTCGCAAGCTTCTCAGCCGGGATCTTCTTCTGGGCCACAAGCTTCAGCAGCATGGGGGTCGTGTTGGCGTTGACCAGCCCCATGCTGATGTTGATGTTCTGGATCCACAGCTCTTCCATATGCAATTCGACCGGCTTGCCGTGGACCCCGACGTTAGCCACATTGCCCCCGGGGCGGACGAGCTCAATGGCCATATCAAAGGTTTGCGGAACGCCGACCGCCTCAATGGCCACATCGACACCTGCTCCGTCGGTCAGCGCCAGAACCTGCTCCTTCCAGTCGGCTACTCCGGAGACGACGACGTCGGTGGCGCCGAACTCTTTGGCCTGCTCCAGGCGGGTCTCGTCCAAGTCGATGGCGATGATCGTCGCCGCGCCGTAGAGTCCGGCCGTGGCAATGGCCGCCAATCCCACCGGTCCGGCCCCGATTACCGCCACCACGTCCCCGGGCTTGACCCCCCCGTACTGGACGCCGATCTCGAAACCTGTGGGTAGGATGTCTGAGAGCATGACGGCCTGGTCGTCACTGACACCCTCGGGCATCTTGTACAGCGAGTTCTCTGCATACGGTACGCGGACATATTCGGCCTGGGTGCCGTCGATCAGATGCCCGAAGACCCAGCCGATTCCGGACTGTCCTTCGTCCCCCAGGCAATGGGAATAGAGTCCGGCCTTGCAATTGGCGCAGTGTCCGCAGGACTTGATGCAGGAGATGATGACGCGATCGCCTACCTCGAGGCTGCCCACGGAAGAACCGAGTTCCGTGATGGTCCCGACGCCTTCGTGGCCCAGGATCCGGCCGTTCTGGACGGCCGGCACATCGCCCTTGAGGATGTGCAGGTCCGTTCCGCAGATGGTGGTCGTGTCGACCCGCACGATCACGTCGGTGGGGTGAATGATCTCCGGTTCCGGAACATCCTGCCAGGACTTCTTGCCCGGACCGCCATAAACCAGCGCTTTCATGGTATCTCCTTTGGCTGTACGCGATTTGAGGCAACACCCGGGGCACGCCCGCACGCTCCGCCGCCGGGCCTGTGTCCGGGTGTGGCCATTGATTTGGGCCGTGTACTTCTTACACAGACCAACCTACACCCTGCAGGACACAGAGACTCCCGCTCCAGTCATGCCGCGAGCTCATGCTCGTGGATCAGTCCGCCAAGCACGTCTTTCCGCCGTACTGGCGCGCTCGATCTGACCACGACGGGTGCTCTTTCCCTGGTGTCTGGCGCGCGCCGGCCGAGGCCACGATGGGGCCGCTTGGCAGTGTCGTGGTCGACGTACTTCAGCGAGCACCTTCTCCAGGTGCCTGCGACCACAGATAGGCATCCAGCCCAGGCATTCCCTGCGCACGGTGCTCAGCCAGCGTGCGGCAAAGGCATTCGCCTGGGGAGCCTGGATCGAGGTGCGAAGGCCTGAACCGGCCCGGGTTCGGTGGAGACTCATTTGCTTGAGTGCTTCCTGCTCCCGCCGGGCAGCTTGACGACTCCGATCCTCCTCGAGGAGCCCCGCGCGCGGGGGATGGACCAGGGACTTGCGTGCGCTGAACGGGGACGGAGTGGAAACCCCCCTGTCGACGTCGCGACGAGAGTGAGCGTTCTCTGCGGGCCGAACACCGGACAGCTGCAACAAGCCCCGTGTGCTATCTGGCGCGAGGCGCGCCGCGCCGCTCTGCCATGAGTAGCGACTTCGGCGCACTGCCCCGCAGGAAGCGCTGGCGTGCCAGGAGGGGTGAGCCAAGCCAACGTTGACCTCAGGCCGTGGTAGGTGTAGGCCAAGGCGATGCCAGAGAGTCGAGACTCGCAGCGTGTGAGTTGAGGCTGTGCTGATTCGTCGGTGGCCCATGCGGCCACCTTCTGACCCGGCGGGGAGCGACTGATGAGAAGGGCCTCAAGGGCCGGTCTCTGCGTTTGTGAGGGCCCTGCGTATCGCTGACTAAGGGAGGGACCATGCCGTCGAACAGCACCCAAGCAACAAGGCCCGCCGTCTGGCGAGCGAGGTCGCAGCCATGGCGGCCGTGGGGGAGTGCTGCGCTCCTCACCCTCGCCCTGCTGACGGCCCTGCTCTGCGGCCTGGCGGCGCTGCCCAGCGGCGCCAGGGCTGCCGTTGCCTCGACACCGATCGCGGGCGGCGTGCTCACCTCAATGGCGATGCCCAGCCCAGTCACCGCTCAGCCGACCTACCCCTTCCAGGACCCTCGCCTTCCATTGAACGCCAGGATCGACGACCTCGTCGGGCGGTTGACCCTGGACGAGAAGATCCCCCTGCTCCACCAGTACCAGCCTGCCATCCCGCGCCTGGGGATCCCGCTGTTCAAGGCCGGCACCGAGGCAATCCACGGTGTCGCCTGGTCGTGTGACTACAACGACAACGGCAACGTCGTGACCGCCACCGGCACGGTGTTCCCGCAGGCGGTCGGCATGGCCAGCACGTGGGACCCCAGACTCATCCAGCGGGTCGGCTCCGTGGTCGGCGACGAGGCGCGCGGGTACAACGTCCAGAACCCGGTGGTCTGGGGGCTGAACCTCTGGGCGCCCGTGGTGAACCTGTTGCGTGACCCGCGCTGGGGCCGTAACGAGGAGGGCTACTCCGAGGACCCGACGCTGACCGGGGCGATCTCCACGGCCTACGGCTCGGGCCTGGAGGGCAACGACCCCCGGTACCTGAAGACCGCGCCCACCCTGAAGCACTACCTCGCATACAACAACGAGGTCCAGCGCGACGTGACCTCGTCCAACGTCCCTGCCCGGGTGCTGAACGAGTATGACCGGAAGGCGTTCAAGCCGGCGATCTCGGCGAACGCGGCGACCGGGGTGATGGCATCGTACAACCTGGTCAACGGCCGCCCCGCCACCGTCAGCCCCGACCTCAACGACGTGGTGCGCAGCTGGACGAGCAAGACCCTGTTCAACGTCAGCGACGCCTACGCTCCCTACAACCTCACGGGATCCGAGGCGTACTACGCGACCCAGGCCGAGGCCGACGCCGCGGTGATCAAGGCGGGCCTGAACAGCTTCACCATCGACGGCCCGAACCCCCAGCCGATGATCACCGCCATCAAGTCGGCCCTGTCCCAGGGCCTGCTCACAGAGAAGGACATCGACACCGCGGTGCGGCAGGCGCTGAGCATCAGGTTCCGGCTCGGCGAGTTCGACCCGGGGGGCGGCCCCTACGCGAAGATCACCCCGGCGGTGATCAACAGCCCCGCCCACCAGCGGCTGGCCCGCAAGACCGCCGACGAGGCCACCGTCCTGCTCAAGAACGCCCGTCACACGCTGCCGCTGGACGCGTCCAGGACGGCGAAGGTGGCGGTGATCGGCCCGCTGGAGAACACGCTGTACTCCGACTGGTACAGCGGCAACCTGCCGTACAAGGTGACCCCTCTGCAGGGCATCCAGGAGCGACTCGGGGCCGGCGCATCCGTGACCGGCACCGAAGGTGTGGACCGGATCGCCCTCAAGGACGTGGCCACCGGCAAGTACGTCACCGCGACCGGCACGTCCGACAGCAACGTGGTCGACGAAAGCGCGTCGACAGCCTCGGCCAGCACGCAGTTCGATGTGTTCGACTGGGGACAGGGCGTCCTGACCCTGCGCAACGTGGCCAACAGCAAGTACCTCGGGTACAACTGGGGCCCGTTCGTCACGCGTGACGACCAGCCCAACGGCTGGTACGTGCAGCAGCAGTTCAAGCTGGAACAGCAGACGGATGGCAGCTACGTCATCCACTACGTCGGCTACGAGACCCAGGAGAGCTGGTTCGGCCCGAACCGGTACCTCACCGTGGACGGCAACGGCGCCCTCACCCTGGGCTCACCGACCGCGGACGGGGCGGCTCGCTTCTCGAAGGAGGTCATCAGCAGCGGGCTGGCCGACGCCGTGACCGCAGCCAAGGGCGCCCAGACCGCCGTCGTCGTGGTCGGCAGCATGCCGTTCATCAACGGCCGGGAGGCTCACGACCGGACGTCGATGGCGCTGGCGGAGGGGCAGGAGGCCCTAGTCCGGGCGGTCCGCAAGGCTAACCCGCACACGGTCGTCGTCCTGGAGACCAGCTACCCCGACACCATCGCCTGGGAGCGGAAGAACGTGCCGGCCATCCTGTGGACCACCCACGCCGGTGCCGAGACCGGGCACGCGATCGCCGACGTGCTCTTCGGGGACTACAACCCGGCCGGTCGGCTTACCCAGACGTGGTACCGCTCGGACGGCGATCTGCCCTCGAACCTGCTCAACTACGACATCATCTCGTCCGACCAGACGTACCTGTACTACCAGGGCAACCCCCTCTACCCGTTCGGCTACGGCCTGTCGTACACCACCTTCCGGTACTCCAACCTGAGGACGAGTGCGGCATCGGTGGGCTCCCGCGGGACGGTGAACGTCAGCGTCGGCGTCACCAACACCGGCAGACGCGCCGGCGACGAGGTCGTCCAGCTGTACACCCACCAGCGCACCTCTCGGGACAAGGAGCCGCTGCGGCAGCTGCGTGCCTTCCAGCGGGTGCACCTGCAGCCCGGCCAGACCAAGACCGTGCGTCTCACGCTGCGGGTTGCCGACCTGGCCCACTGGGACGTGACGCGCAGCAGGTGGGTCGTCGAGTCGTCCGCCTACGACGTGCTGGTGGGGTCGTCCTCGACCGCCATCAGGCAGCGGGCCACGCTGCACGTCCACGGCGAGATGATCCCGCCGCGTGACCTGTCGAAGACGACGCGGGCGAAGAACTTCGACGCCTACTCTGGGGTCCAGCTCGTCGACGAGACGAAGGTGCAGGGGACCGCCGTCGGGGCCGTCGCGAGCGGGAACTGGGTCAAGTTCGCCGATGCGGCTCTGGGCGGCGGGGTCACCACTTTCACCGCCCGCGCGGCGAAGGCCAGCGCCGGGAACGGCACGATCCAGATCCGCCTCGACTCGCCGACGGGACCACTGGCGGGCACGGCGACCGTCGCCAGCACCGGCAGCGTCTACACCTACACCACGACTAGCGCCTCGCTGACCGGGGCACGGGGCCGCCACGACGTCTACCTCGTGTTCGGCTCGAACCTGCGGCTGGCCACCTTCTCCATCTTCAGCGTCGTGGTCACGCCCAAGGTCACGCTCAAGCTGAGCGGCCTCACGAGCGGCGCCCTGAAGCTCGGCAAGCGCGTCACGGCGAAGGGCAGAGTGACCCCCAGCAGCCTCGCCGGCAGCAAGGTCAAGCTCAGCGTGCAGAAGAAGAAGGGCGCCAAGTGGGTCACGGTCAAGAGCACGGCGCGCACGATCGGCGTCAGCGGCGCCTACAGCTGGAAGTACAAGCCCGCCAAGAGGGGCGCCTACCGCATGCGCGCCACGGTCGCCAAGACGACCGCGCACGCGGCCGCCGCGACGCCGTGGCGCAAGTTCAAGGTGAAGTAGCCCGCGCGAGAAGAGCCGAGCACGACCTGACGAGGGCTCCCGCCGGCCTGCTGCCGGCGGGGGTCCTCGCCTTGCAGAGTCGACCGGAGCGCAAGCCGGCGAGGGTGACACAGGCAGAAAGAGCCCGCCGAACGCTCCAGCGGGCTCCCTGCGGCTCCTGTGGCCTGTCTGCGGCTGCTACCGCCTGGCCGCCTCTACCCGGTCGCTGCCAACGATCTTGCCACCATCCCCATGCGAAACAGTGGAGATCGCCTTGCGCGTTGGGGCGCTACAGCTCCTCACCTCGCCGCTCCAGGCATCGAGCACGCCGGCCGAGACCGATCGTGCGTGCGCATCGAGACCGATGAACGAACGCTCACTCATGCGGCGCCTCCCCGTGACTTCGGCTCTGCCCCCACTCAGTGCGGTGGCAACCCGCGCCAACTTACGAGGCGAGGCGCCGCTTCGCCACATACGGTCTAGACACGACTCGTCTTGCTGGCGTTTCTCAGGGACTGCCGACGCGCCGCCAATGCTCGCTGAGCGTCACCCGATAGAAACGCGGCCGCGAGATGCTGACCGCGTCGCAAGCCGGTCGTGGTCTTGCGATCTCGAGATCCTCGATCGCGGGCCAGTTCAATCGTGCAGGGCGCTCATCGGGCAGGGACCCATCGGCCCTTCTGAGAATAGGTTGCTCTCGCAGCGGTGGATCCTGCCTGCCGTTTTCATGCTCGCCCGAAGTCGTCCTCCAGGCGCTCGATGTCGTCTTCACCGAAGTAGCTGCCGCGCTGCACTTCGATGAAGGCGAGGGGGTCCGGCCCCGGGTTCATCATCCGGTGGGCAACACCGGTGGCGATGTCGACCGACTCGCCGGCGGCAAGCGCCAGGTCTTCACCGTCGCGAGTGACGATCGCCCGGCCCGAGACCACATGCCAGTGCTCGGACCGGCGCCAATGCCGTTGCAGGCTCAGGCGCATGCCGGGCTGGACCACGATGCGCTTCACCTTGTGGTCGGCCTCGTCCTCCAGCACTCGATAGAAACCCCACGGCCGCTGGTCGTCGCGACCTGACTCATCCGGCGCCATACCCATTCACCTCCAGATAGCCAGACAAAAGCGGGCAACTCCAACTCCAAGCCACATCATGACTGTCCATCGTTTCGGGGCAAGTCCAGTCTGCAAAACCTCTATCGCCGGTTCGACTCCGGCCGCCGCCTCCAAGACCTCTTCGTCTGGCCCGCCCGCGGGACCTACTTCACCCTCACTTCGATGACCGCGAGCGCCTTTTCGTGGTTGCCGGCGTGGTCGCGCATCGTCACGGTCAGGTAGTGGATGCCCGGCGTCGGTCTGCGGAACGAGATGCCGTGGACGCGGCCCGTGGTCATCCAGCCGCGGTCGGAGCGGTCGCGCACTACGTAGGGGACGTCGAGGCGTACGTTCTTCTTCACCGTCAGTCACGGCCTGGTCGCGATGGTCCTGGGCACGATCCGGTCGCTGGCGACGCTGCGCACGACGGTGGCCCCGCCCGTGTCGTCGGTGGCGTCGACCCTCACCGTGTAGGGGCCGCTCCTGGTCGAGGGACCGGCGACGCCGGGCAGCAGTCGTCCGCATCACCGTGTCAGAGTAGACGACCAGGGCGCGCGGATCCATTTGAGGCGCTCTCCCCGCTGCCGTCTCCCGGCATCTCCGCCCGCACCGCGATCCGACCGTCAGGTGCTACCATCATGCGATGCAGCGGCTCACCGGAGCCGCCGGTCCAGGGGGTGCGCATCATGAGGAAGTCGTGTCTGTTGCCGGTCACCCTCGTGGCGCTGCTCTGCGCGCTCTTCCCGATCGCTCCGGCCGCGGCGTTCGCGGTCGACTCGACTCCCCCGGTAACGACGTGCGACGCGCCGTCCGGCTGGCAGAGCGCGCTCTTCACCGTGCACTTCACCGCGTCCGACGCCGAGTCGGGCGTGGCCGCGACCTGGGCCGCCATCGACGACGGGCCCCTGCTCGAGGTGGGCGGTCCGGCGGGCGCTTCAGTCGACATCCCGGCGCCCGCCGACCACTCCTTCGACGGCGTGCACACGCTGAGCTACTACTCCGCCGACGCCGCGGGCAACAGCGAGGTCGCTCACACGATCGAGGTGAGGGTCGACACCACGGGCCCGTCGACGTCGGTCAGGGCGGCGGTCGGTTACAAGGGCCGCGCCATCAGGCTCAGGTACTCCGTTCGCGATCGACTCAGCCCCGACGTCGCCGCGGTGACCCTGGTCGTGACCGACGGCGCCGGCCAGACCGTCACGAGCTTCGCCCTGGGCAGCAGGCACACGCGTGCCTGGTACGGCGTGAGATGGACGCCGCCGGCGAAGGGCGTCTTCCACTACAGCGTCGCCGCCCAGGACCTTGCCGGCAACGGGGAGGTCTCGGCCGCAAGCGCCACGATCGTCGTCAAGTGGCTGGCGCGCAAGACCATCGGGCGCTCTTATCAGAGACGACCGATCACGGTGACCCAGTTCGGCTCGGGCAGCCGGCGCCTGCTCATCGTGGGAGGCGTACACGGCAACGAGTCGGGGACGGCCGTGGCCAGGCAGTTCATGGCCTATCTGCTGGCGCATCCCAAGGCTCTGCCGTCCGGGGCGCGCATCGACGTCATCTCCTGCGCCAATCCGGACGGGTACGCGCGCCACATGCGCGGCAACGCCAGAGGCGTCGATCTCAACCGCAACCTGCCGACCTCCAACTGGAGGCGCTGGCTCAGCGCCTTGAACGAGCCCGGGAACCCCGGCTTGACCGGCGGCGTCGGCCCGGGTTCGGAGCCCGAGACTAGAGCACTGCTGGCCTACCTGCGCAGCGGTTTCTCCGTCGTGGTGAGCCTCCACTCGCGGGCCGGCATCCTCGACTGCACCGGCCCGGGGGCGCGCGCCCTCGGGCGGCGCATGTCGGCGCTCTGCGGTTTTCCGGTGAGCAAGCTCTGGTACGACCCGTACATCACCGGCTCGCTGGGTCGCTGGGTGCCCGAGCGTTACCACATCCCGATCGTCACCGTCGAGTTGCTACGCGCCAGGCTCGGCTCCGGGATGCGCGCCGCGCTTCTGGCGGCGGCCCGGTGAAGCTGCCGGTCCGCGAGCGTATCCCGCCGACGCTGTGCCGATGAACCATCCTCGAATCGCCGTGATGAGCCTGCTGGTGCTGGTCGCCGGCAGTGTCGGCGCATGGCCGGCGGCGACCGTGGCGGGAGCAGCGGACGCGACCGCCGCCTCCGTTCCGCCCTCACGCTGGGTGGCGGTCTCGGTGGCCACGCTGTGGGTCGGACCGGGCCTCGCGCGGCCGGTCGACGCGCCCTCCGCGGCCAGCCCGGCCGAGCCCCGTGCGTGGGTCGCGGGGATGACCATCGCCCAGAAGCGCTGGCTGGTCGGCAAGCTGGAGACGCAGGCGCTGTACGGGACACGGGTGTGTCTGCTGGCCACGTCCGGAGCGTGGTCCAGGGTCGCCGTACCCAGCCAGCCGACGCCGAGAAACCGCTGGGGCTACCCGGGCTGGCTGCCCACGGCGCAGCTCACCGAGGAGCCGCCCGAGACCCCGCTTGCGGCGGCGCCGCGGACGGCGGTGGTCAGGCGGCCGACCGCCTGGCTTTGGGAGACCCCAACCTTGAGCGGGCGCATCCTGGAGACCTCTTACGGCACCCGACTCCCCGCCGTGAGCTGGACGCCCACCTCCGTCGAGGTCGTCCTCCTGGATGGGCGGCACCGGTACGTGCGGCGTTCCGCGGTGGCGCTGCACCGCCAAGGAACGGCCTGGCCCGAGCTCACCGGATCGAGGCTCGTTACTGAGGCCAAGCGATTCCGGGGCCTGCAGTACCTGTGGGCCGGTACCTCGGGGTTCGGCTTCGACTGCTCGGGGTTCACGCACACGGTCTTCCGGGCGCTGGGGAAGACGATCCCCCGGGATGCCGGGCCTCAGCGCGCCAGGGGGGAGCCGAGCGCCGCTCGCGCGGCGCTGCATCCGGGCGACCTGGTGTTCTTTCGCGCCCCGTCGGGCGTGATCCACCACGTGGGCATGTACGCGGGCGGCGGCAGGATGATCCATGCTCCACGCACCGGCCGCGCGGTGCAGCTGACGTCGATCTACACCGCGCCCTACTTCGGTGAGTTCGCCGGCGGGCGGCGCTACGCGCGCTGAGCAGTCGCCGGCGCCCGCGCCGGGCCGGCGCCGGCCGGAGCCTCCATCGTGTCTCAGTAGGCGTAGATGCTGGTCCTCGTGCCCGTGCGGAGCGTGCCCACCGCGCAGGCCGACCGCGCGGCGGGGTCGAGCCAGCGCAGCAGGCGGATCATGTCTCTCCGCGCCACAGAGACGCAGCCGGCGGTGTAGCCGCGGCCGAAGACATGGAGAAAGATCCCGGCGCCCCGGCCGAAGATGCGGCTGTTGGGCCGCGCGTTGTAGCCGCTCGAAACGGTGAACTCGTACTGGACGGGGTAGTCCGCGAGGTGCTCGCCGTAGACGTGGCGCCCGGTCTCCACCCAGGTGTTGTACGTGGCGTTGCGCTCGGAGCTCCACCAGGAGCGCCGGGTGATGTGTCGGTAGGCCATCTTGACGCCATTCGCCGGTCGTCGGTGCGTGCCGAAGACGTACCCGGGCAGGCGCCAGATTCCGGTAGGCGTGGTCAGCGACCCGGCGTGACGGCGGAGGCCGTCGATGAGGCCTCTCTTGCCGAGGCGGGCGGTGACGGCCAGCGCCTCCACCCAGTCGCCGTCGCGGTAGTCGAACAGGCGCAGGACGCCGTCGCGGGAGCCCAGCCGCGCGCCGGTGACCACCACCAGTTGTCGCGATGCCCGGCGCGAGGCCATCAGTTCGGGGAGCGTCGTGACGCCGTCGCGGTTCCAGACGGGCGCGTCCGGCCTCGCGGTCACCGCCACGATTGTGCTGACC
>Ga0209585_10000705_pt1 | contig 12975 bp, 14 predicted proteins | sample NGEPerone_FD_185491 | JGI IMG/M metagenome (GOLD analysis project Ga0209585, IMG submission 185491) | Arctic peat soil microbial communities from the Barrow Environmental Observatory site, Barrow, Alaska, USA - NGEE Permafrost154B-one... | ecosystem: Environmental > Terrestrial > Soil >... | reverse complement strand
CGGCGCCACTCCCGACTACCGCGGGCTCGAGACCTTCCGGACACGCTTCCCAGGTTCGGACACGCTGCTTGTCGGCGCCGGTGGGACCCCGCTGGAGACGTTCCTTGGAGGAACCGCGTAGCCCGGCATGTGGTAGCACTTATGTGCTACACTCCCCATTGTCCGAAATGTTCCGCTTCTCTGGAGGACACATGACTCGCGGACTGAAACTGCGCCAAGCCGGCGGCTCGATCAGCGCGACGTTGCCGAAAGACATGGCCGATCGCCTCCACCTGTCCGCAGGTGACACCGTGTTTGCGATAGAGACCGACCGCGGCATCCTGCTCACACCCTACGACCCGCAGACAGAAGAAGCGCTCGCCATCGCGGCCAAGGTCGCCGGCAAGTACCGCAACGCGCTGCGCGAACTGGCGAAGTAGCCCGTGAAGCGGGGGGAGCCGCGCTGGGTCGAGAGACTCGTGGTCGAGGCGGTGCAGTTCGACCTCGTGCGAACGTACGGCGGCCTGCCGGGGCTGCGCGACGAGCACGGCCTCGAGTCGGCACTGGCGCGCTCGAGGCAGCGCTTCGCCTACGAGCCGGAAAGCGACCTGGCGGCACTGGCGGCGGCATACGCGTACGGGCTGGCGCGCAACCACCCCTTCAACGATGGCAACAAGCGCGTGGCCTTCGTGACGACGGGCGTCTTCCTGGGGCTCAACGGCGGCGAGATCGAAGTGCCTGAGACGGAGGTCGTGAGCGTCATGCTCGCGCTTGCTGCCGGTGAGCTCGATGAGAAGGAGCTCGCCTCATGGCTCCGTGCGCGCCTGGTCCCAAGATCGGAAGGGGAGTCCGGCTAACAAGACTCTGCTCGATCCCATCGGCGGTTGATGCTATGCTGTCTATGCACCAACACACCAACGCACCTCACACCTCGGCTTCAAGGAGTAGCCTTATGCCACGGCTCACGATCACGCTCAGCGAGGAGCGCCAACGCGCCGTCAAGGAGGCGGCGGCGCGGCGCGGCATCACCATCACTGCACTCATCGACGAGAGTCTCGAACGGGCCGGGGTCCGCACCAGCGAGAGCGCCCGGCAGATTCTCGCACGAGCCCGGGCCAAGGCCCGGATGAGCGACGCCGACGCGATGGACCTCGCGCTGCGCGAGACCGGTGGCGGGCGCGCGCAGCGCCCGTGACGCTCGTCGCCCTCGTCGACACCAACGTCGTCGTCAGCGGTGTGCTGGCGGGCCAGGGAGATTCACCGAACGCCCGTATCCTCGACACCATGATCGCCGGCACGCTCTACTTCATCCTGTCGGACGAGCTCCTTGCGGAGTACCGGGCGGTGCTCCTCCGGCCCGCCATCGTCGCCCGGCACGGTCTCGCCGACACGGAGGTCCACACGGTTCTCGAAGGCATCGTCTTCAACGCCGGCTGGCGCGAGCCCGGGCCTGCGGCCCCCGACTCCCCCACCGTCCCCGGTGACGCCCACGTCGTGGCCCTGCTGGAGGCCGAGCCTGCGGCGATCCTCGTGACCGGCGACCGTCGGCTGCGCGAGGCCGTCTCCCCCCGGCGATCGGTGCTCCCGCCTGCCGAGCTCGCAGCACTGCTGGGTTCTGCGACGCCCGGACCGTAGCCGAGGGACGGGCCGGCTGCGCCGCCGCGCACCTCACTTTCAGTTTGTCAGCCTTCCTATGGCCGTATTGACTTGTATTATCACAATATGACATGTAAAGTGTGACTCTGGAGGTGCATCATGCAGACAGCCGTGACCAAACGCGGGCAGACCGTCATTCCGGCGGCCATTCGCAAGCGCTACCACATAGACAATGACGTTCATCTGGTGTGGCTGGACGACGGCGAGACCATCAGGGTCGTCCCCGTGCCGAACGATCCACTGCAGGCCCTGCGCGGGCGGGGTCGTGGTGAGCGACTGACCGAGCGCTTGTTGGCGGAGCGTCAAGCCGATCGCGATCGTGAAACGCGCGCCTGACGATACTGAGACAGGCGCCACGGCCGCGACGGGATCACGGCCCTGGCTGCTCGATACATCGGCGCTCTTGTCGTACATCGAGGACGAAGCGGGCGCAGACCGCGTGGAACAGGCGCTGAAGCAGCCAACAACGATCGTGCCCTGGCCGGTCCTTCTGGAGACGCATTACGTCACCCTGCAACTACGGGGTCAGGCGGAAGCGGACCGGCGCATCGCCTTGATCAAGCAGCTCAACGTCAAGATCTTGTGGGACATGGATGAATCGACCTTGCTCACCGCGTCAAGGCTGAAGGCTGAGCATCGCGTCTCCCTGGCCGCTGCCATCATCGCCGCGTTCGCCATCCGCAGGGGCGCGGTGCTGATGCACAAGGATCCGGAGTTTGACGCCCTGACCGGGCTGTTGCCGCTGGAGGCGTTGCCCTACAAGTCGTCTGCCGACAGCTCGTAGGCGGCCCCCGCGGCACAGGTCAGGGTCTTCGTCACCACAGAGGATCGCCGAGGTGGGCGCATTCCACCCTGAGTGCCCCAGTCCGACGCGGCCGCGACGCGCCCCGCCGCCTCGTCACTCGAGCACCGTCGCCAGATACGCCGGTGTGGGTTCCTCCCCGAGCAGCAGGCCGGCCACGCCTTTCTGCGTGTCCCAGCCGTAGGCGCGATCCGGGTTGTCGTCGGTCATCACCGCCAGCGCCCAGCGCTTCTGCCCTCTTTCGAGCCATGCCGCCTGCAGCATCAGCCGGTTGTCCATGCCCAGCCAGCCGCCCTTGAAGAACGTCTGCCAGCCCTCCGGCCCCGCGGCCGCGGGGATGCCCCAGCGCTGCATCGCCGTGATGCCCGTCAGCAGCCTGCGGGCGAACGCACGGCGCCCGGCCGGCACGTACCGCTCCAGGTCGAAGAAGAAGCGCGCCTGGTCGGCGGCCGAGACTCGACTGTCGAGCCAGCCGGCGCCCGGCTCGAAGTCCTCCATGCCCGAGAGCGTCGCGACTCTCTTCAGGCCCTTGCCGCCGACGACGCCGTAGATGGTGTAGGCGCTGGCGTTATCGGACTCCGCGATCATCGTCGTGGCGACGCCGTCGAGCGCCGGGTCCGCCGCGGGCCGAGCGCGCAGGTAGGCGACGAGCAGCATCGCCTTGACGAGGCTCGCGCCCTCGAAGGTCGCGTGGGCGTGCAAGCCCGTGACCTCGCCGCGGCTGTCCACGACGGCCACGCCGACCTCGCCGGCGCGACCGCCGGCCCAGTCCAGCGCCCGGGCGACGGCCTTCCGGCCGGGGAAGGCGGGCGGGAGCGGCGCGAGAACCCGCAGCTCCGCCGCACTGGCCGCCGCCTCCGCGCGCCCGGACGGGTCGCGCAGGTGCACAAGGTAGGTGTAACGGCCGGCCGGGAGGTCGGCGCGAACGGTGACGGCGTGGACGCCTTCGGCCGGCACGGACGCGCCGAGACGCTGCGCCTTGACCTGCCCGCCGTCCTTCGCCAGCACGAGGAGCGTCGCCGTCCAGGTGTCGTCGACTGCGCCGTCGATACGATAGCGGAGCCTGGTCTGTTCGCCGCGACGCACCTCGACGGAGGAGAGGGCGGTGGTGCGCGGGGCCGCGGCCGGCGCTGACGGAGTCAACGCCGCCGGCCGCGGCCCCGCCTGCGCTCCGCCGTCGCGCCACAGCACGAGCGCGGCCGTCCCTCCCGCGGCAGCGAGGACCAGCACGGCCAGCGCCGCCGCGAACAGCCTGCGGCTGCGGCGGCGCGCCCGCCGCGCGCTCGACTCGTAGATCGTCCGTGGGGCCGCGCCGCGCATGGCCTGATTCTACAGGTACGGCGCGGAATGCCGGTTCGAGCAAAGCCCGCCGTTGCCGCACCACTTTGGCGGAGCGACATGGGAGTCGAACCCACCCAGGGCAGGATCACTGCCCCGCAGACGGTTTTGAAGACCGCGGTAGTCACCGGACCACGAGCCGCTCCGCTCGCCCCCATCTTCCCACGCCGGTGGCGGCGGGTGTTACTTCGCCAGATCGAGCAGGGCCTGGCGGTCCTTGGCGAGCTTGTACTCGGACTCGACCTCGAGGAGGCCGCCGGGGAACTCGTAGGCCGGCATGAGGGCCACGTAGTCGTCGGCGTTGAAGGCCTCGGGGTTGTGGACGCCGGCCTGGGGGTCTCCCGGCTTGCTGCCGAGGCTGCCCGTGGCGAGGAGCTCGATGGTGATGACCGGCGTGAAGGCGGTCTGGGCGACGACGACCTGGGTGCCGTACTTGTCCACGCACTCCTTGCTGTCGGCGACCTGGTACAGGTAGACCTTGCGCTCCTTGCCGTCCTTCTTGCCCGTCACGTAGGCGCCGGCCGCGGTCTTGCCGACGTACTGCTTGCCGATCTCGTTGGGGTCGGGGGCGGCGGCGGCGATGACGTCGCGCGGGGCGACCATGACGTCGCCGACCTTGATCTTCTCGGCCTTGTCGATGTTGATCGAGCGGAAGATCTGCATGGCCTGCATGAACTCGTCGCCGAGGGCGTACTTGAAGGTGGCCTTCTTGACGCCCTTGAGGCGGTCGGCGTTGCGGGCGATCTGGATGACCTCTTCGTGCTCGACATGGCCGATCTCGACCTCGCCGATGCCCTCGGGGAGCCAGAAGTTCTCGAGCTCGGCGAACGGCTCGATCGTGTGCACTTCCCCGTTCTCGTACACGATCGCCGGGTTGTTGCACTCTTCGATCGTGGTCCAGACGCTGAAGCCGAAGCTGATGCCGGTCGCGCCGGGGATCTCGAGGTTGCTGCCGTCGCGGATGCCGATCTCGTCGATCTCGTCGAAGAGGTGGTCGGCCGCGTAGCGGGCGAAGTAGTCGGCCATGCCGGGCTCGACGCCGAAGCCGGCGAGCGCGTACTTGCCGATCTTCTCGAACTCGGGGCTGAGCGCGTACTCGTCGTCGCCGAGCTTCTTGCCGCACGTGTGCAGCGGATCGGTGGGGTGCGGCTCGGACAGCGTCATGGCGGTGTCGAGGTAGTGCACCTGCGCCTTGAGGGCGGCCTGCAGAAGCTGCGGGTTGAAGTTCGGCGCGCACAGGTTCATGAGGATGTCGACGCCGTGCTTCGTGGCCAGGGCGGCCACGGCGTCGGCGTCGCCGGCGTCGATCTGCGCGGCGACGAAACGCGGATCGTTGAGCTTGGCGACGAAATCGGCGGCGCGCTTGCCGTCGTAGTCGGCCATGACCATCTTCTCGAGCCACTCACCCTTGGGGTCGCGGCGCTTGGCGATCGCGGCGATGGACTGGCCCACACCACCAGCGCCGACAACGAGAGCCTTCATGGTGTTCCTTCTCCTTGACGTGACGGGTCCGCGCCTGCGGCGAGCCCGCGCCCTATCACAGGCGTCCTGTGAGGCATATTGTATAACCTTTGGCGCGGATCTCCCGTGTCAAGTCAGCAATCGCGCAGGTTTCATGAGGAGCCGGACGGCGGCAGGCGCCAGCCGGCCGCGTCGGCCACCGTCCTCGCCAGCGCCATGAGACCGGCCTGGTCGCCGGGCGCCAGCGTCTGCAGCTGCTCGCGGATCGCCGCCAGGCGCGCATCATCCGCGGCCGGCGGCGCGGACGCCGCGCCGTCACCCGCAGGCTCCGCGGCGACGGCCGGGGCAGCCGGCTCCGCCGGCCGGTCTGCGGCCTCCGCGCGCCCCACCAGGTCCAGGCCCACGATGCCGTCGCCGATGACGGCTTCGATCTGCCAGGCCAGCGCCTTGTCCGGCTCGGCGGCGAGGCGCGCCCTCATCTCGCCGCTGAACGGCGGCTTGAGAGCCTCCTGGAACGCCGCCGCGGCGGCGGCGCGGTCGGCGGCGCGCACCCGCGAGATGAACTCGTGGCCCACGAGCTCCTTCTCCGCCGCGCCGACGGCGCGGCGGAACGACGGGCTCACGAACGTCATCACGCCGTTGCGGTCGACCTCGACGACGAAGGCGGTCTGCGTGTCGGCCAGCAGCTGCAGGCTCTTGCGCAGGCGGCGGACCTCGTCGTGATCGATGGTCTCCACGTCCGGCTTGCTGATGAAGAGCAGGTAGGCCATCGCCCGGGGCTCGCCCCTCTCGGCGACCGGCCCCAGGGAGACGCGCACCCAGACCTGCTCGCCGTCCGGGCGGCCGAGGTGCTCTTCGAAGACCTGCTCGCCCTCACGGCGAAAGCCGCGGGCGCGGTCGGGCCAGCCCGGCATGACGCTGGACCACTGCCGCCCCAGCAGGTCGGTGCTCGCGCCGCCCACGATCTTGAGAAGCGGCGCGTTGAGGGCGATCGTCTTGCCGGCGTCCGAGACCACGGCCACGGGCTGCTCCAGCGGCAGGTGCGACAGCACCTCGAACACGGTCTCGATCCGCTGGCGCACCGCGTAGGGCACCTGCGGCGCCATCCAGTACTCCTGCCCGAGCCCGTCCGGGGACGGACCCTGATCCTCCATCAACATCCTGGTCCAGTCGTTCACTGCCGCCTGCTTAGAGAGTAGGGGGGAACGTGCAGTCTACACGCCGACCTTGTACATCGTGCGCTCGCCGAGCCCGGTGACGACCTTGGCGTAGCCGCACAGCTCGGCGTCGAGGGCGGGATCGCCGGTGTCGACGAGCAGAGGCCGGCCCTCCAGCGACAGGAGCTTGGTCTGCGTGGCGATGACGGTGATCGCGGCCGTGCCCACGCGGCGGATCACGGCCGGGCTGATCTGCTGGTTGCCGCGACCGAAGATGTGGCCCTGACCGCCGATCACGGTGACCACGATGTGCGCCTCGGAGTGTGTCTGCAGGAGTCGCAGCAGGTCCTCCTCGGTGACGTCCCTGCCGGCGAGAGCCCCGTCGCGCACGGCGTCGACGCCGAGCAGCGTCTTCTCGAGGCCGAGACGGGTCATGATCGTGCGCGTGGTCGTGCCCGGGCCCAGGATGTACAGGGCGCCCGGGCTCATGTCGCGGATCACCTCGGTGGCGACGTCGTTGAGGGCGCGCTCCTCGCCGGCCACCCCGCCGGCCTTGGCGCTCTGCGTGAGCCCGCGGGCATACGGCACCGACATGTAGCCGTAGAGGCGCGCCGAGACGCGGTTCTCGCGAAAGGCCTCCTCGTCGATGTCCATGACCTCTCCCTCACGCAGGCGCACGGCCGCCGGGCGCCGGTGAAGGAAGAGCGCCGCCACGTCGCCGGCGGCGGCCGGCGTCGTGGCGTAGACGGCCGAGTGGATCTTGACGCCGGCAGGCACGCCGATCACGGGCACGCGCTGGCCGACGGCATTGCAGATGTTGCGCGCCGTGCCGTCGCCGCCGGCGAAGAGGATCAGGTCGACGCCGGCGGCCAGCAACTCGCGGGCCGCCTGCTCGGTGTCGGCCGGGGTCGTAAGCACGAACTCGCCGGCCGCGCCCAGAGCGGCCTCGTCGCGGCCGCGATCGCGCTCCGCGGCGGCCCAGGTAGGACGGCCGCAGAATGTGCCCAGCACGCGCGGCTCGAAGCCGGCCGCGCGGGCCTCGTCTGCGCCCATCTCGGCCGGCCAGGTGACGATCTCGACGTGATCGCGCACGCGCGCCAGGCGCTCGAGCGCCAGCCGTGCGCGCCGCGGAGCGTCGCGCACGGCGCCCAGCTCGAGCGCCCGCCGCAGGATCTCCGCGCCGTCGCTCCCCTTGAGGCCTACCCGGCCGCCGACGCCGGCGACGGGGTTGACGATCAGCCCAAGCCTCTTCACTTCTGCTTCAGGATGCGTTTCTTGTAGGCGCGCCAGGTGAAGGCCCACTGCTTCGGGTCCTCCATGGCCTCGGTGCGCCGCATCTGGTCGATGGGCTGGGCGTGCGGCGCGTCGAGCACGAACTGCGCGTCGGCGTAGGCCTCGTCGCTGCCCTTCTTGATGACCGCGGCCCACTCGTCGAGGTCGTCTTTGCTGTAGGTCTCGCAGGGCTCCGGCGTGAACGGCTCGGGCACCACCCACGGATGGTGGCTCATCCAGAAGCTCTGGACGCCGAAGTCGACGATGCGGTCGCGCAGAGCCTCGGTGCCGACGCCCGTGTCCTCCTTGAGCTGCTCCAGGCTGTAGCGCACCTGGTCGAGCCGGCGGTGGCCTTCGGCATACGGCCGGCTCACGCCCTTGACCGCCATCAGCAGGTTGTCGAGGTAGTTGTTGTTGAGCACGCTGATCTCGGCGACCTCCCTGAGGCCCTCGGGACCCATGTTGCGGATCCACGCGTAGGCACGGATGACGCCCATCCAGTTGCCCAGGAAGCCGCGCACGCGGCCGATGCTCTCGGGACGGTCGTAGTCGAGGTGGTACTTGTCGCCGACCTTGGTCACCACCGGCACCGGCAGGTACTTGGCCAGCTCGTCGGTGCACAGGTAGGCCCCGGTCGCCGGACCCTCGCAACTGTGCGGGCTCGAGAACGTCTTGTGCAGGTTGAAGTGGCAGGCGTCGAAGCCGGCGTCGCGCGCCCGGGCGAACCCCAGGATGCCGTTGGCGTTGGCCTGGTCGGTGAAGGCCAGGGCGCCGGCGTCGTGCAGGACCTCGACGTACTTGTCGATCTGCGGGTTGTAGATGCCGGTGTCCTCGGGGTTGGTGATCATGCAGCCGACCGTGCGCTCGCTGACGGCCGCCTTGAAGGCCTCGAGGTCCGGGTAGCCGTTCTCGTCGGGCATCACGGTGATGACCTTGAAGCCGGCGACCATCGGCGTGGCGGCGTCGCAGGGGTGCGAGAAGATCGTCGTGATCATCTCGCGGCGCTGGTCGAGCTTGCCCCTGGCCTCGAAGTAGCGGCGCATGACGCACGCGTTGGTGAACACCGCGTGCGAGCCGCCGCCCGGCTGCAGCGTGAAGGCGTCCATGCCGCTGATCGACTTCAGGTACTGGCCGGTGTTGTAGACGATCTCGAGCAGGCCCTGCATCGTCTCCTCGTCCTGCCACGGGTGCACGTCGGCGGCCTTGTGCCCGCGGATCAGCTCCTCGTGCATCTTGGGGCTGTACTTCATCGTGCAGGTGCCCTCGCCGATGTCGCTGCCGAGGTCCATGCCGAGCGTCATCTGCGAGTAGCGCAGGTAGTGGCGCAGCACCTGGTACTGCGCCATCTCGGGCAGCACCGGGGCGGCCGCGCGGCTCATCCCCTCGGGGATGTAGCTCGCGGCCTCACCCACAGCCGCCGTCACGTCGGCTTCGGCGAGCGGCACGAGGATGCCGCGCTCGCCGGGCGCGCCCTGCTCCATGATGAACGGCTCGTCCCAGCGCGGGGCCTGGTAGTCGCGCAGCACGCCGCCGTCGCGGCGCAGCTTGGCCAGACGGGCGACCTTCTCGTGCGGCGTCTCGCTCATGCCGTCACCTCCTTGACGGCCGCGGCCAAGGTCTCGATGTCGGCCTGGTCGTAGTACTCGGTGACGCAGTAGAGCGCGCTCTGGCCGAGCTCGGGGAACTCGGCCGAGAGGTCCTTGCCGCCGAAGATCTGGTGGCCGAGCAGCTTCTTGTTGACCTCGGCCACCGTCTTGCCCGTACCGTCGAAGTCGACGACGAACTCCTTGAAGAAGCTCGGCGAGAGCTTGATCCGCACACCGGGGATCTCGCCGAGCAGCTTCGCCGCGTAGTGCGAGCGGGCGATGCAGGTCTCGCCGAGCTCCTTGAAGCCCTGCGGGCCCATCACGGCCATGTACACGGCCGCGGCGATCGTCCAGAGGCCGGAGGCCGTGCCGACCCAGTCCTTGCCCTGGTCGCGGGCGCCGTAGCTGGTGCGCTCGGCCAGCGCTTCGGCGACGGCGTACTGGCCGGGGGTGGCGGTCTCCATGACCGTGTAGAGCTCGAGCGGGCACTCCTGGGCGAACCCGGGGTCGTCGTCCTTGAAGGCGATGAACCCGGAGCAGCCGCCGCCGGCGTGCATGTGCATGCCGAGCCCCTGGATGTCGCCGCAGGCGATGTCGGCGCCCAGGGCGCCGGGCGGGGCGAGCACGCCGAGCGTGATCGGGTCGACGCCGGCGATCGCCAGGGCGCCGTGCTCGTGGGCGATCTTGACGATCTCGGCGCCGCTGGCCTCGATGGTGCCGAGGTAGCCCGGGCTCTCCCAGTACACGGCGGCGAAGGAGTCGTCGAGCTTGGCGCGCAGGTCGTCGAGGTCGACCATGCCGGTCTCTCTGTCCCACTCGTAGAAGCGGATCTTGGTGCTGCCCGCCATCGCCTCGGGCTGGCACAGGGTGCGCGCCTCCATGAGCCGCATCGGGCTCATGTGCGACGGCGCCAGCACCTTGTCGCGGCCGGTGATGCGCCGGGCCATGCGAAACGAGCGCCCGGCCACGTCGCCCCAGTCGTAGATGGGGTTGGCGACGGCGTCGTAGTCGAGCAGCTCGCCGAGCATGCTGTTGAACTCGAAGCGCGTGAGGTACTTGCCGAGGTCGCTGTAGTCGCCGCCGCAGTAGGCGCTGACGAACTCGGCCCGGTTGATGACCTCGTCGACGATGGACGGCACGTGATGCTGCCAGCAGCCGGCGCCGCAGAAGTTCAAGTAGTCGACGCTGGAGACGTTTTTGTCGAGCAGGCCCTGCACGTGCCGGCGCAGGTCGCGCTCCGCGAGGATCGCCGGCGGGATGTCCAGCTCTCCCTTGAAGCGCAGGCGCTCGGGGATCTCGGCGTAGATCTCCTCGACGCTGCTCAGCCCGAGCTCGTCGAGCATGGCCTGCTTGGTGGCCGGCGCCGCGTTCGGGATGTAGGGATGGATGAACGGTTTGCCTGCCATGTGCGGTCTGGTTCTCCTTTTGCGGCAAGGATGGGAGGCCCTGGGGCGCTCAGCCGCTCCCCAGGCCGTAGTCGTCGAGGACCATGTGGATGACGTGAGAGAGGCGCGCCTGGTACTTGACGCGCCCCGACGGCGCGCAGTGCCAGAGGTCGACGAAATCGCGGCTCACGAAGCCGACCTTGCCGACGAAGTCGTAGTACCGGATGTGGTACTCGGCGGCAAGCGCACGGCATCCCTTGGCGTACCGTGCGCGTGGTGCGTCGAGCGCCGGCCGCACGATCGCGTTGTTGAACGTCAGGTTGACGAGCACCGGGTGCAGGTCCAGCCGCTGGCACTGGGCGATGAGCAACTCGAGCTGATGGTGGTTGTAGGAGTAGCGCTGCTTGAACACCGGGTAGCGTCGCGCGAGCCAGTCCCTGAGCAGCGCCCGCTTAGCCGAGTTGCCGAGCACGTCGCCGCTGGTGAAACGGTGCTGCGTGTAGCTGGTCAGGATGGAGCCGTGGGGGATCGCCGTGGCCGCGGACGTGGATGCCGGCGGCGAGGTCGTGTAGCGCCCGAGGTTGACGCCGATGAGCACCACCGAGGGCACGTGCGGCATCTTGTCGACGATCGTGATGTCGCGCAGGTAGCTTTGGCTGGCGGCGCCGAAGTTGAGCGCGCGGATCCTGTGGCCGACCAGGCGCGAGACCTGGTCGCTCCACGGCTTGTCGAGCGTGGTGCACTCGCGCGCCGCCGAGCCGCCCAGCAGATAGACCACGGGGACCTTCGGCGGCGCCGTCTGGAACTGGTCGAGCACCGCCCACAGGTGCCGCCAGTCGTCACCGTGGTGGAACGTGGAGCTGTGGGCGCCGGCCGGCGCGGCCACGCCGAGCAGCGCGCCGGCCAGCGCGAGCCACAGGAGCAGGCCGGCGAGCGCGCCGGCGAGGCGCCGGCGCGACAGCGCACGTCCGCAGTGGTCATCCATGAGGCGCCTCCTCATTCGTAGCCGTAGCCGGCGGCGGTGCCGTAGTCGATGCTGATGAGCGCGCCGGTGATGGGCGCCGCCGCGGGGCCGGCGAGGTAGAAGATGAGCTCGGCGACTTGCTCGGGCGTGATGAAGCGCGCCTTGTCGCGCTGCGGGTAGCTGGCGAGCAGGCGCTTGAAGTAGCCCTCGGGGTCGCCGCCGCCGAAGTCGCGCGCCTGGCCTTCGAGCATGGGCGTCATCACGTCCGCCGGGCACACGGCGACGCAGCGCACCAGGAACGGAGCGAGCTCGAGCGCGAGCGACTTGGTGAGCAGGCTCACGCCGCCCTTGGAGGCCGTGTACACGGCCGTCTGCGGCGTGCCGACCACCCCCGCGTCGGAGCTGAGATTGATGATGCAGCCCTCGGTCTTCTTGAGATGCGGGATCGCGTAGCGGCAGCAGAAGAACGTGCCCTTGAGGTTCACGCCGAGGACCTTGTCCCACTCTTCCTCGGTGGTCTGGTCACTCGGGCCCTCGGTCCAGACGCCGGCCGTGTTGACGACGACGTCCACACGGCCGGCGTCGGCGGCCGCGGTGTCCATGAGGTTCTGGCAGTCGGCGGGGACGCTGACGTCGCAGGTGAGCGCGTGCACCGTGGTCAGCGCGGCCAGCTCGCCGGCGAGCTCTTCGAGACCGACGGCGTTGAGGTCGCCGAGAACGAGGGTCGCGCCGGCGGCTGCGAAACGGCGCGCCACGGCCGCGCCGATGCCCCCGGCCGCGCCGCTCACGACGACCGTCCTGCCGTCAATGTCGTAACTCATGCGTCCCCCATGCATACATTGAACGGTCCTTCACTCTGCGTAGCTTACAGCGGCCGTCCTGAGCTCGCCATTCCGGCCGTCCGGCTCACCCGCCCTCAGAGCCGAGAGCCCGGCTACAACCGCGCCGACGCCGGCGCGCGACGGGCAGCCGAACCTCAGTAGTACAGCTCGCTCGGCCCCTTGTACTCCTGGATCGTGTTGCCGCCGTCGATCACCACGAGCTGCCCGGTGATGTAGCTCGCGTCGTCGGAGCCGAGGAAGCAGATGAGCTTGCCGACCTCGGCCGGCGTCGCGGCGCGCCCGAAGGGCGTGTTCTCGGCGCCGGCGCGCTCGCCCTCGGTGGTCGACCCGGTGTTGATCCACCCTGGACCGACGGCGTTGACGGTGATGCCGTGCTTGGCCACGTCGAGCGCCAGCCCGCGGGTCATGCCCAGCACGCCGGCCTTGGCGGCGCAGTACACCGACTCCTCCGGGTTGGCGACCACCGGCCCGGTGACCGACGAGACGTTGACGATGCGCCCATACCCACGCTCGATCATCCCGCCGATCACCGT
>Ga0209585_10000703_pt1 | contig 12995 bp, 24 predicted proteins | sample NGEPerone_FD_185491 | JGI IMG/M metagenome (GOLD analysis project Ga0209585, IMG submission 185491) | Arctic peat soil microbial communities from the Barrow Environmental Observatory site, Barrow, Alaska, USA - NGEE Permafrost154B-one... | ecosystem: Environmental > Terrestrial > Soil >... | reverse complement strand
GCGTCACGGTCCATGACCCGCTTGTCCTCGCGGACTGTGATGCGCAGGTTCTCGACCTCATTCACCAGGTCGGCGTACCCGATGGCCGACAGGACGGCGGCGGCGAGGTGAGCACGGAACGTCGCGTCGGCAGGGAACTGCGTAAACGAGTCGTCGCCGTGAAGGATGGCCCCGCACTCGCACTGGACGGAGCCCACGCCCATCGACCTCCAGCGGTGGTCGTTCACCGCCCGCGCTCCCACCTCCACGGCCGAGGCCACGGTGGTCGGACGGGCGGTCGGCAGGCTGTGGTTGGTGCAGAACCCAGCCGCACCGTGGTCGGTGGTCATTGGACCCACCTGACTACCCGATCGGCCAGCCAACCCCAGACCGCAGCGCGGATCGTATGCCCGTCATCCCTGGCGTCGAGCCAGCGGCAAAACAGGCTGTGCCAGACGTTCTCGATGCTCATGTCGCTCCTTCTCGGTTGGTGATCATCTTACACAACACTGTAGTCTCCATCTCTCCGCAACGTCAACATGCTCTCGGACCAAGAGGTCAGGTGGTAGCGGCCACAGTCGCACAGGTAGACGCGGCACTCTTGCCGGCGTACACCCTTCACTCCACCTTGGCGCAACCTCCGCGCCAGACCTTGAGCTCGATGCAGTGCTCGGGTGGCGTCGCGCTCGTCCACATACCCGCGCTTGCTGGTCACCGTGCACACGGTGGCGCTCATGGCCGCCACGCCTCGCGATACTCGGGGCGGTCGGCGTAGGGCAGGGCGAGGGCGTGGAGGATGAGGTCGGCGTGCGTGTAGACGTCCTCCGAGGATGCCAGGTCTGCACACTCCTCCATGATCCGCCGCTTCGACTCGCACTCGGCCAGGACGCGGGCGATTCCGAATCGCTCCATGAACGCGGTTACTGGGGCGTCGACGGAGGAGTGTCCATAGAACGACTGCGACAGCATGTAATCCTCTTGGCTGGACAGCGCTCTCGCCACCGCCTCGTCCTCGGCGATCCTCGTCAGGAGAAACTCGGTCAAGTCACTCATGCTTGTACCCCTTCCAGTGCGACCATGCGGGTGATGTGACCCTCGGCAGAGGCTACCGGCAGGATCATCCTGCGATGCCCTCCCCCGAGCTGTACCCGCCTGGCCGCGGACTGGCTGGCGGACAGACCGTAGACGATGTTCACGCCGTCCACGTCCACCACCGTGAGGTAGAAGTCTCGCAGCAGGAACGTGTCGTAACAGTGCTTAAGCACGGCCTTCGCCAGAGACTCGGGCGTGTCGTACTCGCCCGACTCCATGAGTTGCGCGATAGGTTCCCACTCAGATTTCCGCGGGATCAGGCCGTTCATATCCGCTCCAAGAGGAAGACAAACGCGCCCCATGTGTCATGGTGCTTGCACTCCGGGCAGTAGACGACGCCCACCCCTGACAGCAGTTCCTTGCCTGAGTCGCACAGCAGGTACAGGCGCACCTTGCCGCACCCGGGGCAGATGTACATGACTCGCCATGCTGCGGCATCGTCGGACAGGTGTGTCTTGTCGTGGTCGCCATGCTCGCACGGTTCTGCGTGCCCAGGATCGAAGTCGAGATCGGCGATGATCTCCAGGTCTGTTAGCGTGGCGGTCACAACGCGCCCCCCAACCATGCCCACAGGACGCTGAGTGCGGCACCGATCAGGGCAGTCAGGACGCCGAACGTGGCCCCGGTGATGGCGGCGCGGTTACGTATGACGATCCATGGCTCGTCCTCGACCAGGATGGGCGGCGCGGTGGGGCTCACAGCGCACCCCCTGGCATGATCTGGAACTTGCCAACCTCGGTGAACACGGCACCGCAAGTGCACCGCAACCACGGGCACGACGGAGAGGTGCAATGAGGGTTGGCCGCGTCGGCGTTCAGCCTCCGGCAGCTCGGGCAGCGAGACGGAAAGGACCGCTCGATGACGCTCATGGCAGGTCCACTCGGACGCCCCAGGCGACGAGCTGGCGGGCGAGGTCGAGGTCGTTGCGCCTCCATCGAGCGACGTACGACGCCAGGACGTCATTCACGGCCTCGACCTGGGCCTCGTCCACGGGCGGTGTTGGCGGATGGGCGTCCAGGTACTCGGCGAGGGCGAGGAGGTTGAGCGCGTAGCCGCGCGCGACAGCGGCCTCCGTGATGCTGTAGGTGTGCCCGAGGACCTCGTGCCCACCGGGAATGTCAGACACCTCCACCTCGGGCAACTCGGCCCGGTCGATCACGATGGCGTCGGCGCGGACGAAGTTGACGGGCTCGGCGCTATCGAGCAACTCGCGCTCCCAGTCGGCCAGCGGCTCTGGCGTGGGGACGAACCTCCCGTCACACTCGGTCTCGACAGCGGCCAGGAAGTCGGCGCGGAGGACATAGTGGCCCTCTTCGCCCATGAAGATGTAGAACTCGCCGGTCGTCCGGTTTGGGTCGGCACGATCGAATCCGATCGTGACATCCGCGCAGGTCGTGCACTCAATCTTGGTACTCACTGTAGTTCTCCTTCTTTTTGTCGGTAGGCGGTTGTCACACATGCCCCTGAGACGCCCAGAAACGGGCCTAGGAGCGACGAACAGGGGCGGGGCGGTACGTCAACACCAACCCGCGGTCAGGAACTGTTAGAACGTCGTCGAAGCCAGCCGTTCTCGTCCGCGTAGAGCTCACCGTTGCGGATGTAGAACAGGGATCGGATGGACGGGAGCATGAACAGGCGACGGTCTAGCAGCTCCCTGTCTCCGTCGCTGACCCTCCCCGCGATGTCGTCGATCATCATCTACTTTCCCTCAGTCTGGTTATGGTGCCAGGCGTAGTGCCTGCTCATGCCAAACCCCTCGTCAGTGAAGGCTCCGCAGGTACGGCAGAGCATGACTGTCGTGCCTTGCGCGTAAGAGCCGTCGAAGCCGTTCGAGAGGTAGTACGCCGTCTCGGCAAAGGCCTCTCGCAGTTCGTTGTAGCTAGGTCTCGGAGCACCCGTCTCTTGGTTCACGATGCCACCGCATCAACCAGCGCCAAGGGCTCGCCGTAGGTGATCTGTGCGCGTTCGCGCTTGCGGAGTTTCATGGTTGGGTTGTAGTACGAGCCGGTGCGGCAGACGCCTCGCAGGCCAATCCCGGAGCGAGTCAACCTGACGGTAGAAGCGTGGATCTCCTGCGCCCTGTCCAGAGCCTCGGCGGACGATTCCGCATCGATGCGGAGTTGACCCCACTTGACCCCGGGAGCGGAGTACGGGACGACGTAGCGCATCACAACCGCCCCGTCCCGCGAAGGATCTGCGCGATCTCGCGGAGGCAGTCACTATCGCCACGAGCACTTCCCCAAACGTCCGCGATCCGGTCCAGCGCGTCAGCCTCAGGCGACGAGGAACAGCGCCGGCCGCTGCGAGCCTTGATGCACCTGCCACCGGCGGAATGAATATGCAACGCCGCGTGCATCGCGAGCCGGTCGGCCGGGTCCCAAAGCACGGGCGGGCCGTCGGGATACGACGGCGCCAAAGACACAACGCTCACGGGCGGGAGTTGTGTCTGTTGCGGTTCTGCCCAGGCCGCAAGGGTCTTCGCGGCATCCCAGACATCGCCCCAGCTTGTGCGCTGGCGGGTGAGCTCACGGGTCAGTGCCTTCATGTCCTTCGGGCGGACGATGTATCCGGTTGGCTTGCTCATTGCGTCTCCACCCAGCCGATGAGAGTATCGGCCGCGTAGCCAAGGCGCGCGGCGAGCTGGGCAATCGCGCGCTCCGCTCTGGCAGCGGCGTCGCGGGAGAGAAAGGTGCGGTCGAAAGGACTGCCCGGGTAGGTCTCCGAGCATGCGATCCGCCACTTCCCGTCGGAGTAGTTGCGCGAGACACAGCCGACAGCGCCTGACGGGTAGTGGACGTTCGTCACATACCACCCACCATGACGCCACCGTGCGTATTCCGGAGTCCATGTGTTGCTCATCGTCCTACCTCTCTCTTTGTGCGGTTGGTTGGGTACGTCAACACCTACGCGGCGGAAGGGCCTCGGCCGTGGTTCCAGCGTGCCCGTCGAGCTTGCACTTCCGGGTCGGCGGCACGCTTGGCCGCACGGACGGCCTTCGCCCGTTCCCAGGGGGTCACCATGCCCAAGGTGCGCGTCAAGCCGTTGACCTCCTCCCGCGCCTTCTGCGCCTCCCCGCGCTCGGCCTTCCGCTTCTCGCCGCGGGCGAAGCACAGGGACCGCATCGTTGTGCGTGCGGGGTTGTCGGCCATGTCTCACGCCACCTTGGGGAGACGGCGGAAGGACCGCCGACGTTCGGGTGTGGTGAGCGCGTTGCGCGCTTCCGCCTGCGCACGCTTGTCCTTGCGAAGGGCGCGTCTCGCGCCTCTGCCTTGCGAACCGCTGAACCTGCTCACGGTTTCCTCTCCCGGGCGGACGTTCCGCCCTTACGTGCCCTGACGGGAGCTCGCATCCCGCAATGCCGCTAAGTTCAGGGCATCCCTACCTACCACCATCGAACCGGCGTGCCGGCCACCACCTTTCCAATCTCGGGAACATGCTTACACTGTTGACGGTACACTAGATCCCACGGCGCGTCAACAGGATGACCAAACAGAGGGCCGTCAAGATCGGCGCGGACACTGCCAGGGCCGTTGCCACGGTCAGCACGCTCACTGCGACCCGCCCGCGTCGCTCTAGAGCCAGCTCGGCGGACGTCCGCACATCCGCCCACTCCCCGAACTCCGGTTCGGGTGCGCTGTACATGCGCGCGCACTGGCGGACGCTCTGGACCTCGGGCGACTCAGGGTCGCCGCGGAGGGGGTCAGCGGTCATGGTCACGCCTCCGACCCGTCCGGGGACACTGGCAGCGGAAGCGGGACAGACTTTGGGCTCAGGTAGGCCGCCCGTGCGTTGTCATGCCACCCGATAACGTCGTTTCGGTTGACCGGCTGTGCGCACCCCGTGGCAGCCTCGACGGTCCACGGGTCCAGCTCGGTGTCCAGGTGCATGCTCGACCCGTACTCGCGGCTTGGCTTGAGCGGCATGAGGTGCTGCCACCCGTCGAACTCTGACTCTTGCAGCGTGCCCCAACACCCGTTGGGCGCGCGGTAGGTGAGGTAACCACTGCGGCCGTATGGAGTCAGCCACACCTCAAAGCCTGCCGCGGTCAGCTCGGCGCCGTAGGCGACGAGTCGCTCAGTGTCTGTGCTCATGGTTCGATCCTCTCACCTTGTGCGGACGGTTGTCCGCATCTCGTGCCCGCCACGGGGTCGAACCGTGGTCCCTGCCGGTCGGGCGGACGTGCTACGTGGTCACTCGACAACGACGCGGACAAACTGGCCCGCTTCGAGCGCGTCGCGGATGTTCGCCAGCACCTCACCCGCATGAGACTGCCCGCGAGAGCGGAGGATGAAACCGAGTTCCACCCTGTCGTCGCGTCCGAAGGCGAGCGAGCCGACGGGCGGTTGTTCGTGGGCCAGGCGGACACCTGCCGCCAGCGTGTGCAAGGCGTCATAGGTCTCGCGGGTAGAGAAACCTAGGCTGAACGTCTGAGCGGGCGCGGTATCTTCGGCGGAATAGTACATTACAACCGTCCAAGAAACGCCGTTCGAGATGCTGCCACTCTGCACGGTGTACTTGGACATGTGGAGTTCACGCGCCAAGACACTCGCCGCCGTTGACACGTCAGCGTGGGTGACGTGCTGCCCCGTCCTGTGGACGTATACGGTCATTGGACTGCCCTTCTGCTAGTGCTGGGCCTTACCGAGCGCCGTCCCCAGGCGTTGCACCTGGGCGGAAGCTGAATCTTCGACGGCCACCAATCCGTTGCTGTTCCCCTCTCTGTAGGTTGTAGCCTCATCGTACATGCACTGTTGCGAAACGTCAACACAGCCCCCGGCGCGTTGTACGGTCCGGGTCGTCGGACCACTCATCACGTACGAACGGCTCAGGTTCGGTAGGCGACCGGTCTGCCGATGCAGTAGCCGGCACCCACCGTCCACCGGGGCCAAGCTGCACGGTGATCGGTAGCGGCTGGGGGTGCCAGGTGCGCGTCATGAGACACGTCCCGGGGCGAGCGGCTGGGCCAGCAGGCGGTCGATCTCGGCCGCGATGAGCGCGCCGGCCTTGACCAGTTCTCGCACCCGGTCGTCAGGCGTCGGTTTCCAGTACGCGGGCGCCCACGGCCAGAGTGCCACCAGATCCCCCGGGAACTTGCGCAGCCGAGGCGGAATGGCGTAACAGGCAGCCGCCGCCGCGAGAACGTCCTCGGCGTGCGCGGCGTCATGCTCAGGCGTCCAACCCTCGGCGGTCACCTGCCGCACACGCTCGGCGGCGATGAGACGCGCGCCCTTCGAGGGCCCGCTCTTGATTTCGATATTCACTGTCTCTCTCCTTCGCGGTTGGTACAACGTGGTCCAAACATGCCCCCGTGCCCTACCCACCAGGGCAGGGCGACCGGTCAGAACCTCACGCTCCACGCATCGGGCAGGAATCCGCCGCCACGGAGCCACAAGTCGAGAACCTTGACTAGTTCGGCCAGGTGGAACGGGTCGACGTCGATGCCGTCGAGCACGGCGTTTGTCATCTCGCACATCTCGTCATAAGTAGCGTTCGGGTCCATGATCGTCCCTTCGTTGGTTCGGAATCTCACCCTGAGCGCCGACCTAAGCCGACGCGCAGGAGCGGTCACGAATCAGGCGAGCGCAAACCAATCGATCTCGCCGTCGATCAGGTAGACGTCGGCGCGGTGCAACGGGCAGCGCGTGCAGTCATCCCCGCTGAACAAGTCGTCGTAGGTGCCCATGGTCGTTCCCTTCTCGTTGTGCTGACCTTCCATCGCCGCGCACCCTGCGAGGGGTGCGCCACGAAAGCAGGTCAGAGCTCGGTTCCGCACTGGTCGCACGTGTCGCCCTCGTTGCTGGACGAGAAAATCACCTTGGGGAAGTCGGCAGAGTCGAATGAGCACTCATCCATCCGGTCGATACCGAACGCCAAGGCGAGCTCGGTCAGGTTGGATTCTGCGCCCATCGGAGGGACGGAGACATCCCGCCACCCGTCAAACGCCTCACCCTCACTCGTAGGCAACGCTGCCAGCGTGCACGCGGGACAGAGCGTCTCGGCCCTGTAGGTGTATCCGACGACATCCCAAGCTTTGCGTCCGTACATGGTCGGTGTCCTTCCGTTGGTTCGGGTGGTGCCCCGGTCACCTAGATAACGCTCGGAATCTCGTTCCCCATTCGCTTTCGAGGCTAGCGGGTGAGTCAACGTCTGGCGCTAGGTGATCGGTTCAATGAGTCCAGCGTACGCGCACTGTTGCGGTACGTCAACACTGACACTGTGACGTTCGTCACACTACGTACGTAGCACGTGGGCGCTACGTATGCAGTACGTGCATCACAAGGCTGTGCCCTTGTAGTTGTAGGGACAAGGCTACGTCCTTGTATGGACGTACGCTTGCATGCTGACAGATTGTCAGATACAGGTATGGACAGTCATGCGACACATCAAAGCAGACTGAAGTGTCCACAGCCCCATATATGTATGAACATGCCCTGCTCTGCATGAGTATGAGCTCACCCAGCCGGCATCGGGCAGGCATCCGTGCCTGCTGCGCGTGCATGACTAGGGCACGAGTCACTTGGGTTGGGGGTGAGGGTGGGGTCAAGTCCTGGGCTCAACTTGACCCGGGGGATGTTAAATCGGCGGTCAGTATATAGGGCGTACTGTCCACGTAAACGTATTTGACCCCCCCTACAGGGTCAAAAACAGGGGTGTGGATAACCCCAAAAACATGCCTCTGACCTGCACGTTTGTGAAATCTGAACTACAACTGTCTTTATATAGGTGAGAGACGAACGAACGGAGTGAGAGAGGAACGAACTGCTCTCCCCTCTCCTAGGGTCGAGGGGTGAGCACGGGAACGTTAGAGACCGGGCGATGCCCCTTCCTCGCTCCTCACTTCGTTCGTCGCTCAGGTTCCCCCGTGATCGAAAACATGATCATGCGGACGCCATCAGAAGTTGAACCCGCGCGTGAAGAACCCCCGCATGGGTCACCCCACATCCGCCCCGCACGTCCCTATCGAGCCGTGCGCGTGTCGCAGTGGTCCTTAATGGTCCTTGGAGGTGCCAGTGGCTCAGGCTACGTTGAGCATCGACCAGGCCAAGGAAAGAGCGCTGCTGCTCTATGCAGCCGGCTCTTCTGTCGAAAAGGCGATGGCCGCCAGCGGACGCGCGTTGCGCACCTGGGAGTCTTGGCGCAAGAACGACAAGCACTTCGCCGAGCAGGCGGACACGGTTCGCACCGAGCGTGCCAAGAAGCACACGAACATATCAGACCCTGATACTTCGGCGTCCGTGCCCCCACGACATGACATGTCTTTCGCGCAGTGGCGCAAGGAGTACCTGGACTTCGACACCTACCCCCACCAGCAGCAGTGGATCGATGTGCTGGAGGGGCGCGAGCCCGAACCGATCGACGGGTGCGAGTGGGACCCGCGAGACACGAACCGTCTGGTCATCAATGTCCCCCCCGGCTTTGCCAAGTCTCAGACGGTGACCGTCGACTACACCACGTACCGCATCTGCATGAACCCGAACGTGCGAATCATCGTTGTAAGCAAGCGTGTGGAGCAGGCGCAGAAGTTCCTGTACCAGATCCAGCAGCGGCTCACCTCCTCGCGGTTCGCCAAGCTCCAGGCAGCGTTCGCCCCGCAGGGCGGGTTCAAGCCCGGCCGCGGCGAGGGTTCGTTCGCTCAGCGCGTCATGTACGTGTCGGGCCGTACTGCCGACCACAAGGACCCCACGGTTGAGGCCCTGGGTCTGGGCTCTCAGATCTACGGCTCCCGCGCCGATCTCATCATCCTTGACGACTGCGTGGTACTCGCAAACGCTAACGAGTTCGAGAAGCAGGTCAACTGGCTTGAGTCCGAGGTGGAGTCCCGGGTCAAGAACGGCAAGATCCTGATCATCGGGACACGCCTGGCTTCCCAGGATCTGTACTCCGAGCTCCGCACCGACGAGCGCTACCTGTCAGGTCGCACACCGTGGTCCTACCTTCGCCAGCCGGCCGTGCTCCAGTTCGCCGAGAACGCAGAGGACTGGGTGACCTTGTGGCCCAAGTCCACTACCCCGTACGACGAGGCGGACAAGGCGGCCGACTCCCATGGCCTGTACACGATGTTTGATGGGCCCCGGTGCGCGAAGATCCGTGACTCTAAGCCCCCCGCCGTGTGGTCTCTGGTGTACCAGCAGCAGCAGACCGCTGAGGATGCGGCTTTCAAGCCGCTCTGCGTCATGTCTTCGGTGGACCGTAGGCGCAAGCCCGGTCCGCTCACTGCCGGCGCGTGGGGACATCCCCGCCACGGCGGGGAGGGCATGTGGACGATCGCCTCGATGGACCCGGCAATGGCCGGGGACACGTTCACGATCGTCGGCAAGGTTGACCGGGCGACGCAGAAGCGGTGGATCGAGAACTGCTTCGTGCAGGGCTCCCCGAGTCCTGAGTACTTCCGTGACCTCATCAAGAAGGTGACGCTGGAGTACGGCGTCAACGAGTGGGTGATTGAGGAACAAGGGTTTCAAGGCTTCCTGGTGCACGATCCTGAGATCCGCGCCTTCCTTGCTACCCGCGGCGTCAGGATGACCGGACACTACACGGGCAAGAACAAGCTCGATCCAGACTTCGGTGTGGCGTCCCTTAGCCCGTTGTTCGGCAGCGTGCGGAAGATCAATGACGGTGCTGGCCGAGAGGTGTTCGTTGCTGACTCCAACCTGATCCAGCTCCCAGACCCGGATATGTCCCATGGCGTGAAGATGTTGATCGAGGAACTTCTGACTTGGATACCTGGCCGACGCGGGAGCAAGCTCCGTCAGGATGGGCCCATGTCGCTCTGGTTCCTGGAATGTCGCGCCCGTGTGATTCTCGGCTTCGGCGGCGAATCCTCGCAGAAGTTCGTCTCAATTCCATTTATGTCTCGCGGCACCGCCGCGAAGCGAGCCACCGCCCCGTTCTCGTTCCTCCCGAGGAGGTCCGCCTAGATGTCAACAGCGCTCAGCCTCGAAGGCGTCCGGTTTGGGCGCCTCGTCGCCCTCCGTCGTGTCGGAACGTGCCCTGGCGGCAGTGCGATGTGGCGCAGCGCCTGCGACTGCGGCGCGGAGACGTCTACTTCGGCTGCGAGCCTGAGGGCCGGCATCACCCGGTCCTGCGGCTGCCTCCGCCGCGAGGCTTGCGTCCTGTTCGTCAAGGCCAGCCGCCGTGCCGTCGTCAGTTACAGCGGCGCACACCAGCGCACCGTCTCTACCCGCGGCAAGGCGTCCAAGCAGACGTGTCCGTGTGGCGCACCTGCGGAGCAGTGGGCTTACAACCACAGCGACCCGGATGAGCGGAGCGCGGTGGGCAGAGGTGCGTACTCGCTCGACCCGCAACACTACGTGGCGATGTGCGGCCCCTGCCACGCTCAACTGGATGCAGCCCATCGGATCGGAGTCCTGGCATGCCTATGACGCCGACCGACGTGATGGCCCTTGCGCAGAAGGTAGCCGCGCTGCGCAAGAAGCACGCCTCCAGGGACAAGCACGCCGCCGAGGTGAGCGCAGTCCTGAACGGCGACTTCGATCAGGTCGCCCCAGGGCTCTTCTCTGACGAGTGGCCGCGTCCGATCGTGGCAAACCGCGTCGAAGTGATGGTGGCACACGCCTCCGCTGCGCTCTCCCCGCTTCCGATCATCTCGTGCCAGTCCGTGACCGCGACCTCAGACGCCGCCCGCGACTTCGCAGACAAGCGAAGCAAGATCGCCAACCACTACCTCAGGCGTTCTCGCGTACAGGCGCAGATGTCGACAGCGGCTGCCCAGTTCTACGCCTACGGAATGATCGTCACCTCGATCGAGCCGGACTTCGACGAGAAGTTTCCCGACGTGCTCATGGAGCACTCGACAGGCTTCTACCCGCTGTGGGACCGCAAGGGCAACACGGTGGCGATGGCACGGGTCTTTACCCGCACCGCACAGGAGTTGAGCGCCGAGTTCCCTGACTGGGCGGGCGACATCGCGCGCGCCTATGGCCGTGGGGCGATCCTCCCCGCGGATCATCGCGTCGAGGTCATCAAGTACGTCGACGCCAAGCGCGTCTGTGTCTATCTGTCCGACAAGCCGGAGATCACCCTCGTTGACAACGAGAATCCGGTCGGGCAGTGCACCTATGTCGCTACGCTTCGCCCTGGGATCGACAAGGAGATCCGGGGCAAGTTCGACGACCTGATCTGGGTGCAGCTCGCGCTTCACGCGATGCAGACCTACACCTTGTCCGCTGCCGCGCAGGCGGTCAACGCTCCGTTCGCGGCGCCCCTGGATACAACCGACATCGAGATCGGCCCGGGTGCGGTCATTCGCTCCAACACCCCGGGCGAGATCCGCCGCGTTGGCATGGATGTCCCGCAGGGAGCGTGGGTCGCCCAGGAGTCCCTCAAGAACGAGCTGGAATACGGCGCGATCGTCCCCGAGGCTCTGGGTGGGTCCATCGACGCCTCGGTGGTCACCGGCAAGGGCGTCCAGCAGCTCATGGCCGGATACTCCCAGCAGATCGCCCTGTCTCAGGAGATCCTGGTCGGGCATTTCGAGCAGGTCGTCCAACTCTGCTTCAAGGTCGACGAGACCTTCTGGCCCGAAGACTCCAAGGCGATCTCCGGTCACGCAGAGGGCACGCCGTACAAGCTGACCTACCGTGCCGGCCGCGACATCGCGGGCGATCATACGGTTGAGGTGCAGTACGGCGGGATCGCGGGGCTGGACCCCAACAGGGGCCTCGTGTTCCTGCTCCAGGGCCTCGGTGCAGGGCTCGTGTCCAACGACTACGTGCGCAGGCACCTGCCGTCAGACATCAACCCTGCCGACGAAGAGTCGAAGATCATCATTGAGCAGATCCGCAACAGCCTCGTGCAGGGCCTGTCGGCTTACATCCAGTCGATTCCTCAGATGGAGGCGAACGGACAGGACCCCTCGACGATCCTGGTTCGCTCGGCGACCCTCGTCAAGGAACTTGGGAAGGGTCGCAAGATCGAGGACGTGCTCAAGGAACTGTTCCCTGAGCCCGCCCCTGCCCCCGAACAGGACCCGATGGCCGCTCTGATGGGCGGTCCTGGTGGCGAAGGCGCCGGCACAGGGATGGCACCAAACGGGATGCCTCCGGGGTTGAAGCCTGGCATAGCGACTGAGGGTCCTGGTGGCCGCCCCCCGCTCGAAATGCTTTTCGCCGGGACCAACGCGGCAGGCAAGCCGAACCTCCAGTCCGGCATCAGCCGCATGAGCCCAGCCAGAACCGTCTGAGTGTGCACAACTTAGTCCTTGTGACTACTTTCTGCATGGTTATCGGACCTAAGACTGCAAAGACGACTCGGGAGGTGGAGATGGACTACGACGAGGTTGACGACGATCAGGACAGAGGGCCGTTTGAGCCACTCAACTGGGCAGATGTCGCGTACTCCCTGGTCTGTATCCCCTATTTCACGGCCAAGGGCCTGATGGTGTGCTTCGAGAACATCGCGGACGGTTTGAAGTGGACGTCCCGGTCGATCGACGAGCGCCAGAAGTTTGCCCGCAGTGCCGGTGCCGCGATCGAGTCCATGACGCGAGGTGACACGTGAGTCAGTCAGGATGGGGTGGGGCGCGAACGCCCGCCAATCCCGCTGTCGTCTCCGGTCCTGGCGCTATGAGCGCCCGTACAGACGGTGGAGTCATGAACCCCGATGCTCCTGCTTACGGAGACAACCTTGAGATCCAGAACCTCACGACGCCGGCCCCTTTGGCGGGTACTCCCAGGGCGGCGACTCCCGGTGGGGGTGGCGGCGTCGACCTGTCACAGGTTGTCGGTCTCGGTGCTCCGTCACAGGATCAACTCCCGGTAACCGCGGGTGCCGGGGCAGGTCCAGGTCCCGGCCCAGAGGTACTCGGGTTGCCGATGGACCCGACGCAGGAGCGACGGGCCGATGCCCGGTCGCTCTCCCCTGGCCTTCTGAACGCTCTGGCGGCTGAGGCCAGTCGTTCAGAC